>Ga0209671_1003954_pt1 | contig 14485 bp, 10 predicted proteins | sample WorMetHERISLAND2_2_FD_187401 | JGI IMG/M metagenome (GOLD analysis project Ga0209671, IMG submission 187401) | Marine gutless worms symbiont microbial communities from Max Planck institute for Marine Microbiology, Germany - Olavius geniculatus... | ecosystem: Host-associated > Annelida >... | reverse complement strand
AACATTTTCCAACAGGCTAAAATTTAGGGGTGGGGCAATTCCCCCTTCCACGGCGCCGCTGTAGGCTTATATAAGCTGTGGTAGGCCTAACCCATTGGAACGCCAGCCTAACTTTTGTAGGCCTAACTCACATGCGCAGAATACTTGTACTGCACAATGACGAATCACTAAATGGCACTCCGTAACGGCAAAAAGAGAGAAAGTAATTTTTTGACGCGCTACTGTGCTGTAGGCCCCTATAGCACGTTTGCGGCACGATTGTCGTCTGTCGTCCATATGTAACGGATGTACCCTGGCTAGCGGGTAGGTTTAAGGGGAAGACAGCACGAACAATTAGCCCTGTCAAGGCTCTCTGCGTACAAAATTTAGGGGATGCAATGCAATGGAGACGTTTTCAAATTTGGGGTTGAATGGAGGGGGTAAGAAAAATGTGCGTTTTTCAACGAAAAACTGGCTATATCTCGAAAACAGTGAGAGATAGGTCCAAATTTGCTATTAATCACTAATAGGAAGAGGTGTGCGCCCTTTCCGATGACATGAAAATCATTGACCATAAATAGCCTTGAAGGTCAGTACGCGCTATTGTGGCTAAACAGTAAGAGATAGGCCTAAAGATTAGGGTCAAGGTTTTAGCGCGGTGCACGAGTGTGACAGACAGACGGACAGACAAACCACGCTACCGTGACATCTGTTGCAGTAGCCGGAATCGGTGCTGAGAATTTCACTGATGCCGCATATTTGTCTATTTCGAATGGTGACTCAGTCAGTTTTAGTGAACAGATTCACGAATCGAATACTCATTTTTGAACGAAAAGTAAGCAGTAGTTAATTAAAACACATTACACTAAGGTCTACATGAACGCGTACTGATCGACGTTTATAACTAAACTGAAACTGAACTGAACTGAAATGGTTTTGTATTTGACGAACTGACTAACAGACAAGCGGTGATGCGTTGCAGTAAGCACCGTCTAACGGCGAACGTAATACCCCGTTTACACGATCAAGCTGGCTCGACGAGCTAACTCGACGAGCTGTTAAGTAAGTAAAGTAAGTAAATGATTTATAAAGCGCCAAAGTCTCAGAAAGAATCAGGGCGCATAGGATGATGGACGCTAGGTGGCAGAAAAGGCTGACTGAAAGCAGTGGGTCTTTAAGTGACATCTGAATGTAGCACCGTCTAACGTCTTTGTTATATGTCTGCTGGACGAGCCAGCTCGATGTTTGCTTGATGATTGCTTCCTGTAGGCTATATGCTTTATGCATGTTTCATATTTGCTCGATGTTTGCTCGATGTTTGCTCGATCGTGTAAACGGGGTTTAACTAAGCGCACGTACACGTCAACCGATGACTAATAGGCTCGCCCTGCTTGCCCATTGGTCAGTTCATCTAAAAATAAACCATGATAGTTCGGTTCAGTTCAGTTCAGTTACGTCGCTCAGTACGCGCCTTTACTAAACGGAAGTAATGCATCGGTCGAATACCGATCATAAGGTACTTAGAACATTGTAAGGAATCGATTACTTTATGCAGGGGAGAGAAGAGCTTAAACACATAAAAATGCAGCCTTGTAATTAAACAACAAGTTTATTTAACGGAGACGCAACGGGTAAAGCTTAGACGATCCAATGAGCGAGAAAGTCAAAATTTCCTATTATAATACCAAATCGATCGAGCGATGGACGAGAAAAACAGCAAAAAGACAGCCGCCAATGTCCAGCGAACATATGTGCATAATGTACATGTAAGCACCACAATCTTTCTCTTCCGCGTTAATCAGATTTATTCTGATATAATGGCGGCGAAAACAAACCGACGTCCGTTTGCAAAAAACATCACAACTATAGAACAGTGACATCTGGATCTATCAACATCTTCAAAGGGAATCTGGAAAGACTCAGACAGTCAAAAGAGATAGACCTGTTTGTTGGCAACTGATGCTACTTGGTCTACTGAGGCTGAACCGTGCTGTCGGGGAGGCTTGTCCGGTAAGCTATCCGGTAAGTTATAGTGCCGACATGCCATCCCCCTTTAACTTTGACTTTGTGGGTTAAAATTAACGCACCGGTTACTTTTGCCAGAGGGAAAACTTTTCCGTCGATTTTGTTTTTTTCCGTACGTGCTTTTTCCTTTTCGAATTAGGAACCCGTGCGTGACGGACAGACAGACAGACGGACGGGCAGAACGTTTGATGCGGTCTATTAGGACCACCGGATAAAAACAATAATTCTAACGTGAGACGTCGAAAATTACAAAGTTTAGTATACATTAGGCCTACGTCAAAAAAGTTCCAGCCTTGTATTTTTTTAAAAAAAACCTTTGCACAAAATTGTTTTGCAGAGGTTTTTCGCGTCTTTCGTTGTGTCGCGGCAAATGAACCAACTGACGCGACAAAATGAAGTGATTGATTTATATCGTTGTTTTGCTGGAGTTCACACGTAACGTACTCTGTTGTCAACTCTTATTTTTCTGCGACAAAGGTCGCCTCCACCTAGCGGACTGTCGCCCGTTTTGCAGGTAACCTATGCGCCGTGTCAGAGATTCAATTTGACATACTCATACATTTTCCAGATCGACTAATCATAACTAACGTAATAGCCGGAGACATGATTGATGCAGTTTAGCCGACCATACTTAAGTGAAGGCCAAGCTTATGGCATGGTTGTCGTCCGTCGTCCGTCCGTCCGTCTGTCTGTAACGGATATACATGTATTGTGGCTAAACGTTAGAGACCGTAGGAAAAAACTTTGTACTCGAATAATTAGCCCTATGTCAAATTTCGGCGACCTAGTGCAAGGAAAACATTTTCAAATTCGAGGTTGAGTGGAAGGGTGGGAGAAAAAATGTGAGTTTGTCAACGGAAAAATAGCCATATCTCAGAAACGGTGAGAGATACGGTTGAGGTTGCTATATTAGGAAGTGCCATATGACCTGTCAGATAAAATGGAAATCGTTGACCTTGGATGACCTTTAAAAACGTTAGACGCTATCGTGGCTAAACGGTGCGAGATAGGGCCTACATGCTATTAATCACTTATAAAGAAATGGCATATTGGCTTTCAAATTATATGAAAATCATCGATCTTGAATGACTTTGAAACTCACTGACGACCAGTACGGTCGGCTATCATAGCGACAGCTGGGCTTCTGGTCAACTGTTTTGAACGGAACGGTGACAATACCACATCTCGTAACGACCTATGTCACTTTGACGACAACGTCCGGCGATGCCTATATAGAATAAAACTGAAAAAGTACTCGCACGCGATTTTGTCGTCAACCGTTTCGGACAAATCTAAAACTGCTTAAAACAAAATGTGATGCAAGTTCTAGTTTAACTTCAGCACCTCTAACTTGAACCCTAACAGCTGAACAAGGATGTTGTTTGTCTTCAAGACCCCGGGTCTCAAGATTTTGGCCTTGGTGCGGTACTGGTACATCACGTTCTTGTGGTACATCAGGTAGCCTAACACGTTCTATAATTTTAAACTTGAAGTTGAGGTCTCGACGTGATCTCGAGTGTGATCTCTGTTTCTGGTCTTAATTGGTCTATTAGAGCTGTGACAACCGAATAAGTCGCTACTTAAATATTCGCGCAATCGTCCGTATAGCTGAAACATCACCGTCAATAAAGCGAGTCAATAATAATAACGAAAAATTTGTACACCAGCATAAAATTTTACAGTGATGTGTCACTGCAAAGTGTAGTAGTCGATATGTACATTGACAAAATGACAAAATCTGCTGCAATGAGTGACAATGCTAACTGTAGGGGTTTAATGTAATACACGTTTGTAAGCCTAAACGTTTTTACGCGCGACAGCATGCTTCGCGCGTCTTAGCCATCTTCGAGGTGTGTGTCCGTTTGTCCGTCTGTCTGTCCGTCACACCCTGGCACTGTATCAAAACGGCGACACATAGAATCACGAAATCTTTAATGTGGGCTGCCTAAGGACTCTTTTAAGCGACAAAATTTCGTACCCCTGGGTGATGGGGTTTCCCTCGAACGACGGCGTCAAAGTGGGGTATCTTCCCAAAAGACGTTATTTTGCCATTATTGGCCTTTACAGTGTGAAAATGGTTGCAGATAGGTACAGGCTTGTTGCACCCCATAACAAACACTGATGACGTGCATTTTAGAATTGTTAACATGGATGATCTTGAACGACTTTGAACCCCCAAAAGAGGGGTTTTAATGATTTTTTTCAATTTTTGGCTGCAGCGCGCACTTCAACCGCGAATTGCAACGAAATGGCTGGAAATAGACCAAATCAACCTGCATGTGAAATTTTTAGCATTGAACGTAGATTTTAACTGTCTAAGTCCCGACCATCTAGGTTCAAAAAAGCCTGCGCAGTCGGGCGTCAAAGATGGCAACCTCCTCTCTAAAATGGTTATTTTACCGCTTTAGCGTGAAAACAGTTGCAGATGGTCGCAGACATACTGCTTATCATAACAAACACTGGTGACGAGCTTTCGAACTGTGTTAACATCGACGACCTTGAATGACTCTGTATTTCCAAAATAGGGGTTTTTGGTGTTTATTTGCAATTTTCGGCTGTGGTGCACATTTCATAAGTGAATTGCGCCGACATGGCTAGAGATAGACCTGGACAACATGCAAACAGCAACTACTAAGGCTGTCGCGCGTCTCATGAGTTTTGCTTAAATGACTTGTAATGTTTCATGAAACGCTTTTTACATTTTATTCTCATTTATCCAACGTAATCCATGAGCAAAATGTAGCATCATCGCTGTGCCTGCTAGTGATGACTCAATTCAGGATTTCAACTTCGATTCCATATCGAAACCATATTTTACAAAATATCGCGATATTGATATCGATATCAATATTTTTTGAAATAGTAAGTAGGCCTGTGTAAATCTTACGCAAGCTCAAGAACTACTCGGGAACATTGCGCAAAGCAGTATGCTTTATTTAGATAATACATATGTGTCTTTGAGTAAACGTATAATAAGACTGTAATTAAATTTTAAATTACGACACTATTAACTCGCCACATTTGTAATCTTACTTTCTAGTCACGCGATGTAGTGAAAAATCTGTAGGCTATGAAATATCTCGATAATTTTGATAATATCACGATATGTCGCGATATTTTCGAATATCGAAAAAAGATTTTTTTCGCCGATACGATATATCGTTATTTTCGACATATCGAGTCACCAGTAGTGCCTGCCTATATACTTTCGAAGTAACAAATTTGCATTCCTCTAGCGTTACATTTTTTGTGCTATAAATCTGTCGTTTTATTCAGACTTCAACCATTGCAGTCTGTTACAATCTCAAACATTTTTCATGGCTACGAATCGTTTTATTTCGTTTTGGCACAGTTTGCTTGGTAAACGCTAGACGTGTTCATCGCAGCGTTTTGTTAAGATTTTCAACTTTTCAAACCAACTGTCGCACGCATTTCCCAGAGTGTTAACATCCATTTTTGAAAACATCTCTGAGGCCCCTGAGGCAAGCGTGGGTGGCTTGCTTTTTTCACGAAATGCACACGGGACTTCACCTGCTACCCGGCTAACGTTTCTGCTCTTGAATTTTTAATAAATGTTCAAGGATCAACGTAAAAATGACGGTGATTTGCAATAATTGTATGCGAAAAAAATCGAAATGCCATTCACAACGTGATGACAAATTTATTTATGACAAAAAATAATGAACATACATGCAGTTTGTGAGAAAATTGTATAAGGAAAAAGGACACGCCTCTTACTCAACGCTTACAGATGTTTTCCCCCATAAAATGTTTTAACGTTTTTTTATTTTTTTTTACTGACACTTATGACTTCTGTTACGCAAACCGCATATCTGCGACGCAAACGTAGTAGACATACCGATATCCAATGAGCATTTTGCTTTCACGAGTCATAAAAAAAATCGACAAACCGCAAATGTCTCAATAAACATCTAATAATATACATCATAAGTTAGCCTACATGTTAATAAATCGGCGACGACGACAAATGCATAAATATACGCACGCGATCTGATGTTACAATAATTAAAACATTATTTTAAGTGGTCTCGCATGTTTCGCGCATCGTGTATATACGAGAGGCAATATTAGGCCTATTCGACGATTGGCGACGATTGTTGCAGGGGCCCATTACAGGAACGTCGCCAGGACATGAGAAAAAAAAACAATTGACCCCGCCCCCGCAGAATTAGTAATAAGTGAGCCAGACATTCCCTACTTGTTCCAAACAGCGTACAATTTTGCCCACTCTGTTGCCAAAAAGTTCGTTTTGAAAATGTTTCTAAATGTACCAATTTCGGGGCCAAATAATTTCCGATTTGCAGGAATTTGTGAGCAAAGTTAAAATTTTGAGCACCCGTAATCTCTTCGGTCGTAAATTTGCAGCTGACTGTCGGAGAATCGCAATTTCTTGCCCCCTGAACTTTTGAACTATCTGACAAAGTAGACAATAAACTTAAACAGATGTTTTACGTTTTTATTTAGGATAGTTCACCCGTTGACCGTCAATTTCGCGTGGGCTGTGTCCTCTCATCTCCTAAAGTGCGGCAGCCAAAAAGTGAAATTTTATAAATCCTTTTTAATAGTTAAACTCTGTTATTTAAAAGTAGGCCAATCATGATGGCTCAAAAAGCACTACGGTATCATAACATAATAATTATACAAAAAAACTTTTAAATAGCAATAATTAAAATGTGCCGTGGTTCAGCGACCTAAATTTTGAGGGTATCTTGGCCGTGGTTCTTTGTACAGCGCCCCACCTTCCAGTACCCACTCATGCAGCTGACATACGCGCCAACTCCACCAGTTCGATATGTGGACGGTGGACGTGTGTACAGCTCGGCGTACGACTCGTTGTCCACAACAAATCGACGCAAGTGGAGATTGGACGACGCTTAATTCACACAGCAACGCAACACGACATAGAGCGGCATCATCAGAAAACGGGGCGGAGGTCGCGGAGTGCGGCGAACTCAATGGCAAGACGTTCCAGCAGACGCTCGAAGTCCCTCAGTACTATGTAGTCGCGCGTGTGCCGCAGTGCATTGCGGTCTACCTCCATCATCCGCATTGCCATCACGCCTTCGATCACTTCCTGGCTGATTGTAGTAGTATTTGTAGTGGTAGTAGTAGCAGTAACTAGCATCCTGGCTGATTGTTGTTCCCGTAACGAAGATGACCCGATGGAGGGCACACAGCAGCCAGTACAGTCCAGCTTCATGGTCATCTTCAAGCTGTCGGAACTCGTCTTCGAAGGAGACGTTCTCGTTAATCGCGAGGTTTTCGCCGATCCTCGCCTGCTCGACGAAGACGGCGACACGAGCGAGGTATTCGAACGCCGTGTGAAGCGTGATGATCATCTGAATATCACAACCAACCGGATTCATGCTGACCATAATTGTAAAAATTAATGTTGTACCACAGTAGGCCTACAAAATACGCGCGTACGTATGTAGTGCAGGCCTACTAAGAAGAACTGTACTTACCAAAGTCTTGGTCTCGAGGCGCCTCGAGGATAAAATAAAATTGTAATGTTGGTATTTTAAATTTTTTGTTACATCACTGTCATTATTTCCGCCGAGTAAACAAAGCTTGGGTACATTTAGGAACCGTCCGGTTTTCTGTGGTTTTTTCATCGTTTCAGTCTCTCTCTCTCTCTGTCAATTGCCGCTGAAGTAATGATCTGGCTTAGTTACAAGTTGATTGAAAACAGACACACAAAAAATTAATTTTGTTACGTTTTCGTTGCTGATGATGGCCGCAGTTGGTCGCTGTAGATCGGGCATTCCGTCAAGCCTCAGTCCCATCTGCTCTAAGCCTTCAACCAGAGTCATGTCTCGAAATCTGAACCTGATCTACACACATCAGTTAGACCACATTTACACAGTATAGATAAATACTTTAGCGATAGCCTAAAGTTTGATGTTAAAGTTTATCATTGCAAAGCCCCTAAACGAAACTTTCGTTGACATTTTTTACGCGTGAAAGCAGCTACTGCTTTCAGCGCGTCTTAGCCATCGCAATTCTCTCTGTCTGTTTGTCTGTCTGTCACACGGGTAAATCAGTCAAAAGCGGTGCAAGCTAGGATCACCAAATCTTCACCTTCGGTTGCCTGGAAGAATCTAGTTTCAGGAACTGTAAAAATTTTCCATAAATTCAAAGGGGGTCATTCCGAACGAGGGCGCTAAATGAGAGGGGATGAGCAAAATTTGCGATTTTGGGCCAATAAGTCGCTGTATCTCAGTAACGGTGCGAGATAGAGCCTAGGTTACTATTAATCACTAATAGAAAGTTGTAGACTGGCTCTCGATTGGCGTAAAAATCAATGACCCTAAATGACCTTGAACGCCAAAATAGGGGTTTTTTGTATGCATTCGCATTCTGCCACTGCCAGTGCTGCAGGTATTAGGCCTATGTAAATTTATGTTTTATATGCCGTCCTTCCTTGCGTCCGTTCTCCATCCGTGATGCAGTTTCAGCGTAATCTACGAAAAATTGCCGTGCGTCATGTGAACATCTAAAACGCCGTCCGTCGGTAGCTTACTGTAAACGATGATGATTTAAAATTCATCAACACGCATAGGTGTCAGACATATTTGTCTCAGCGCTCGGGAAAACATCCTGCAACGTAACCTAATGGACTCCAGTCTTTGGCGTATATCTGCCGCCGATAGTCGAGATGTCACGTTTTAATTTATTCATAGTATACGCGTGAGAGGAAGGATAGGTAACCACACCCACGCACCTGAGAGGTAGGCTGTCTGTCTACGAGGGTAGAGGCTAGTGCAAAGACAGCTGCTGCTGCGCACTGCCGTTAATTTATTATTCAGATGAACAAAAAATTATACCACCACGTCGTAGGCTATTAGACAAATTTATGTGACGTCTGTTATCGGCGAAAAAAAACTGATTGACTAGCTGAAGTAAACATTATTGCGATAAGAAGACGTTAATTGTCAACCGAAAATAATCAAAGATTTCAGTCTTAAAAGTTTTGCCGAGAATAGTGCATTCACCTGGCAAACACAGAATATGTAATACATGTACTTTATCCCAATGATAGAGAATCCTGTATTAAGTGCAAAATACGTAAAAAATATGGATTGCTACCAAAATCGAATCAACTGATTTTTACGAGAATTAGTTTGTACAGAGACCAAAAATATAATCTACAGGGGCACAGATCTTGCAGGAAACAGCAAACGACCAAAAAACCACGTTTGTCCAGCCCGTGCGCGTAAAATTATAGGCCTATAATTATAAAACAAAATAGAAAATACTGGATGATTTCTTAAGATTCTTTCGACGAAACAGCAGGCAGCATAATATAGGCTCTAAGCCACACTGTAATAAAACAAGAAATCTGAGCTAATGCTCATGAGACGCGCGAGAACCTATGGCAGTTCCTGTTCGCAGATAATATAGGTCTATCTCCATCCATTTCGTCGCAATTCGCTTTTTTTGCAGCCAAAATCGCAAAACAATCACCTAAAATCAACATTTTTAGGCTTCAAAGTCATTCAAGGTCATTGATGTTGACATTCCTAAAAAGCTCGTCGCTAGTGCTTGTTATGATAAGTAACATGTCTGTGCCTATACCTACAACAATTTTCACATTAGACGAGCCAATAGCGGTAGAATAACGTTTTTAGGAGGGGTGCCCCTGTTTCGCCCTTTCACCCAGTGACATAAAATTTTGTCCCGAAATACTAGAGACACTAAGCTATCATATGGTGCAAACCCAAAGTTTCTATCTCACCTGATTTTGGATCGGTACCGGGTCGTTACAGACAGACGGACAGACGAACAGACGAACAGACGGACAGAATTACCGTAGCTAATACGCGCTATAGCTCTCGCGCGTAATCAGTGGCGTCGTGACGGGGAAGCGGCCACAAAAACAATGGAAATTGCGTCCCCTAATGTTTGGTCTGTCGGAAAATGTTCGTCTTGTTAAAATGTGCTATTAAAATACAAAAATCGCAAACTAAAAATCCCCATTTTTGGAAAATTTAAAAACAAAATTAAAATTAATTTTTAGCATCCAAGTTTATCTTATTATCTCCTCGTTCGGACATTTACCGCCGTTTGCCGGAAAAAGTGCAACTTCTTGCACCTCCTCATCAAACTTTTTAACTTACGACCCGCTGATGAGTTGTTTATGGTTGAAGTCATTTTTCCTGCCCTGCACACACCGCCAATGAGCTTAAAAATAAAATACCCTAGAAGCCATGGTAACAACTGCGTGCACGAGATCATTTAGCTTTTTGTGACAGAGTTACGGACTCTGGAGAGTCGGTCTATGAAACCTAGAACTATAATATTGGTCTAATAATGCACGCCTCACGCGGCGATTCTGGATTGATTGATATCCACGTTAAACGTATACAATACATTATTTATTTATTGTCTGCCATACAAACTGGATATGTACTGCATGACTGAAAGAGCATTTTTTGTTTATATCACTTAGGTTATAAGAGACTGAAATGTTGATCAACTATCAGAATAGCGTCTGATGAAAACCGAATGGAAATTTTCTTTTACAGAATCGAAAAATATTTGTTGATTGAATGGCAAAAAAAACAACACAAATTTTCGTGGTTTGTGCTTATTTTGGACCATTCTGAAACATACTAACTACAATAATATTATTATAAGCGGAATCGGTCTTGTACCGCAAACGATTTCGCCTATTCTTACACATTTCTGTAGCGTGGTCTGTCTGTCCTCTGTCGTCTGTCTGTCACATTCGCGCAACATGCTTAAAACGTTTGATGGATTTACACGTAGATGCCACTTAACAGGTACACTTGTGGAGTCTAATGATACATTGTGTTAGATGATGTTGTTGACCCACAGAAAAAGGAGATTTGGGAGTTAAACTCCCAGCCAAAACATGCAATTGCAAATTGTGGCCAAATCGTCAGTCCCACGCTGCCGCGCCCGCGTGGTAAATTGGCCTGCAAACAAACAGCTAGGTAAATTTGCCACAGCGATTTCGCCTTTTATCGGATTACTTTGACCTTTGTTTATCTGAGCAAGGGTCGAAGATACACTTCTGGTACTTTTGTGTGCTTGAAGTAGTGTCCCATTTTTGGGTCTGTAGCACGTACATCGTACAATGTCATTTGCTCAGTTTTTTTCGTGCAGCTGACAATTTAGCCGAAACTGCGCCGTTATCGTCTACGATATATCGTATCACAGGCCTACGTACATACATATCGTTCTGTGACGCAATAGCAGAGGCCATTCTAACGGAAATATGGTTTGACAGTTCCAAGAATTAGGCAGCTGGACGCATACAGTGCACATCGTATTAGATAGGCTTATGGAGCCAAAACGGGAGTCTGTGTGTCCAAAACTCATGATTATGTGTGCCAGTACTTGGCCATTTGGTTTTTTTATTGCACACAAACTCACTTCTGCTTTAGTTCAAGAATAATATTTTGTATTTTACACAGTCTAACAATAAGGCTTGATAAGCATTATGACGATTTCACTAATGCATATAGTAGATGCGCCTCTGAAGTTAGTCGACACACTGGCGCTATACAAATTAGTTTAATTAGAAACGTACCCGTCTTTAGTGACGTCGTGGTAATTTCGGGCTGTCCAAAAATTGTCGCAAAATTTTATTTTTATTGTCGGAAAATTACCGTTCAAAAATTCTAAATTTTTGGGTCAAACACAATATGGGAATAATTCGGGAAGGGGGCAAATTTTAAGTACCCATAATCTCCTACTTTTCTATCGGAAATTTGCAGCTATATGTCGGACAGTAATGCAACTTCATGTCTCGCCTTTTTAACACCGCTGTGAAATGCCAGGCTGATTACACCGTAAACCATAGAAGTGTCACCAAACTTTTGTTTTCGTTTTACCTAAATATTCGCCAATTTTAAAATTTCTTTCATCGGCACATTCTGTATAACAAACTTGCAATAAAGAGAATACAAAATATCCTACAACCCTTCCAGTGTGTCGCTATACTACCTGATTTATTGTTCACAGTGTGGGCCTACTGTAAGCCTATAATGCCGACCTATTTTGTCCGTCGAAAAATGTTCGCTCATGGTCCCTCATGATTGCAAATTTGTTCACCGATCACAGCAATATGAGCTGTTTATGGTTTGGTTCGTTTTTGTAGGCCTACTGTATTTATGATATGATTGCAACACTGCACTTTGTGTGTCTTTCGTCTGTCGCTAATTTGCTTCTGTATGCGATGTGTCTACTGTTGCTGTTTTTTTTCTCTATCCAGCAAACTGTTTATCACCTGCAGGAATCGACAGAAGATAGTCATGATGCATCAGTTGCAAGAACTATGGCCTATCGTCAGACAGATGGCATCGTCTGATGCCGGTGTTTACCGGCGCGCTTGCGCGAGAACATCAGCTTAAGCTTCATTCAGTGTCACTCATTGCGCCATTGTCTGAGACGCTGGCATTGTTCGCTGACACCGCGTTGTACTAAATTCAAGGCGCCCCCGAATAACTTCGTGACGTTGCAAAAATGGCGCGCGCACCTCTGCGCATGCGTGAGGCGGGTTTTACGATCCCAGCCGTACTAACTAATGAAATCATTCTCTTCTCATTGACACCGAGTCGAGAAGTGGAGATTAGCATAATCTGTCTAGGCGCGATGCGAGACTTCGGGTTGGCTTTCTGTCCAATACAAAACCATCGAGATATGACGTCGCATATAACAAGGTCAACTGCTACATATTAAGGTGGCGTGGTCGTCGAAGAAAATTATGGGAAGCAATATTGTGGGGGTGCTAAGCGAAAGTGTCAATTCATGCCTGCCATAAGTTGACAAAGTTGAGTGGGTGGAATAAACATTTATGTATAATTTTTGGCCAATTTGAACGCGGAGCGCCCAGTTGGCAAACAGATCGGGTGCAGTTGCATAGGCCTAAATGCTTGATAATGTTTCTGAGAACAATCAGACTAAACGAAATTCGTTGCGGCAGACTTAGGCTTATTAATCCATCACAAAAATATATATTTAATTTTTTAGTAAAATATTTGAAAAAAAAACATTTAATTTCATAATGGTAAGGCCTACCGCCACTGATTATGGGCGTAATTGCACGGCGAAAGATCCACTTATTTACTTCCTTACTTACTTACTTACTTAGTTGCTGGTGCCTGAGTGGAAAATTGTCTTATTGAGTAAGGTAGGCCTATTTCAGTCGTCACTGTGCGTGCCTATTATAGTTCGCGCTGTCTTTCGCATGGTAATCATTGTATCTCATCAACAGGTTGGCGTCAGTGTCTATAGAGTCTAGTCTGTCTATAATCTGCTAACCTATGAGTCTTGAATACTGTCGCAGCATAGCTGTCGTGTCTGATGACCCATTCTTTGATAGCGAGCCGTAGGTATAAGACGTCTATAAGCGTAGGACTAAACCAGCAACTGGCCATAAGAACAATCGACGCTTTCTATACGACGCGTCTTATTCAAATATCATGCGGCCGTCCTCTAGGCCGCATTACGCGTCTAACTAGTCCGTCCGTCTGTCGGTCTGTCTGTCGGTTCCGTTTGAGCTCTCAGCTCGTAAGTAAAAAGCATAGAAAAAAGAAAATTAGTGTAAACGTTTTCCGGGCCAGGAGTGCCAATTTTCAAATTCAAAAAGTCAGAAGTAAAGGTCACCGAACGTCGAAACCCGAAAGAAGGTTTTTGCTATTTTTGCTCAGCGTTGTATTTTTATGAGTGGCACTAAAACGGAACTCTTTCCTATCAGAAGAGAGCGATATAACAGAACTGAACTAAACTGACATGGTTTAGTTATTGACGAACAGTAATGCATCGCAGTATGCACCGTCTATCGGCGTAGGTGACTATGTGACTACGCGCGCGTACGCTTCAACCAATGAACAACGGGTTGCTTTGCTCGCCCATTGGTCATTTCATCAAAAACTAAATCATGTCAGTTTAGTTTAGTTACGTCGTTCTGTACGCGCCACATTCAGTCATCAGCTGAGTCAACTCACGTAGAGGTTTTTGAGATCTTGGACCATCTTCTTGAGTCTGGTGGTGACGCCGGACAGGACATGGAGAGTACTGTGCCAGTCGACGGCGTTGACCATGTCCACTGCTGCGGGTCCGCCGCTCACATCGCCCTCGAAGATCAGTCCAGAGGTATCCCTTGGTCCTTACATTTGCATTCTCATTCTTATTTTCATTTCCATTCCCATTTTCCGTAGGTCTCTGTCTCCCGGTTTTTTTCGAAGATCAGTCCAGACACTGATCTGCCGACACCCTCGACCACCATGCCCCCTGAGCACGGGTACACCCACCTCGATGGCGTCAGAGAGACTTCGCTGGCTCCGACCAATGACGTCGTCGAAACCAGTGACGTTACGACGACGACCAAGATACTGCAGGACGTTCCTAAATCTAAACAAATCACAGATATGTAAACACGTAATTATTATTATTATTATTATTATTATTATTATTATTATTATTATTA
>Ga0209671_1003952_pt1 | contig 14490 bp, 10 predicted proteins | sample WorMetHERISLAND2_2_FD_187401 | JGI IMG/M metagenome (GOLD analysis project Ga0209671, IMG submission 187401) | Marine gutless worms symbiont microbial communities from Max Planck institute for Marine Microbiology, Germany - Olavius geniculatus... | ecosystem: Host-associated > Annelida >... | reverse complement strand
GGGGGGGGGGGTTCCAACGCATCATTTCGTTACCTCCTGGCTGATCTTGGAAGGATGATGTCCACTAAAACTGGCAAGGATAGAGACCAGTTATCTCGTTCTTGTTGCATGTAATTTTGCCGACCATACAGGACTGCACGGACTAAATTTTATACCCACCTTTGTATTGTTTATACCACGTTTAGACGATGAAACTGGCTCGACGAGCTGGCTTGTAGAGTGCACAACGAGCGCTCGTCGAGCAGTGAGTGAGTAGTTTCTTAACGGCACATCAGCACAAAATAGGCCATTGAGTGCAGCAGCTTCATGAATGTTTGAAGTATTACACCGTTTGAATGATAAGATAGCTGCCAGCTCATCAAGCCAGCTCGTCGAGCGTTTGTTAAACCAGCTTCATCGTGTGAACAGGGTATTAGTCCATTTTACGTTTTTTTCGAGAAAGGAATATTGATTGCCACAAAAAGTGATAAAATAAAAACAGCCGGAGCGAGCCAATCTCCGCCGATGCTAAAACATTATTTTGTTTCTTTGCCGGTGTAATAGATTATCTATACTGTCACGTTGTTTGCGACGGCAGGTGTTATGAGACCGGCCAGTGCGCGACAAGATAACCCGCATCAGTAGTCAGTCCCAGCTGTCAGACATATCCGTATCCGGCCCGCTAGCGCGTTTACGATCGCTTGATGACGTAACAAGATGGCGGACGACCGGATGAACGTCGGATTGGAATCGGAAACGGACTACGAGGATCCGGAGCTGAGCGGGAACGGGCCAACTCCGGCGCCGGAAGTTCTGCTATCGGGCAGCAATTGCGACCAGTTTACGTTCGTCCTGTACGTCTTCGTGCTCGGCGCGCTGTGTCTATTCGGCCTGGTCGGTAACACGCTGGCGTTCCTGGTGCTTCGGTCGGAGCGTCGTGGCCACGTGGCCACGTTCCTGCTGCAGACGATGGCCGTGGCCGACAATCTGTTCCTGACGACGACGGCGCTCAGTCTGATGACGATGGAGCTGACGATTTCGGCCGACGTCGACGAGAAGTCGCTTGTCAATCTCTACACTCTCACCGCTTACGTACAGGTGTGCCTTGTGAGTGATTTCCTTACGGCACTGTGGAGGGTTTTGGCCAAACCTCATTAAAGTTTAGCGGCAAGTGGGTAGGGTGGGTATTTTTGATGGCGCGTCAACATACAAGAGGCATTTTTGTGTCATTTCGTGCGTAGCAATGCAGATAGTAACTGGTTACACAAATAAACGCACAGTGTATAAAATTAGATACTCAATAAAATGGTGGGAGTAATGAGGCCGAATCTTTTACAACCTAAACGACAGTATAGTCACTGGCTTGGTTGTTTTACGGATTATTTTCATTAGACTTTTATAAAATTTGATTCGGTTGACTGATTTCTACGTGCATCCTGGTTTTGAAAAGCTGAAAATTTCGCCGTCGGAACTGTTTTAATGGCAGTAAAAACCTACATAAGACTTGGTGAGAGGACTTAATGTTTGCAGTCTGTATGATGATGACGTTAACGGACTTTTCCGAATAATCGCGTAGCGCGTTTTAATAATATTAACAAGTAATAATGATGACAATGAACAAGTGTCTATTTATGTGACATTAAGTAGGCTATAAATAAATACGCCAGGTCACATTGTACAATATAAACAAGTGCCGTTTGTATCATGAATGTTCCGTGAACGCGTATTTATCAAATAATGCCAAATAGGCGTCCTGCACTGATTATGTAGAAATATCGTAACAAAATATTATTCTTGTATTTCGAAAATGGGAAAAATACCAGCGAACGTAAATTGGAATCAGCGCCCAATGCAGTCAGCTGCAGTACAACTCTTGTAGAGGCTTGACCAACCACTACAGGGCTATAGAGTCAAGTGGTAGCCGATGCTGTAGAAAACGTACTTGATAACCCAAAGCTCGTTCTAGGCTTGGTATTAAATCGTTGGTGTAAACAGTCTGACAACTTCGAACTAGGAAACAAGAAATGCGGTAGTTAGGCTGTGACCGATCTTGTGTAAGCATATTCCTAGCGCATTATCTGTCGATTTCGAAAACCCGCAGCCAGGACCAAAAATGATGATGAAGTGGATAATTATGACGACCGGTTGCAGAAATATGGTCATTTGAAAATTTCTCAACATGATGTAGCCTAGTATTAGTGACATATCGTGCAAGGAGCAATAATTAGCGAAATATGGCTTTCCGAAAAAGTTGATTTGGGTTAGAATAATTTGACATCTATATTTGTGTTGCTAGTGGACGAAATTTTACTTGACTTTTTTACCGAACAAACGCAGGAGAAATTGCTGTCGATCAACTACTTGTTCGATTTTGGATATCTTCATCCATTCCGGAGATATTCGCCGTCGAAGTTTAAAGTTGTCTGAAATCGCGCCAAATTTTGGATGTTTTTGGCCCCCTTTTTCTGGAAAGAGCCACAAATTTGTTGAAGTAGGCCCAATTTTTAAAATTCGGCATACTTTCGATCATGGTGCAAAATTTCACGGCGATCGGCCGACGGACCTCGGGATATCGTGGCGAAATAAAAAAAAACATTTCCGGTAAAACATAAGTCTGCCGGGAACTGCAGTTCCTGGCTGACTAATAAAAGATTTTCATTCAATTTATTTACAACGGTGTTCAACGTTACCACTGTCGTATACTGCACGCTGTTATGTGCAATAGCGGAGTAAATGAGTCGTGCAAGTGGACCAGAAGGAGCGCAGCGGCTGAAACCTAATTACTTCCTGGTTGTCGTTAACTCGTGGTCCCGAGGCGCAGTCGTATATAGGCTTTACAACCGTTCGACGTCGTCTTCGGCGTCTAATTTAAATGTTTAAGTATGCGGTGTCTTATTTTGTCGCTGCGCTAAATCTCTCGCGCTCCGTGTCACGGCCCGCGGCGCCGCCGAGGCAGACAAACAAAGATTGCCAGCGAGCGCTTTCTCTGTAGCTAGAAACGAATGAATAAATCATCTCTAAATCCTGTCGCCGTGTCACATAAGTCTGTAGCGACTGACGGGTCAATTTATGGCGCCGCTCGCTTACCGCTGCCAGCATGAAGGCCCACTGTCAATCCATCACAAGTCGCATTACGCGTCTTGCTCGTCAGGTGCGGTCTGCTAATTCGAAAATAAAACGGCTTAGAAAAAGTTACAATTAATATGAACGTTCCCCGGACAGAAGTGACCGGTATGACAATTTCTAGTTTAGAATCTCTAAGGTCGAATGTCACCAGATGTCGAAAAACTCACCAAACTGCCACGCGACAAGAACCGATAGCAGTCGGCTCGATGATAAATATTGCAAGGACCCCGTGGGGCAGCAGCGGATACGCGATGTGCGTTGGCGTAACAAAACGAAGACCGATTAGCTCTGATTTGGCGTGGCAAGTGTTAGTCGAGTTGACACCACTGGGTTGTACCGGTGAAACATGCGACACGTAACGAACACGTTAGCTTAGCGACGCTCTCCAGATCTGCATACAGATAGGCATACAATGGCGTTCGGACGGAACGGCGAAGCGTTTTTACAGGAGAAAGGAACGCATTTAAATTGTGTTTCATAGTCTAACATGTTGAACAGCAGAACATTATATTACGGTCGTTTAGTATTTTTGGTTTAATCCTCTCTTTGCGGTCACAGCCTTAAATGACTGCTCCAAACTGATTGCTAACTTTTAGCGTGCTTACTAATAACGCGTAAAATGGGCGGCCTTCATTTCATCCTAATTCTCGTGCGTGTAATAACTAATAACCGTAACTATTATTTTTTTTTGCCCAATGGACGTACGGCAAGTTGCTTGTCTGTAACGTTGATGTAGGTTTAGCGTAGCCACAGACGTCAAGTTACTTAGGCCTACTGGGAAAATACGCCACCGGCAACTTTCAGTCTAGGGGAAACATTTTTGTGATAAAATTTTTGGGTAAAATACATTAACCGAGCGTAGTTCAGTTAGTTGTTTGTTATCAACGTAACATTTAATGTCATCCGAAAGCGCAGTTATAGTCATAAGTAAAATAAACACATCGCGCGGTGTCCGGTACGACAGTATAGGACGCTCGACAATAACGACGACGACATCGACGACAGTAAGATGAAATAAGTGAAACATTTTTATGATGTATTGCAGCCAGTGGCTGGATTACAAACATAACAGGGACTAAAGTAATTTAGTAAAAAGCGGAATCGCTTTCCTGCTTTGTATTTGCCGAGTCGCAACAAAGAACTGACGGTTTGTCTGCAACTTGCAATCGCATGTTTTGTTTTGGGGTAAAGGTAAAGGTATTCCATACTCAGTAACGAGCGTAGGGGCCAAAGCTGATCCCGGTTTCTAGGCAGTCTCGGCTGAAAATCGCAAATTTTTCCCACCGCCCTCTCATTTAGCACCCTCGCTCGAAGTGACCCTTTTCGAATTTATGCAAAAACTTTACGGTTCCTGGAACTGGAGTCTTCCTGACAGCTGATGATAAAGATTTGGTGAACCTAGCTTGCACCGTTTTTGACTGATCCACCGGCGTGACGGACAGACGGACTGAATTGCGATGGCTAAGACGCGCTACAGCAGTATACCTGCTGTTGCGCTTTAAAACGAATAGGCCTACGTTAAATTAGTTACATCAACCGATATAATGTCTGTGTACGGCGGCAGGTATACGTGTGGCCGCTGGTCCACATCAGTCAGATGTGGACGGTTTGGATCACCGTTCTGCTGGCGTTCAATCGCTACGTCGCTATCTGCAGGCCGTTCCAAGCGATCCGCATTTGCACGATGCGCCAGTCGCGCCTACAGGTGTTGGTCAGTGCTGTCAGCATCATCGTCTACAACATACCGCGCTTCCTCGAGCACCGCCTCGAACTCTCATACGATCAGCAGCAGGATCTGCAGGTAATTGCGATCGACCGCATGCCGACACGTGCACGCGTGCACCACTGCAGCTTGCCCGGTCTCTAGCCTTTCGCTCTCCTTCGTCAAGCCGTTGCCAGACGAGACAGTTTCGCCGGAAATTTAATTAAAACATCTGACCAAAACGGCGCTGCGCGGTGATGCTAATAATAAACAAGCGGGTGACCCATCGGCCTACAACTGCTGTATACAATAGCCGAGTTGTGAACACGGAGAAAGAGTCGATTACAGATACGCTGTCCAAGAATAAGGCTCGCTTATTTATTGCAAATTCGTGAGCCAATAACAATAATGTAGTCGCAAGCGGCGGTGAAACCACCGGAAACCTGCAAACTTCACATGCGTTCGATCAACCGTACCGTCTGGCAATAGAACAGCACTAAGTTCGTTACGTAGATAGTGTTCACACGAGACAGATTCTCGGCGACGGAGACCGCTGACGGCAAACCGGTAACAGAAACTGTTCTGTCTGACATCAGCCTTAGAATAACGGCATACCAGAAATCAGTCGATCATAATCGATTTATAAATTTGCTATAATTTAGTAATTTGAAAGTGTAATTAAATAGATGATACTTTAATGCCCAATGCTCTTAAGGTTGACTTTAACCGCACGAGCGGCACGACGTTAAATTATAGAAAAAGCCAAACGTGTTTATCCAACTTTGGTGTAGTCTTCATAAACAAAAACGAGTTTTTTTATTTTTTTTTATTTCAGACTTTTGTATCAATGAAATTTACCAAAAATATAAGGCGCCGAAGTAGCTTTAAATTGTTTTGCAGTTGTTATGGGTTTATTACCACATTTATTGCTTTAGCGAATACATACATGTGTGCGAATGCTGAAAGAGTTTTAGGTCATTGCAGCCAGTCCGAGACAATGACGTACGATGTTTTTGCCAACATCTGTGACAAGACTAAAACGAAATATTGTTGGCCAGTCTAATAAAACAGTGAGTCGCGAGGAGAGGTCTAAAAACATAATATACAAAGGCAACAGATTTTTGATGTTTTTGGATAGGCAAAGTTCTTATTTTCGACATTGGATATATTGCTCGTAATTAAAAAATACCGATAAAGCCAAGTTAGTGCCATATTTAACTGTTACTGCCAAGTTTGAAATTTGAATGCCAAATGAGGAAAAAATGCCAAACATTTCAAACTCCCGTATCGAAGTTTGTCACTACTAAAGTCCTTAAAAACGCCAAATTTGACGTATTTAGCCAGCTGAAACCCTGCTTTCAGCGTCCGGGGAGCAGTCGACTCAGCGATGACTAAACACATGATGTAGTGACGGCGACTGGAGATCGCAGTGTACGATGGAACGTTCTGGTCAGCAGTAACTCTCGACGTCACTTCGTACTCATTACGAGGCGTTATACTGATCGTCATGTCTGCCCGTGCCTGCCCGGGGTCACGTAGCACCGGCGCCCCAGCGAAGCTCCGCTCGCAAATATGTCCAGCAGTTCCTTTCATACCCGCTAACGAGTAATGACTCAGTCGCCCAGACGGGAAGCGGCGACGTAGCTACCGCACTTCTGTGTACGTGGTTATATGCTACAGATAATGTTACATACGCGTATCAGGAAGGGTCACAAACGGTGACGACTTCTAAAGATGTCTTATATAAACTTTCCTTAGCCAGCTTCCTCTCCGTGTCTCGCTATTCTCCTTCTTTCATCTTGCCTCGTATTTTCTTTTTTCTCTTCCGTCTCACCTCTTAAATCCAGTTAGAAGGTCTAGACGACATTGTAAGCTCGAGCCCAGCCGGTCTAGGAGGAGCCCTTCCGCCAAATAGTTTTCAATAGTGTCTGAGCTAAAAATGGTTTTGTTGAATAGGATTTTTTTATATGTGATACGACGGTCCATGAAGCGATGAATGATTAGAGGCTGCCTTAGGCTGATGCGCTATAAATCGACGTTTTGCTTGCTTGTTAATGATCCTGACAATATTCCGTATTGACAATCCTAGAGTTCTGCAGATCACAGGAAGGCTCGTTGTGCCATTGGCGCGGGCAAAATAGCCAGAGCGACACAGACGGCGGCTATTCCCTCCATCTGCCTATGGCAACAAACGCGCCATAGACAATTTCGGGGGGGGAGTAGGGAAGTTATTAGAAGTTTAATACTAACCTTTAACGTAGAAAAAAATGCGAACTTTGTGATGGATGTAAGTGCGTAATAATTGCCGTCAAGTAAGTTTTCTTTCCCAAAATACACCAAAATCATGCATCGGCAGGGGCTTCATCTTAAATCCCATTACATGGGGAACTTAGAGTGCTCCCCTAAACCACCTAAATGCTTCCGAACGGGAGAGAAATATCACATTGGTTGTTGGGGAAATAGACGCCCCACTTATTAGTCGGTTATTACGTCAAAAGCTAGAACATACAAAAATACACACAAAATCGTATAAAACAACAACATGTATGATCTGCATATTTTGTCCAGGCGTCGTCGGTGAATTCGTCGGTCAATTCGTCATTCGCGTTGAGTGTCATGTCATCGAACTCGTCTCGAGGAATGCTGCCGCCGGCCGCCGCCATCCAGACCGACCTCAAACGTAATCTCATCTACAACATTGTCTACGAGAACGTGCTCTACTGCTTCTTCGTCTTTCTCGGCCCGCTCGTCATTCTGATCGTTCTCAACGCCGGGCTCATACGAGAGCTGTGTCTGGCCAGACGCCGGCTTCGCGAGCGCAATCTACCGGCCAGCGTCATCGGTCCCGAGCAGGGAGAGCAGAATCTCACGCTGGTAATTAACGCTGATGATCAGTCGAGACCGTCGTTACATGCAACATAAAACATGTTCGCATCGCTGCGGCCGTCCTAAGAGATCGCAGTACAGATCGTGCTCGTCCGTCACTCTGTTTGTCCGTCCGTCTTTTTCGTACGGGCTTTTAACTTGAAAACAAAACATCCAGAATCGGCGTGAATGTTTCTCAGGGTCAGGGCAAAAGTAAAGGTAAAAAATATAAAAAGTTAAAGGTGTCAATTTGTATAGCACATCTCGCGTACACGCCTCTAATGCGCTTTTCGTCACTAACCAGAGCAGCCGGCCGCATGGCTACCGCGTGCAGCCTGCAGACACAGGCTAGCGCAGCGGCCGGCTAGACAGCTCCAGTCAGCTGTACTAAGGTCACCACCTTCCGTAACTCATATACATGAGTTACTACTCATTTAACCAACCCCGGCGGGACGGCAGGCTGAGTTGGCTTTGTTGATTGACTGATAGCGGACGCTTTACTCACAAAGCGGTCAAACAGCCATCCATCAGTCTAGGGCAGGATAAGGAAAGTTCGCCGGCCAGAAGCGACGTTCTAACTACTATGCTACACCACCAGTTTTTAGTTCAAAAAGCCAAAGGTTATGGTTAAGGTTAAGGTGGATACAGGCCCTTCGAGAACCACAGCGGGGCCAAGGAAAACATTCTCGCGGGGCTACTCTCGGGCGAAAATTTTTAATTTTTTTTAAATGGCGCATTCTGGTGTACTTCATATTTTTGACCGACGGCGCGGCCCCCGAAACGTCGCGGGGCCAGGGGTAATTTATCCCCTACCCCTCCCACTTTCGACGGGTCTGAATAGCCGCATAATATGTCGGCACTGAGCCGGTATTTTTCAGTTTTGCATGTAATCACGGTATAAGTAAGATTTCATTGTAGACTATTGTCTACTTTATTGTTGTATTTTCACTGTATTTATTTTTACTATAAGGCCTATAGCACAATGCATGTTATACTGCATAACTGTGTACTGTTAACTATTATAGTAAAATTTGTGTGATTGTCACGGCTTCATTAAAGGCTCCTCGACCTGACTTGAACCGTTTTAACAGTTTTTCTTGAAATCAATCTGTTATCTACGTTTAACTATAGCACTTGTATACGGATTCACAGCATGGCGATGCAACAAATTAGAGTTTATTTATTCGTCATAGCCAGTTTGTTTACGGTTGCGTGCAACGAATATAGCTTTGACCGACGTGTGAACACTCGCTGTGACAGTCCCCGAGCGTTTTCTATAGTTCGTAGAAACAATTATACTCCTACTCCGCAGTCGATCAACTGCACACGGGCGTTTTATTACCTTCCTTTCTGCCATCGTTGAGGCCCATACTATTGTTAATTATCAACGCTTGTTTATTGTGTCCCTCGTGTCCGAACATGTTTCGGTTCTTGTAGTTTCGCAGTAGCCACTCCCACCAGTTGGAATACCCTTTCTCTGGACATTCGCAATTCATATTTTATACGCTGAGCCTGTTTTCGTCGCCAACTCATCTCAAAACATTTTACAGCATATAACTTTTACGCCGTTTTAGTTCTACATTCTACCTCACATCTTGCGCCTCAGATGTGGCAGGTTTCCCTTTGATATTGTGCGCTATACGAAGTTACTTACTTACTTAATTCCTTACATATTTGTGTGTAAAGTGCAATGGGAGTCAAGACATTCGCTGTCATGTAAAAGACATTCTATACCTTTATTAATTACAAAATAATCTAAATTTTAAAATGTAAAACATTACTGCCTTCCGCACAAAGTCCACAGGGCGGGGCTGATTTTTGTTTCCTTTATAGGTCCCTATTCTTCAGCGACTGAGACCATGGAAACGGAGCTAGTTGCATCGCGCGGTGTGCCTGTTTACGACCCATGCAGCTTTCGCAGGTACTCATTGCGCTCGTCCATGAAGAAAATGGTCGTGCTAAGTTCCCTCTAGGAAAATAAATTCACATACAATGTTTGAGCGCTGCGGTCGTGTGTAGGTAATGATAATAATCGTGGTGATCTTCCTGGTTTGTCAAACGCCGGCGTTCGTCAACCAGTTGGTCTACGTGATCGGGGTCGAGGACTCGTGCGGCGTACCGTACTATTATTACTATCATCTGAGCAACATCTTCGTCTCGGCAAACTCGGCCGTCAACTTCGTCGTTTACTGCGTCTTTCGGCGCCAGTTTCGTCGGCGCCTGCGCGACTTTTGCGGCTGTGGCGGCGCCGGCGACGACCGACGACAACAACACATCGATAGGTTGACGACGCTTGTCGACACGAGCGTCGTCAGCCGACCGAAGCGCGAAGAGAATCTCACCCTGGTAACGTTTTGACGAGGACGTACGTGCGGTGGCTACAATACGTCGTGTGTGAAATGAAGTATGCCCTATTTCTGCGGCTGTGGCGGCGCCGGCGTGGAACGGCCTGCGATTGCCGCTGACGCTAGCATGCGCCCGACACAGACGAGGCAGGGAGAACCGCGGCCGACAGCTGTCATGAAAACATCCATTACGACGACGACGACGACGACGACACTGAACCACCAGTCGACGAAAAGCCATTCCGGCAAACGGCACATCAAGTTCGGACTGGTACAACTGTCACTACACGGCTAGATGACGGCTAATTGACCTACGACCGTCGCCACGCCCGATTTATCGACGTAATCAGTTTAACCCTCTACAGGTCTTTACTGCCATACAGCCTCCGTCCTTGAACTGCATTTGGATCTCAAGGACAGCCAAAGGATCGGGCTTTCAGCGTTATGTTGCTATACCAAAAATAAATTTTGTCGATATCAAAAAGTCGATTTCAATTTTTATCCCGTTTTATCTGCACGTAGTTGTTTTAAAATATTTGCGTTAGCCTTATGACTTTCCATGGGAGCGAACTAAAATCTCTTTAAAATGTTTTCCTTGATATAATTTTTTGCGTTTTTTGCTCGTAAGATATTGAACATTGCATCGTAACGTTAAAGGCTATTGGCTGTTGAAACTTTTGCGTGTATATTTGTGTGGTGCTGCTGTTACTAGTTAAGGCAGACTAAAGGTGCGTTCTCACTGCGCGCGTTAACCCGCGTCAACGCGTATTGCATATTCACGAGCCAACTAATTAAATTGTCCGAGGAATTTGGATAGGACACTTTGATTGGTTGGCGTTAACGCGCGCAGTAAGAACGCAACTTAAGCCTGAAATGTCTATAAGCCTATAGTCTTGCGTGTTCAGTCTAATAGCGTTATGTTTAAGATTTATTTTTGAAGTAAAGTCCCAAGTTCCAACAGTTAAAAACATTTATTAAACATAGGAACTCGCAGGAAATTTTCCCTGGGGGAAAGCAGTTCGAGGCGTGCAGGCGCCGAAAACGAAACGCCGTAAAACGTCGAATGATAAGAAATGGGGACGAACGGCATTTTCTCCCAACCGACTACGAAGTCTTAAAAGCATCCCTTAATGGGGCTCGGGCGGAAATGAATTTGGTTCATTTTTAGCCTCGTGAAAAACTTTTAGTAGAACAGCATCTCAGCAAACGAGGGGAAAATTCGCTTTTTTGCTGTTTGTTTTTTGATATGATTTTCACTCGAAATATTTTGCATGCATCTTGCAGCTAGCTTAGTCCGCTAGTAAATCAGATCTGAGTGTGACCGTAGTATAGTGTAGAAAACAATACATCATTTAGAGCTTTTTTATTTTTTGTACGACGTAAATTTTATTTGAAAATAATCAGAAGCGCTGTCACATGGCCCCGTTGATTAGGTCAGTGGGCGTATTATTTTCTCTAATGACTAATATTCCCAATTACCGAGCGTAGCAAACGAAAAATGTTATGTTTCATAATGTGATTATTTTCTCCACGAAATTGGGGACCGTGGTCGCCACTGCCACTTGTTGTCATTCTATCGATGACCACCACGTACTTTTAGTAGTTTGTTTGCATAAAGCATGACAGTCTTACTGTTTCTGCCGTTTTAACTGTGCGCAGACCAAGACGTCAAAGGCAATCGTGTTTTTTGAGATTATCAGTGTCTTGATTATTCAGTGGTCTTCGGTGTCGTAGCGTAGTAAACGTAAATGTAAGTACACTGTGAAGCATAAAAACACACCAAAATTTATCGATCGTAACTTAAAAACGGATGACCAAATTTGAATTATTTTTGGTACGAATATTCCAGACACAACTAGCTATCAAATAACCATTTATGTTTCCGCTTCACCGAACCTCTTTTCTGCACTACCTGGGAAAACAAAACAAGCAAAAAATGCATTCTTATCGAATGCATTATTATTTGATTCAAATAACGCACATTTGGCACATTTTGTCCAAATTTCCAGCACTTTGGTTGACAGTTTATCCAATTGTCCAGTTGTGCAACTGCTGACAGTAAATATTTAAAATATTGGTCATTTGTGTAAGCACAGGCAGGGAGATGCATTCTCTATACATTGACAGCAGCGTTGGCAATGTTCTGCTTCAGACTTGAATCAGTCGCTTCTTGAGTTCATTTATATTCCTAAACAGCGTCCCATAAACTCGCTGCTGCACAACACTGCAAATACTGTCAAATGGACTGTCATCAGGGCTGTTAAGGGTTACATATCTGGAATGATTAAAATTAACTAATGTTTTTTAACCTATGTTGCATTTGTTTTGTTTTTTAGGTAATGCAGCAACAGATATTAGGCGAGGTGGAAATTTGAATGGCCATTTGATAGCTAGTTATGTCGGAAATGTTTGTACCAAAAACTATTAACATCTCTTTATCCTTCTCAAAGGAACTATCAACAATGTCACGGATGGTTTTTGGCGGTTTTGTTCATTTCAACGCTGATTTCATGTGTTTTGATTTTCCCAGGTAGTGCAGAAGCATATGTTGGGTGAGGTGGAAACTTGAATAATTATTTTTGATGACAAGTTGTGTCGGGAATAATTGTACCAACAATTATTAAAATTTAATAATCCGCTTTCAAATTATGATCGATAAATTTTGGTGTGTTTTTAATGCCTCACAGTGAAGAGTGAATTTACGTTACGGTACACAGTGTATTTTTCGGGCAACATCTTTGGTAGGTCGGTGTATAACACAATTATTATTTTTCTAAGCACAATGCATCAATTATGTATGATTGTATAATGTATGCTTTTTACAGAAGATAAACTCAGTCACACAAAACAAACTCAGCCTTCTACCCTCAGCGGGATGGAAATTGAGTACTGAGTGGTAGCTTACGGACTACGGGGTAAAGGTTTATGGGCCTAACGTGGCTGATTGAGGCGGCGGAATATCCTCTCGCTTCACTGGGAATCCAGTTGTTGCTGACGCGGGCAACGGATAGCCGCATGAAGCGCTGCGGTGTCATTAGCTTATATCAATCAGCTGTCACTTCCGAGATTGTAATACCCTGTTTATACGATCGAGCAAACATCGAGCAAACATCGAGCAAATATAAAGCATCCATAAAGCATAGCAAACATCTAGCATACATCGAGCAAACGTCGAGCAGACATCCAGCAAGCATCGAGCAAACACCGAGCTGGCTCGTCCAGCTAACATATAGCCAGATCGTCGAGTCAGCTTGATCGTGCAAACGGGGTATAAAGCGCTTCTGGTTACGCCTGCAAAAATCAGTTCGGATATAATCTGCCAAAGTGTAAAGAGAATAAACTATCGGTAATATTTTACGCGATTGTGTCATAATCAACTAACAGATCACACGCCAGAACACTTATTACATATAGAAGGCCCAGTTGCATGGAATAGGAAGTCACAGTGTATTAAGTTTCTCAAGTATAAATTCATCTAGTCGCTGAGTTTTCGCGATTCCTGATAGTTGTGCCGAATCTACGGGCAGAGGGCAAAACCTGCGTTCGCATAAAATACATCGATAGGCTGTTAAATTATACGTTGACGTAGGGGACCTGAATACAACGACAATCGTATAAAAATAACACATTATATTTTTGTAGATTTTTTATGTTCGAAATGATTTAAAACTTTAAATGCCTCTTTGCTGTAATTGGCTGGCTTATAGTAGTAATTAAGTAAGTAAATTTAATTTATAAAGCGCACAGTATCAGCGAGAAACTCACTGAATCTGAGGCGATCCAGCAAACGTCTAGCAAACGTCCAGCATCAGCACGTATATTTTGAATACATTTGCTGGAATTTTGCTGGACGTTGCTGGATCGTGTAAACACCCCATTACGCTTAGTCTTAAGCTACTCGTAATGTTTCGTGTTTAAGTGGACGCTCAACAGATGTGCGCGAAGCCGATATAGGCCTACGGTTAACCAGTGTCAATTTCATACGCAGACGCAAAATAAGTTAGTAGTCCTATATATAAATGACGTGTGCATCCTCATTTAATTTTGGCACTGCACGAGTGGATTGTGGTCGAAAGGTGCATCGGTAGGCCCATAAATAGGCCTAGCCATGTTACTGCACTGCTATAAAGTAAGATCTTCATATGCCGCCGGTTGCTGGATTTCATTGCTGCGACTGTCTTAAAACTGTCTTCTGCACGGTGCTCCGGAACGCTTGCTGATATGTCAGTCAGATAGCTTATGTACCGTAATATAGGCTAAGTTATCGCTGAATGAGATTAAGCTACTAGCTTCAGCCGGATTTAGGAACGGACAAGTGGGACAGTTACTTACGGGCATCCACATCCAGGGGGCCAAGAGGTCCGCATTTTTCATAAAATGTAATAAAAACCGTGTAATTGTTGTTCTAAAAGCGTTCTAAAAGTTAAATTAAGTTAAAGCTGCAGTAGACCTATTACTTATTATAACATAGCA
>Ga0209671_1003945_pt1 | contig 14498 bp, 10 predicted proteins | sample WorMetHERISLAND2_2_FD_187401 | JGI IMG/M metagenome (GOLD analysis project Ga0209671, IMG submission 187401) | Marine gutless worms symbiont microbial communities from Max Planck institute for Marine Microbiology, Germany - Olavius geniculatus... | ecosystem: Host-associated > Annelida >... | reverse complement strand
ATATAATTTGTATTTTTTAAATGTATTTAGACTATTTACTATTTAAGTATTACATTATTTTATTTCAACGGTTAATTGCTTGAACGAAGAATCTCTCCTCTTCCGTCGCCTATTCTTCTGCTTGCCTTTTTATTTCTCTGACTTCTAATACATGTAGGCTACTTGTTGCCATTATGCCTTGATGCAAAACGTGTGTAGACTGTTGAGCATAGTGTTCAGAATTTTTTACGTCGCTGGTAACTTATGGGATGTTTATACCATCCAGCAAACGTCCAGCATTAGCACGTGTATTTTGAATTCATTTGCTGGAAGTTTACTGGACGTTTGCTGGATCGTGTAAACACCCTATTAGACACAAACAAAAATGTTGCGCAAATGTTTCAGTTTAAACGTGTAACGCCGTGGCTACACACACCAATTTCCTCGTCCGAAATGTTGTCCGACATGACCAGGCCTTCCGAGGTTTATAAACCTCGTCCGAGGAAATCGTCGTGTGTAGCCACGCTTTAGCGAGGCATTACTGCTGTAAATTTACGCATGTGCGTTAATTTTCTGAACGCGCGTTAATTTTTTTAACGCGCGTTAATTTATTAACGCATTAGCGCATTAATTCACGCGTCAACTGTGACAGCTCTACTTATTACATTATTCAGCCGACAAACAGCCAGACAGAAAGACAAATGGAAGACCATGTCGCAAAACCTCCTTTGTCTTCACTAAAAATAGCGATGGCTGAAGTAAGAAAAAAACTGGTAGTGTCTGTAGTGGCGGAGAGTTTGCAACATTTAACTGCGACAATATATCACTTGTGACTGCTACTGTTACTACTACTACTACAACTACAGTTGCTACTTCTACTAGTACGTACACTGACGGTGTTGTATAGGCAGAGTTTGCCTCGTTTGACCACAACGTATCTCTTGTGACGACGACCTTCCAACCGCACAAACGCCTGACAGACAGAATATTACAGACACTGTCAGACAGTCGTAGAGTGATAGACAGACAGACAGACAAGCACACATAGACACAAACAATTGACAGACATAAAGTGCCAGACAAACAGACATTGAAAATCATCACAACATGACAGAATGTCACGACAATAAACCGATACACCAGATCATTAGTAAAACTGCATTAGGGCAGCACCTCTTGCTACATAAATATAAATTCTAACCAACTGGAAAATGTTCTTCGGAAAATAAAACATTTTGTGCTGGAAATCAGCGGTCACCAGCTTCGGTTCATTAGATTTAGCATGTCTCCTCCGCAAATTCAGTGTTAGTAATCAAAAAATAAATGAGCTAGCTGACTTCACAGCAAAAAGTTAATTGATAAATTAACTAGAAAGCAGTCATAACCCACAGGTACCTCTGCCAAGGCAAAGCTATTCGCCAGGTGGCATCACCATCTTCGCTTTGCCAGCGGTTCCCTCATGCCCCCTTTAACGCTATGGTAACGAAAATTTCAAAGTGATCCAGAATCCAGGATTCCTGCCAGATCATGCCCACAATTGAAGCACTGGTAGTTTATGCCATGCCTGACATACCCTCAAAATTTCAAAAAGATCCGTCCATAACTTTTTGAGTTATCTTGCTAACACACAGACACAGACAGACAAAAACCAGCGAAAACATAACCTCCTTGGCAGAGGTAATTAACTGAGTTAATTCAAGCAGAGAACATGCTGTCAGGTTCATGTCCCCAAACATCCAAACCAACACATGGACAAACAAATGCTTGCTGGGCCTCACATAATCTACTTCGCTGCGATAGGCAAATAACTTAGTTAAACTTCAGACAGAGAGCAAAAACGAAAATAAATAAATAATTAATTAATTAACTGAAGCACGTAACTCACAGCCAGGTCCGGACTATTCATCTCTCCACACATCTGAAACTGTTGATCCTGCAACACAACAGCAATTAACAGCAGATTTAACAGTAGTTCTTAATATTTGGGCCACCTTAAAAATTCTGACTGAAATGCCTGACAGTTCCTGTGCCAACAGTTTCTATACTGACTTATATATGGTTAAACAGTGTTAGTGATAAAGTGCAAAATAGGGATATAAAACTTGTACTGGTATCTTCGTCAGATGTGTAAATTGTAACAAAATGTGGCATTACGTTCTGTTATGCAAAATTATCTAGGTCAGTAACTGGAAGTTACATCACCGGGGGAACACAGTCAGTGTTTACCAGTTAATTTGGATATTTTTAATGACAAAAAAATACTCTGTCGCATGACAACTGCAGCAGTACATAGGTAGAAAATATGATTTTATAATGTTTATGTTTCTATGTGACGTGTTCTCCCAGTGACGTCATCAGCCTGTCAACATGGTGATTCGTTTTCTATGGCATTTTTTACATCGTCGATTTCAAAGGTAAATTTCTTCACGTTGACAGAAAGCTGGTTGCCGATATTACTAACAAAATTATCAGAAAATTATGCTGTTGTAGAAAAATGGATAAAATGTATATGCTAATTTTGGTGTCCATAGATCTTTAACCCTAACCCTTTCAATCTGATCTTTGACCTTTCAGCTGAAAATAGTCACACCAGTTAAACCTGTCCTGGGAAAGACTTGCACCAATTTTGGTCTTTATAAGCATTTTGGTCTTCAAGTAATGACCCAACCAAGATGAGAGAACAAACGCATGAATGGACAAACAAGACAGGGCCTAATATAATGGTAATGTATAATGAGATTAAATAAATAAAACCGGAGACTACTGGCCTTGTTGTCAAGTATGGCACGCATCAAAATAATAGTCCACCATGCCAAGTCATCTATTATACACAACAACAACATATGTTATCAGTATTACTACACTGTGTCTCAAAAAACATCCCCGACATTTTTGTTTGTAACTTTAAAACCAATCAACAGATTTTGGTAATTTTTGGTACGAATATTCCCGACACAACTTGCCATCAAATAGCCATTCAGTTTTCCAGCTTACCCAATGTATGCTCTTGCACTACCTAGGGAAATCAGATCAAGCGAAATATGTGTTGAAATGAACAGAAAACCTGAAAAAAACATCCACGATATTATTGATCGTAACTTGAAAAAAATTAGCAGATTTTAATAATTTTTGGCAGAAATATTTCTGACACCATAGGCTATTAAATAAGTATTTTAGTTTCCACCTCACCCATCGTCTGCTTTTGCACTACCTGAGGAAATCACACCAACCATAATACTTGTTAAAATAAATGAAAAAACATCAATAAATTCCATCTATCCTAATCTGTGCGCCCCAACAGCCGGTCTGTTACAAGGTTTGACTGACATGCAGCAGTGTGTTTACCAGATAAAGTTTAAGAATGTTTGTAAAGTCAAGAAAAGACTGGTACAGGCTGGATTGGTCTGAAGCAGAACATTATCGATACTGCTGTCAATGAATTGAGAAAGCATCTCCTTGCCTGTGTTCGCAGTGCAGGCCGTTAAAAAATGGACAACTGGATAAAATGTCAGCCAAAGTGTCAGAAATGTGAACAAAATGTGTTTTTGCGCGTTTTGTTAATTAAGCAATCATATCGCATTGGATAAAAAAGTGATATTTCGCTGGTTATGTTTTCCCCAGGTAGTGCAGAAACAAACGTTCGCTGAGGTGGGAAACTGAATGGTCGTTTGATGGCAAGTTGCGTCAGGAATATCTGTACCAAAAATTATCGGAATCCGATAATTCGTTTTTAAGTCACAGTCAAAAACGTCGGGGATGTTTTTTTTGAGACACAGTGTAGCAGTAGTAATAGCAGCAGGAATAGTAGATAGCTCACCAGGCAAAGTTGTTTGTTACAGACAACAACATACAGCAACTACTACTAGCGCTGCCAGTACCAGCCACCACAACTCCAATCATCACAGCCTTGAAAGAAACACGAGTTTTAAAAACCACTCGTTTCATCAAGATATGGTTTTTAGGGTTAAAGCAGGATTTTTCGACAGACCCAGCTGGATGCGGCGGCGGCGGCGGCGACGGCGACGGCGACAGCGACGACGACGACGACTACGACGACGACTATGACTACGACTACGACTACTACAACAACAACTACACCACAGCAAGTCAGCAATGACACAGTAGCAATGGCAATGACAATGACAATGGCAGTAGCTCTACAGTAGATACCTGAAGTGTCCGTTGCAAAGCGATAAACTCTGTCGACGGTGATCAGACGAAACCTGAATGGGTGAACTTCACTCAGCTACACACAAAGATAGACACAGACACAAAAACCGGTACGGAGACAGACAAACAGACACATTTGTATCCAGTAATGAAATGAAGCCAAAAAGAAAAACAAACCTCACTCAGCTAGACACAGACACAGCAAAAGACAAAGGAAAATGTGAACAGAGGGAGACAGCTACACAAAGACAGACAGTCAAAACAGTGATGAGATGAATAGTGAACAAATAAATTTCGCTCATCTGCTGAGAAACAGGCACAGAGAGGCATAGATATACACAGACAGATAGATAGACGCAAACTGTGACAATACTGACGAGATGACACCAGACAGGAACAGACAGACAGACAGACAGACAGAGGTACCGTCAAGAGATCGGTTAAACATCTCAACGTCTTGATCAGAAATGCTACAATATCCTGCTGTCTTGTTGCTCACATAGAAATCAAATGTCTCGTGCACAAAGGTCACACGACACACGACCCACCTTCACAACTACAGAACACTCACATCAGTAAAACGGCTTCATATTCGGACTTAAGACGTGGTTTTCTGATTGGGTTTACTCATACCAGGCACGTCTAGAAACTCTGCTTGAGGGGCGCTTTACAAGTTGACAGATCAACCAATTGATTGTTTGACTGATTGGCCGACTGACGGACCAACCAACGGACCATATTTTGACGGATTTGACTACAATGCTGGAAGACGATGACACAGTGTGAGAAAATACTACTCATGCACGTACCTTGATGTCTTGCTCGACATTTGCCATTGTGCAGATAGGAATCACTCGCTTTGACACCATGCTCTGACGACAGACACGCAGACAGACAATCACAGTAAATGTGTATATCTGGTAGCGTGTGAAACAAGTATCGGTAAAGTCCTTCCCAAGCCATAAAGGTAAAGGTAAAGGTTGTCAATTTGTATAGCGCATCGTCGTGTACGACGTACACCTCTAATGCGCTTTTCGTCACTAACCAGAGCCGTCGATCGCACAGCCGCCGCATGCAGCCTGCAAACACAGGCTGGCACACTGGCCGACCAGGCAGCTCAGACAGCTGTACAAAGGTCTCCACCTTCGTAACCCATATAATGGGTCACTACTCATTTAACCGACCCCGAAGGGATGGCAGGCTGAGTTGGCCTTGTTGGTTGACTGATAGCGGACGCCGTACCCACAAAGTGGTCAAGCAGCCATCCATCAGTCTAGCGCAGGATAAGGAAAGTCCACCGGCCGGGACCGACGTTCTAACCACTATGCTACGCCACCAACTAAGGCCAAAAAGGTGGTGCTGATCTCTGTTTCCTTAGCCCTCAGCCAGACATCTGCTTACATTGCAAGTCAGGCCCATAGTCTAGATTGGTCTGACTTAGCAAGCATGGGAGTGCACCTATGTTGGGAGTCTGTGGATTGTGTCCCCAGCAGGGTCGGTCCAGAGCACAACCATAGACAGGGGTCAGAAAAGGCCCCTAAAGCCAAAGATTTTTGCACTATAAAGACAAATTCCCATAAAAACTGGCACCGATATTCTACTTTGGCCAAACATAGCAGCCAAACATTGGTCTGGCAGTTGCCTGTCCTGCTGCTATGGCCCTGCGAGACCACGGATACGAGGTACATCACGTGGTGTACCTGTTTACACCCCAGCTTCCACACATGCTACACGTTAGAAATGGTTGATATGAGTGTATCGCATTTAAGTGTAGTATGCCTCGTTCCACTCTTATAATACACCTCAAAACCATGACCAAACGTATACATTTTACTAAGAATGATGTATCATTATTTTCATTTTTCTGTGTTGGTTTTCTTCCATTAGCTACATAGACCTGTCTATTGTAAGTAAGTAAGATTATTTAGAAGGCACAATTTAACAATAGCCACAATGCGCCGCGCTCTCAACGCCCGAATAAAAATGTCTTCAACTGCCGTTTAAACTGTTCAAAGTTAATGTCAGTTTGTCTCAGATGAGCTGGCAGATGTTCCACAGCCTCGGACCTGCAGCCGCAAAGCATCTGTCTCCATAGCTGCTGCAGGTCCTTCTGACGAGGCATTGTCCTTGAGTTGGCAGAGCGCAGCTGACGACGACCTTCGTCGGAGACCAGCTAACAGTTGGCGGCCAGGTAAGGTGGAGCCATACCGGACAGTGACAAGTAGACAAGAGTGGCCATTCACCCGACGCCGAACCGGAAGCCAGTGCAGCTCCTGTAGCATCGGCGTTATGTGGTTGTAGCGTCAAACGCCCAACAACAAACGTGCAGCCGCATTCTGAACAGACTGCAGTCGGCTCATCAGACCGTCGGTGATGCCGTAGAACATCGAGTTGCAGTAGTCCGGGCGACATGAAATAAACGCCTGGACCAGCGTCTTGATGGCGTCAGATGACATCGATCTGACGAGCAGTCGGAGCTGCTGTACCTGGTAGTAGCCATTGCGACACATGGCGGCCACCTGTGCAGACAGCGTCAGCTGGCTGTCGACGATGACGCCGAGGATACGGGCGTCTCCGAGACGTTGATACGTGCCGACGCCACCGGAACCTCCGAAACGTTCACTTTCGCCAGCTGCTGTGGAGAACCCAACCACATCACCTGTGTCTTGATGGGGTTCAGTCGAAGTCGGCTGGCCTTCAACCATGCCTCGATGTCGACGAGACACGCAGTGCGACGTCGGACGGCAGCCTCAGCGTCACCAGCCGGTGTGCTGATGTAAACCTGTGTGTCATCGGCATACTGGTCCAAACTGAGTCCATGATGGTCAACGACAAGGGCCAGCTCAGCTGTGTACAGAACGTACAACAACGGGCCCAGTACGGATCCTTGCGGAACCCCGAATAGTACCGACTGCACAGAAGACAGTTCACCACTGTAAGCAATCTGCTGCGTTCTGTCGGTCTAGCATGTACATCTGCTATATGCGTTTTCTTAACAACAAACTGACAATAAAATCACACCAGCTACCTTGTTCGTAGCGTAGTATTTGAGTGCATCTGTGTCGACTGTCACCCAGCGTTTGAGCCACACGGATCCCAGCTTACTGATGCTGCTCTTCTCACTAGGAATACACAGCAAAATTACAATCACCATCAGCCAACATTACAAAACTTAAGCAAACACAACGTGCTAATTAGTTAGAACCCAAAGTAGCAGGAAAAGGATACATAAAAATTAGCACACTATCAAAGTTAGACATGAAGTTAGAGACTTGCAGTTAAGGTGACAAGCAAACAGTTTCCAACACACAACAAGAAATTTGAGCTAATGCTCATGAGATGCGTGAAAGCCTATAGCAGTTCCAGTTTAGTAGTTTAGCTGAAAATTGGGGTGTTCACGCTAAGTTAATATACAAATACCAAATTCTTTATCTATATCGCATAACGATAGTTCCGTGGTGTCTCCTTGTGAATGATATAGACTTGTGTCGCAGCCTGAAATCGTCAAAAAAATCTATAAAATCCCCTATTTTGGTGTTCAAAGTCATTCAAAGTCATTGAATTCGGCGCCAATCGAGAGCCAGTGTGCAAGTTCCTATCAGTGATTAATAGTAAGTTAGGCCCTATCTCGCACCGTTACTGAGATACAGCGACTTATTGGCCAAAAATCGCAAATTTTGCCCACACCCTCTCATTTAGCGCCATCGTTCAAGGTGACCCCCTTCGAATTTCTAAAAAAGCTTTACGGTTCCTGAAACTAGAGTCTTCCAGGCAGCCGACAGTAAAGATTTGATGATCCTAGCTTGCACCGTTTTTGACTGATCCACCTGTGTGACAGACAGACGGACAGACAGAATTGCGATGGCTAAGACACGCTGAAAGCAGTAGCTGCTTTCACGCGTAAAAATGCTGACGTACCTCGTGTATTTGTACAAAAATCCTTTCCTCTCAGTGACTGAGTTCTGTAACAAACAAGCAGAATGTCAAAAGTAGAGCAACAATTAGAAATCACACTACTGTGTGTATCCTGTGACCATTTAGGCCTACTAGTTGCAGTAGTCAAATTGCACTCACTGCAGACTACAGACAAAAGCAAAAAGTCTTTCATCTTTTTTGCCACGCCCCCTTCCAATCATGGGCAGTGGCCAATATGACCACATTCCTCTTTGAAGCAGCATGTGAGCATGATAACAACACTAAAAATATGAAAAATTTAAGCAGAAAAACTGTAAATGAATGTCAAAATGCTTGCAGCTTAAAGAGGAAGCCCTCTAATTCCCTGACCAAGGGTCTTGCCCCTGAACCCTGCTTTGCTTCAAGTTCCATGTTCTGGATCTGTCAATGATAATTACATCACCAAGCTATGAGTGTGCTGGGGCAAATTAAGACAATGACAGACTGACCTAACTAGGATAGTGAGAGACTGACCTGTTTTGAGTGAGCAATGGGAACAATAATACCATAACTATGAGTGTATATAACACAGTAAAAAAGTAAGAAATAAAACCGTTATGAATGAATTAGAACAGTGAGACACTGGCCTGTTGAGAGCGCTATAAAATTCAACTTTAACCTTGAACTAAAAACATCACTAATGTCACTGATTGGTGCATTTCCAATCGATCGTAAACTACAGCAATTATTTCACATAAGACATGTAATCAACATTTGTACTTTCATGGTGTTAGTTTAACAGTCTACACTGGAATTAAGACAGTGACACACTAGCTTGTTGCGAGCTAGCATTAAGACGATGTCACACTGGCCTGTTGTGAGGGAACGATGGGAACAGACTTGATGACAATGTCTGGGGCTGGCCGACGAAACTCCACATTATCAACCACACTGGAGTCATCGTTGTCATAGAATTCACCGCCAGATGACAAACCGTCTTCACTACACATGCCGTCTACAGGACACAGTACACAGTACACTAGAGTACACTGTAGTTCACAGTACAGTCTAGTACAGTAGAGTACACAGCATAGAGTACAGTACAAAACACAGGACATTATCAACCACACTAAAGTCATCATTGTCATAAAACTCTCCACTAGATCACAACCCGCCCTCACTGCACAAGCATTCTGTACACACACACACAGAACACTATACAGCACACAGCACAACATGCAGTACAAGCTGTAGTACAGTATACACCGTGTCTCAGAAAAAAAAGTCAAACTTGTTTTTGTCATAACTTTGTCAAATTTTTAGTAACTTTAATAATTTTTGGCATGTTGATGGCTAACACAACAGAATTATGTAAGGTGCACTCATTTTCCACCTCACCTTATTTATGTCAATGCACTACCATGTGAAACATAGATGCTTCAAATTAATGCATAATGCTGAGTTGTTGACTCAAGTAAATGCTGTAACGAATTAATTAGGCACAAAATACACTGAAATAAAAATTATTTAACAAAATTATAAGTTTGTATAACAACTCGCTTGCAAATTAGAATTTAAGCCAAAGTGTGTACAAAGACACATACAAAGACACACATGCAAAGACATAATGGCTTAGATGCAACAACAACGGCTGATAGCAGAATCAACGATCGACTGATCAAATGCATTCAGCATAAAACATTTAATAACTCAAAATTATTAAACCACGTTGCACCCTCTGTCGAACTGATGATGCAAAGGTGAGTCATCTGATACAAATAATCGCCGCGTGATATAACAATCTGGAGCATCTGTGTTTAACACGGTAGTGCGCCAACACAAATTAGGTGAAGTGATAAATGAGTGCGCCGTACACAATAATATCATCTTGGCCATCTTTGTGCCAAAAATTATCAAAGTTGGTGAAAATTTGACAAAGTTATGCCAAAAACAATTTTGACTGTTTTAGAGACACGGTGTAAGACAACCTATGTGCACAGTACAACTGAACATTATCGCTGTCATCATTTTTTGTGAAAAAAACTCACCACCAGATGACAGACCATTCTCAGTGCACACATAGTACAACACAACCATAAAAGCTACTGCTAATGAAAATGGCTTTCGCTTTGGTCATAAGCTTTTCATAATATTTATTGTTTGACTAATGCAAGAAAATATGTATGACTTCTAAAATGACAAAAGTAATAAAAATCATATTCTAAGTAAACATAAGTAAGTAAGTAAGTAAGTAAGTACCAATCTGATGTATTCCTTTATTTCTCAACGGTCAAACATCACTGGCAACAGATATCACAACACAGCAAATTGGAAAAAATGCAAGTTGATACAGTGAAAAAAATAATACAGCACAAGTTACCGGTTTCATCATCATCAAGTGATGCCTCGTAGAACGGCGAGGGCGTCCTTCTGGTGAACTTTGCTGTCTTCTCCGAGAACGGCACATCCAGTTCCATGGAGTCCGGCCGAAATAGATCCGGATCCAGTCCAAAGTCGTTGTAGTCAAATGCCGAGTCTAACCGAGCTACCGGAGCACGAGGTGAGATCCGCGGTGAAGTCCTGTGCTGGATGTCTGCCGGAACATTCACTAAGCCTGTAATTTTACCTCCAACACAAACACTTTCTGATGCAACGCCCAACTCTGTTGTTTCCAAACCATCTGAAACAACTGGTTGTGTAGCACTATCAGCAGCAGCAGCATCCGATATCTGCTCATCACTTGTTGTGGTATCACGATCATGACCTGCTTCGACAGAATGATATGCTGCTGGTACTTTTACTTGAATGTCAGCAACATCGGAGTCCATATCCGGTTTAGTACCAGTATGCTCCGTCTCTGTAGCTTCAGATCCTGCAAGTAGTTTATCATCAGCAAGCTTCAATGCCTTTGTACCCTGAGCCTTTGTAGGCACTTTATCATAAGAAAACTTTGATGTCTCTGCATCTTTTGTCTTTGCAAGAGGATTGCCATGAGGAAGCTCTATTGCCTCTGTATCATTAGTCTCTGTATGCGGGGTATCATCAGCTACCTTCACTGGCTCTGTAGCTTCAGTCTTGGCAACTGATTTACTATGAGAAAGCCTCATTGCCTCTGTAGTACCTTCAGTATGGGCAAGCTCTGTCTGTGCATCTTCGGAGCTCGTAAGGAACACTTCGTCGCAGACAGCTGCAGATGATGGTGCGGAGTTACTATCACTGCTTGTGACTACACTGGTTGACAACGTTTCAGCCTGTGCCAGCGTTTCATCCACTGATGTGTCATCTACTACTGGTGATATTTTATCAGGGGATGTTTTATCTATGGCTGATGATGTTGTTTTACCAACTGGCATTTCATCTTCTAATGTTTGATCTACTGATGCGCATTTTACTTCATCTGCTGTTGGCTCATCATCAATTGATGCTTTATCCGCAACAATCAAGTCATCCGCTGACCTCTTTGACCTCAGTCTCGGAGGCAGAACTGGAGCTGCTACGGAAGCTGGTTTAACACTCTCAACCGAATCATTACCACTGTCATCCGCAATCTTTACTTCATCAAATGACGTGAGCTGAACTGGAGCTGCCTTACCACCATTCACATTATTCACCGCATTCTTCACTACGCCACCAACTTCAGACATTGCATCATGTGAAACTGAAGTTACTTTTCCAGTGCTATCCACAGCATCATTATCACTATCCGCAGTCTCTGCTCCGCCACCAGATGCGGTAGCTTGAGACAACACAGTACCAGATGAAACCGGGCCCGATGCTTTTCCAACATACATACCATCATCTACATCGTCATCCATAGCTTTTATTCCACCACTGGATGTGGTAGCCTGAAATGACGGAGCAATACCAAAAGTGTCAGGTGGCGAACTGCGCTGTTGAACTGCGCTGGCAGAAGCTTGTTGTGGGTCAGTGTTGGCATGTTGCCCAGTAGTGGTAGTACGTGGTTGCGGTTGTGGTCGGTTGGTAAACGTGAAGCTGGGTCGCGGTGGGATAGGTGGCGGACGATCTGCATCAGACGATCTCTTCCTTACACCACCCCCACCATCACCTTCAGCCATTCTTATCAGTTCCCCATCATCTGTACAGCACAGTACAAACTAATGGTAGTAGCAAGGCTTTAAGTAGGACAGTATGAACCGATATGGAATACTGGCACTTATTTTCTGGGAAAAGACATATCCGTATACTTTGCACGCCATTTTCTGAAATTTAGGCAACTGGTTGCTGATGTTTGCATCGACTTTGCTAAAATAGCGCTAGCTTGAGGGGAAAAACAAAGCTACCATACGGGCATTTATTTTTTTCCTTTTTCAGACCTGAGTAGTAGTGGTATTGGCATGGGTGAGATGAAACAACACATCAGCAGCACCAACCGCACTGGCATTACTGCATTAACGCTAGCCCTAACCTTAACCTTTACCCTAACCATAACCCTGATCCTAACTCTATCCCTATAGGTAAGTAAGTAAGTAAGTAAAATGTGAATTTATGCAGCGCACATCGTTAAATTAACCTCTAATGTGCTGGTCACACTAGTACTGACTGAAAAGGAATGTTTTGAAAAACTGTTTGAAACTGTCAATATCACATGCCAGATCTCTGAGTTCATCTGGCAGTGAGTTCCAGACCATCAAACCAGCGACTGGAAAAACCCGATGACCGTACATGTTGAGCTGACAGCGTGGTACGATGAGCCGATGTTGGTTGGCAGAACGTAGTTGATGTCGATGTCAAAATGCAACTTCGATGGCTGGCTTGATGTGATCAGTGAGGTACCAAGATGCCTGTCCATGCAAACAATGGTACGTCATAAGGCCGAGCTTGAAGGTGACCCTCTCTGGCACATCCAGCAAGTGCAGCCCTAACGTTTGTCGTAGCTTCTAATTTGCGGTAATTTGCTGCCAGTGCAGTTGGTGCTGCCGGTGCAGTGTTTCATCACATCCATAGGGGTAGTGGTAGGAGTAGTTTATTAATCGCTTTCTCAGAATCAACACTGTGTTACAAAAAAAACAACTAAGCCTTTGCACTGTTTATCATATGTTCGCCAAACTACGACAAAAACTTAATAGATATGGCAGTTTATGCCATTATTTTGACAGCAAAATACATTGGGTGACTTTAAATTTTGCTTAAACCTAAGTTTTGAACTATAGTTTTAGACCAAAACTCAGTTTAAAACCTAATTAATGCAAAATTCAAAGTGACGATTAAATCTGAAGTTAATCTGAGCATTGGTTTGAAACCATACTTTAGAGTCCAGATTAAGGTTTGGTTTAAAACTATAGCTTAAAACTTAGGTCTAAGCAAAATTTAAAGTCACCCATTGCATTTGGAGTGAACGATGGTAAAGTCGGACATGTGGATCTGCGGACGTGGCAACTGGTAAAAGATGGGAGTTGATGCGGAGGACATCTGCCTTTTACCCATCGTACTCAGCCACGCCTCTGGATCAATAAGCAGCGTATAATCGTGTATTAATTTGGGGCCTTTGGGTGCCGGACGTTTAGGTGCCATGCTTTGTGACCGGCATGATATTAAAATTACTGTACTTTGCATATAGTTCAAGTTAAAATCGTAAGTTGGCAAAATAAGAAAGTTGGCAAATCTGGGTTTACAATAGTAACTTCTTGCTGCACTTAGTAGTAGCCATTGTCGTCATCCGTTGTCGTTCGTCATCGCGTGACGTCACTGTAGGCCTATGTCGTCATTGTGCATTGTCGCGCGTCGTTGTATGTCATCGTGTGTCATCATCATCAAACGTCCTCGTCGTATATCATATCTGTGCGCCTTGTCACCTGTTGCATCGTCGACTTACATTGACATCGCACTTCGTTGTGCATTATTGCGCGTTGTCAACGTTAAATCTTGCCATTCTGTGCTGTCGTCGTCAAGTGACAAAGCAGACCATTGTTTTCAGAGTAAATGTCCAGAAGAATTCGCGATAGGAATTGGGCTATTGTCTAGTCCTATGCAAAGTGTGAACTGTGAAGAAATTCATTGCGGCAGAGTTCAAATGACTGCCACCTATAAAGTGTCCTCTGAGCAGTTAATTACAGAGACAATGGTTGAAAAACTCAACAACTTTCATGACTGGCAATGTACATTACAACTGTTATCCGCACATCCATCTTTTACCCACACATCCACACTTAGCATCCGCAGATTTTATCTGCCTTTTACCCGTCGCCACATCCGCACATCTGCATATCTGCACATCCGCTTATTACCCATAGCCATTTGGAGTGCAAGGTGTTATCTGCCGTGAAAATTCACGGAAAATAAATAGTCGATTACACGGAAGCTAACATGAAATGGTTATCTGCCATGATAATTTATTGAAAATAAATAGGCCCATCATTAAGCCTATCTGCTGTGAATTTGCATCGAAACAAAGTATAGTAAAATAATTGCCAGTGCTATTTAGTACAGCATTATCG
>Ga0209671_1003944_pt1 | contig 14498 bp, 9 predicted proteins | sample WorMetHERISLAND2_2_FD_187401 | JGI IMG/M metagenome (GOLD analysis project Ga0209671, IMG submission 187401) | Marine gutless worms symbiont microbial communities from Max Planck institute for Marine Microbiology, Germany - Olavius geniculatus... | ecosystem: Host-associated > Annelida >... | reverse complement strand
AATTAGCATTTCTTCAGCTACATCTGGTAAAAATTTTGTGTAAATTGATCATCATTTGAGTGAATTATGAAAGAAATAAAAAGGGTGCCCGTTTTTTTGAAACACAGTGTATAAGCAGAATGTACTGGTACTCTTAGCGTTATGTACGTGTTATGTATACAATAACATTCAAAAACACTTGTTGTTTTTGTGATTGTTTTTAGCTCGGCAACCGATTACCAAGAGTAAGTACTTCTTCATTCCTGGTTTCTGTCTCTTCTCCTTCTGGCATATAATGAGGGTGAAATTCATTTGGCCCTGGACGATATCACAAAAACCAGTGTCAGTTTCGTCACACTTGCTGTGCAAATTTTGACTTGGGGTTGTACCACCAACTGCACCCTATGACCCAAATCTCATTTATCATGGAGTCAACTGGGGCACTGTGTTATGTGGGGCGACACGAGAGTGTCCCTGTCACATTACATCATTAGCAGATCCAGGATTCTAGAATGCGGTGGAGCGGAGGGGACGGATACCGGCGGAAGGGAAAGGGGTGGGGTCCACAGCCCCTTTCCCAGAATTTAAAAAAAATTTATGCAGCAGTGATGCAGTTTTGTGCAAAATTTTCACTTGATTATAAAATGCATCCAGTTAATGGGGGGGGTGAGGGGTGGCGGTCGCCCTACGTCTCCTTGAATCTACTGCAGCATGACATGTCATTGAGTCCCACGGCTTTAGCAGGGTGCCCAACTGTGATAGATGCACCAACAGTAATGTAACTCGTAATATCCAGAATCACTGATGTTTTTAGTGTTGTCAACTAAAACGCTTCTAGTCTGTGATGTAGGTTTTAATATGTAGTAGTACCAGCTAGAAAGTGATGGCTGTTCGCCTACATTGGCCTCTGTGGGTTAATTTTTTTTAGCTATGATGGCATATCACACTGTTGACTGCTACGGTCAACTCAGCCTGGCCGTGCCTCCATGGGCAGTTGGAATGAGTACCCACGAAAGCCGGGTGTAAACATGCACGCAGACTGCATGATGACTGGTTGGTGGCGTGGCGTAGCGGTAACGCTTCAAGTCGAATCAGCGAAGTTATTCTACAGCGGGCCCAGTTAGTACTTAGATGGTTGACTGTCTACGGGCAGGTAAACCATCTCGGTATGAAGCCAGCCAGCTAGGTCGACTCAGCCTTCTACCCTCTGTGGGATGGTAAAATGAGTATCAGCTTTCGGGCTGAGTAGTAATAAATGGCGATGGTTAGTGTAGTACTTGTAAATGCCTACAGGCAGATCTGAGGTTCAGATCGATGGGTCTGGTCCAAAATTCGGCAGCCGCCTGGTGCTCGTGCTGCTCTGGCCAAATGAACCGGCTGAACTCTCGCAGTGGCAGCTCACTGCTACAATGACAGCACCATAACCATTGTTGCAGCTGTTACTGTTACTATTACCAGCCCTGTGTCCATGGTCTGTCAGTGTAAACTGGTGTCTAACTGAGGGCTAATGAAACAGTGATCAGCTTGGCCTTATGGGCTTTGTGGCTGAAAAAGAACGTTGTGTTACATCGCCACTGGAGCACATGCTTTGATTCTTAAATTTGATTTATTTTTACAGATATATCGAGGGTAATTAATCTACATGTTTGCATTGTAGAGACTAAACAACACTAAAATTGGTCTATATTTGCCAGGAATATTAGTAGTACCATTTAAACGTGTATTGATTTAGTTCAAATAATACTGTTGTGAGTTCTGGTGTATAGCAGCCTCTGTTTATATTATTGTTGCAGCGAACGTCTGTGTGAAAGTTTAACTGTGCACGGTGACTCAGATACAGGTTTGCTCTGATAAGTTTAAGTCTGTCAATCAATCAATCAATCCTGTTTCATAGATGACAGCTACAAGATTTTGGCATGGTCTTGCACAGCTGCAGTGAAACTGTACAGAATGGCACAAGTTGACAGTTTAACCTGATGCATAAACTAGAAGAACTAAAACTATGGTATTGTAATTTTGTAATAAGAGAAGTGGAATTAAAGCTGTGATGTAGAAAATCAAAAATACTCGAGAAACAGAAGTTATGGAGAGATAAAAAAGAATTTTAAAAAGAACACAGATGAGGATTAAATGGAACAAAATCGAAAAAGAATGACAAAACTGAAGCTTATTTGAAATGTTAGAAGCACAGCTGGATTTATTTTATTCTATGATTTGTTGTGCAGACATTCCGGAGATACCTGAACTGGAGGATGATGGGATAAGGACAGTTCGGGAATCTGATGTGCCCATGGCACCACAGTATGCATTTGTTAACATTGCTGACACTGACATCATGGCTACAGTCCAATGCTGGGAAATTACAGTAATAACGAAATTGGAAATCTTTTGTAAGGACTGAAATTAAAATTGAGAATTACTTGATAACTGCAATTAGAATTGGAACCGAAATTCTTTAAGAAGGCAGAACTGAAATAAGAATCAAAGTCAGAAAATTTTACATCTTCAGAAGTGAATTAGAATAAGAAGTAGCATTTATTTTTCAGCGCTGAAATAAATAACATTGTTCACTAGTTGTTGAAATATGATGAAATTTATTTTAGTGTTTGCGGTTGATAAGTTTATCGTCAGCAGCATTGTGAGTTGAAAATTTGGATGGGGCAAAAAGTTGCAATTTTCGAACAAACACTGCAAATGTTCGACGGAATTCCAACAGACAATTGCAAAATTTCTGATAGCGGAGATTACGATGCTCAGAATTTCAATTTTGCCACTAAATTTTCTTTTGGCATTTTTGTGTGACAAGAAAAATATTTTCTAACTGCCCAAAATTTAAGAGGGCGGGGCAGTTGCCACAATGCCCCACTGTTTATTGTTCTGACTGAGAATCGGTGTCTGTGTGTGTGTGTGCCGGTAGCATTGCCGTGAACCGAGTGGCAACATTCAAGGAACTCGACACGGAACTCATTCGACACACCGGCTTCCTATCTCTGGTGCGGTGTACTGTTCACTGCTATACCAAATAAAAGTGAAATGCTAAAGATACTTGCTCATAGAATAAGCATTTATATATGATTGAATCTTTTGTAAATTAGGGTGTCATTGCAGTGTGTTTAATTATTTGAGTAGTTTATGTGATTTTCGTTGTACTTGTTGAGTTAGAGACAGAAAGATGGAGTTTATATAGTTCCCAACCACTGTATTTGAGTAGTTATATCTCATACAAGTTACTATGTTTTTCCAGCCTGTTTATCTTGTAGCTTTCACTGAGTTCTTGCTTGACCTTTTGGTTCTGTTTGCATCAGTATATCGCTGAATGCTTTTTGCATTCTGCTGTTTACATGCAGAAGCTGCAAGACGGCGGTGAAATTGATCTCAAATTGCTTGGAGCTGCTCTCTCAGGAGAAAATGAAGTGGTTGAGGTAGAAAAAAATTGAATTATTGCAAAACTTATAGGCACAACTACATCAGGACCTCTAAATTTTGAGACAGTGAGATGGCCCCCATGGCCTGTATGTATGTATATATGGTATACCCATGTATGGTAGCTTTTTACGCGTGAAAGCTGCTACTGCTTTCAGCGTGTCTTAGCCATCGCAATTCTGTCTGTCCGTCTGTCTGTCTGTCTGTCTGTCACACAGGTGGATCAGTCAAAAACGATGCAAGCTAGGATCACCAAATCTTCACTGTCAGCTACCTGGAAGACTCTAGTTTCAGGAACCGTAAAGCTTTTCCATAAATTCGAATGGGGTCACGACAAGGGTGCTAAATGAGAGGGGGGTGATCAAAATTTGCAATTTTTGGCCAATAAGTCGCTGTATCTCAGTAACAGTGCAAGATAGGGCCTAGGTTAATATTAATCGCTAATAGGAAGTTGTACACTGGCTCTCAATTGGTGCCACATTAAATGACCTTGAACGCCAAAATAGGGGGTTTTATGGATTTTTTTGGTGATTTCTGGCTGCGACAAAAATCTATATCATTCACTAGGTGGCACCACGCTACTATCGTTATGCAATCCAGATAGAGAACTTGGTATTTGTATATTAACTTAGCGTGAACACCCCAATTTTCAGCTAAACTACTAAACCGGAACTGCTATAGGCTTTCGTTCGTCTTGTGAGCATTAGCTCAAATTTCTTGTATTTTATTATTATAGACGTTTATACTTGGAAAGTAGTCAAATGATGCTGAAATGCTCCAGTGGTTTGCATTAAGGGTGAAAAGAGAGGGATGGAAATTATCAAGAAAAGGGGAAAAGGGCAAAGAAGGGACCTATGAAGAATGTCCATTCCAACTTTCATAATTTATTTCTCACTGTTGGACGTCCCCCATTTACTACAGGAATGGCGCCATTTTGTGACTGTTTATGCAGCTGCCTTTTAATAGCCCAGCCGTTAACTTTGTAGTTTTAGTCCTGCTGACAGTGCACTTGACCCTGTAACAATAGAAGAACTACTTATTTTCTTCTCAGCTGTGCACAATGATGCTATTTCACAAACATTTAGCCAGTAGCGCATCTTCGTACAGAAGTGAACTGATTAGATTCTTGTGTCAAAAGTTCAAAGGTCACTGCATTGCATCATAACCATCCGACACACACCACTCCATCGGATTATGTATTGGGGGTCGGGTGTGTGCAGCACGCATACAATTTACATCACAATTCTGAACAGACTGCAACGCCGCAAAAAGTTCAACTCTCTTTCTCCACAATTCAAGCCCTGGTTCTATAGTCATCTAATTAGCTGTATATAACACAATATGATGCGATATGGGTTTGCTCTGGAAAACTTAGCTTTTTGGAGTACTATTTGTCGAGAACTTGTCAGGTGTACAGAAGGCTGTTTTTTTGCCTGCAGGAGGATATTCCATGGGAGTGGGATCAGATATTCACCGAGGTTTCTTCAGAGCTGTTAGCAGAGTCGGAGCAACGAGAGAACCCAGAAGAATGAACAAGATGATGTGTAGTGTACTGTTCTTGAATAAACTCAGTCACAGAAACCTCCTACTCTGCATATTTTTTTCATTACTCCAAAAACCCTCATAATTAGAGTATCTTTCAACTAGTTGGTCCAACAACAAAATTATACATGAATATGAAATTGATGTATGTGGCAATTATGCATGAAGATTCGCATATCTTTGCCTATTTCCGCACATGCAACTTCATTTTTGTCACGATTTCGTCACTTTGTGTGAATTCAACAGTAAGCCAAATGGTCCATCATTATTTTTACTGGGTGAATATTTTTTAATTTGCAAGATAACTTACTGTTTGCAGGATATTTAGGGACAGCCTCCAAATTTCAGGATGAGTAGGAGGTTTAAGTAGTTTCTGAAGTCCATTGTTTCTCTCATCCTAACCATGGCATGAAATGCTCGCTTATCTACTGATGTGCCGTTAACAGCGTTAACAGTGGCATTATGGCCAGCAATTGCTCCCCCTAAATTTGGGGCCATCGGAAAATTTTGTTTGAAAATTTTTGTCCAAAAATGCCAAATTTTGGGCTGAAAAAACCCATTTTAGGAAAATTCAGGCTCAAAATTTAAATTCTGATCACTCATAGTCTTCTCTGTTGAAAATTTTTAGTGTCTGTTGAAAAATCACAACTTCCTGGCCCACCTATTTTTTAACATATGATGCCACTGGCCGTTAAAAGACTACCATACTCGTTTGGGTTCATCCTTGTAGGCATCTGCTTACCAGAACAAACAGATTTGCTTTATTTTCATCTATAGTCATCAGTGAGTTATTTAGTTTATTGCTTAATGCTGTGTTTAAGTTTGTCAATCTTAATTTCACCTATGGTTGAAAATGCTAACGTTCCACTAAATCATTTGCTACTGCATTGATATCTGTTGTCATGTAATGCATTTTCTGGTTCATTTAGTGTTTGGGTCATATAATTTATACTGACATATAATTTTGTCCAACAGTATGTGTGCAGTTAACTGGTAATGTCAGTCAGTAATAGGTGGATGTATATAATGCATACTGTTTTGAAAAACCATAACTTGTCAGTTATTTTGCAATATACAGTGTTGTAGTGGTAAATTTGTATTTGGGGGAACGACTTGCCTCCCCAGGTCCCTTCTCCTCCCTTTAGAAGAAAGCCCCTCTAATCCAGCCGGTGGGTCTGGGGGACTGCTGTAAGCTCCCCCAGCAGGGTACATGGTGGGACCCCAGCTGCAAATGTATTTTAGAGCATTTTACACTCCTGGAAACCACATCTGGTGACACTAAGTTTTGTATAATTTTCTTTTATATTCAAATGTCCAAAGGGAGGTGATAGGACTTTTCATTTATTAGCAGGCCTATTTGGGGGTATGTTATTGTATGGCCATTCCCCCTTGTCCTGGTATTATTTGGGCAATGGCATTCCCTCCCAAAAATATTTGGGATTATGACATTCCCCATCAACTACACCAAGAGATACAAGACTAACAATGTCTTAAATTGTGTCAGAATTAAATCATATCATTTAATTAACCATACAGCATCACAGATGCTATAACAGAGCAGTTACCTTAAGCAGCTTGCAGTTCAAACAGTAACAGCATGCAATATATATAACAGTTACAGCCTAATAAACAAAACTAAGCTAGAAATCATGTTGTCATTTCCTGCAAGTATCACCAAAAGATAAAACAATAATACATGATGGCAAGCAAAAAAATTGTTGACATGTACGCTAATGTCTGAATAAATTTTTTGCTCCTGAACTGTGAAACGAGGTATATGCCCATTACCACGCTATGTAGCCTAGCAGTTGCGTATAAGGGGGTAGGTGCAAACAGGTCGTAATTATCTTTCACGGGGGCCGAGCTGTAGTCAATTTTGTCCCAAAATTCGTTGCCGTGGCAACAGGGTTGGCAGGGGAGAAATTTAAATGACACCATCGGATAGCCCAGGTCCAAAAATAGGGGGTAGGTGCAAACTGCGCGCAATTATTTTTTACAGGGACCGAGTTATACTGCTTTGAAATCTCCACTGGATGTAATGCAAAACTTTGCAACATTTGAATGGTTGCTATGGCAACAGGGGTCGGTAGGGGGTAAATTTAAATGACACTGTTAGATTGCCCGACCCCGAAAATAAGGGGGTAGGTAAACAGTGCACAATTATCTTTTACAGGGACCGAGTTATACCGCTTCGAAGTCCCCACAGGCCATAATGCAAAATTTTTTAAAATTGGGGTAAAACAGGGGAAAGAGTTATCGGATTTTTATCCCAAACAAACTCAATCTTACTTTTCGGGCCCCGAATAACTGTGCAAAATTTCATCAAGATCGAATCAAAATTGTGGCCATAGGAGTGTTTACAGACGGACAGACAGAATGACATAAGTGATTTTATAATCTGTCCCATGCTACGCTATACCAATGGGACAGATAATAAGTAACAGGCATCGTGAGGAATTGTGCAATGTGCAAAATTGTGCATCTTACTAACAAAATACGAGTACATTACAACATGCATGAGGTTAATGAACAGTGTTGGATATTAACAAAGTAGTTCTACTTTGTTACCGTTTCACGAGTAGAGGTTTTTACTTTCTATATCTACTTAAGTAGTTTTTCATAAGGCTTCTTCCTACTTCTACTGTGGGTGAATAGGGACAGAATTATCATTGATACGACACTAAAACAATTTAGTATGGTTAATTTTCAAACAGATCTTTTCTACTTTAAACAATTAAAATTCCTATTTCTACTGGAGTAGAATTTTTGACTGCTCTATCCAACACTGCTAAAAATGGCTGCACTGTAACCATGATACATCGCATGTTTGGAACATATTATTCAGTAATAATGGTACATTAATTTGTGCAACTATCACAATGCATTATGACAACCATATATATAGTGAACAAACATAGCTATACAGTATACACACTACATAATACACAAAGCAGATTAAGCTAAAATTATTTGGACCTGCTTGGCTCCTTTAAGAACCTTGATATCTAGATTGGCTGATTTTCTTCAGCTTAACCCTTTGCGAATGCAGTAACATGCAGTGTAAATTGTCGACAGTCAAAACATGGTAATGGTAACAGCATCAGGCCAGAGGTAATATGCGTCTACCAACCTAGCTATAACATACTCGCTCATTGCACTGCTGCATCGGCATCTGACCACTGACCTTTTAAGTTGAAATTATGGCATACCAGTCACTCAACTCAAGCCCTTGGGAATATTCACACCATTTTTTATTTATTCTGTCACTTGTTTTCGAATTAGGAGACTGTGTGAGACAGATGGTCAGACAGACAGAGGGACGGGCAAGACCTGTAATCATATTAGAATGGCCACCTAATAAGTCAACGCCTAACAGGGATGCAATGCAAATGGCAGCAACTGTCTAACCATCTAGACAGCCATGTCCATCTGAATTTTACCATGAGGTGTGTAACCAATCAGCTCGAAATCATCGGCACAGAAGTCGTCGATGGATGAAACCTGGCGACGAATCGTAAGTTTCGGGAATGGCCGTGGCGTGCGAGATAATTGTTCCTTCAGCTGCGTGATGTGGTTCCGGTAGACATGTGCATCACCAAAGTTATGAATAAACTCGCCCGGACGAAGCCCAGTAATGTGCGCTACCATGCAGGTCAGCAGAGCATAGCTTGCAATGTTGAACGGAACCCCAAGACCCATGTCAGCTGACCTGGAAATTACAAAAATTTAAGAACATAAAGCTTCAGGTTTGCAATTATTGATATTTTCTTCAAAAACTAGTTAATACTAGAATAGTACGCAAAATTAAAACATGATTCCTGTTTTTTGGAACACCAGTATGCATAAACAATCTGATATTCAAATATTCTATCAATAGTTCATCTACTAAAGCTACCAACATAAGAAAATAAATGCGAAAACACTGTATACACTACAGATAAAAAGAGGCACAGCATATAAATGTATGTTATGTATTCTACCTTCATTTTTGTGACACCAGACAGCAAGTTATTACCAGTAATTAACAAAACTTGTACTTAACTGATCAGGATTTTATTGTGCACATGATATATCTACAGGTAATAGCCAACAGCCATGACTATTGTTTTCAGCATTGTTTATCGCATTTTTTATTTAATTACGATCTACAAATGTGTGTAAAATAAATAACATAACAATTCCTATTAAGTTTTGCACAAGTTGCATCTGTCAACTTATTAATGAACAAACATCATGATGATGACCTCTGATACATCATGCAAGACAGCTCATCGCCCGAGACATAGAACTGTATCAGTGCATGGCAAGGGGGAAGAGCCATTTTCCCTATGTCTTTTGGATTCCACGCACATATTATAAGCCGGCGATCGTTCGGATTTGACTTTATCTTGTCAATAACTTCCTGCAACTGATCTAATCCATGTCCGGTGTAATCGGCATGCATGTCTGTATATTCCGCCCCGCTGTGTCGCCACTGGAACCCATAAACTGGCCCGAGGTCGCCTTCTTCGCGATCACCAAATCCATACTTATCCAGGTACTCCCGTGATCCATTGCCATCCCAGATGTGGACGCCACGCTCCGAGAGCTCCTTGGCGTTAGTTGAACCGCGAATAAACCAGAGTAGCTCTTCAACCACACCGCGCCAAAAGACTCGCTTCGTCGTGAGAAGCGGGAACACGTTATCACGCAGACTGAACCGCAGCTGACGGCCGAAGACCGACAATGTTCCAACACCAGTCCTATCAACCAATGGCAGTCATGTAAAATTGTAAAATCATCAAAAGAAAGGAGCACAGACGGACAGACAGAAATCAGCAACAAACAATAAACACAATTAAAAATATAAAAATTTAAAATTCTAAAAAAAACTGCTTTATACACACATTCACACGAATGGCTAAGGTGTTTTGAACGCTATTGCGACATGCTATAGAATGTTGTTTATAATTAATTAATATAATTAGACAAACGAAACTTGATCATAGTACCAAGTTTAACAATTTTCTACAGACCTATCAGCAACATTTTCACAATACTGCACTCCATGTTATCAGCAGTAGTCTTAACATGCAAAACAGTTGACAGTTGTTGCACTTGCAGTGCCCTCAAAGATGGAGCAATCAAAACTATACTGTCTGCATAAAAAGAACACTGATAAAATTATCAAATACCTGTCGTCTTTCACTTTGCCGGATTCAATTATATCACGAACCAGGTTCAAGTACTGATATTCTTCATGACTTTCAATGTGATTCATGCTGATTGCCGAAAAATCTGCCAGCTGACTATCTGAAAAAATAGAACATGACAAATTTTAGAATTGCTGCTTGTAAGTTCAGTAGTTTCAGAAGTGTAACTGATTTTGCACTATTATAAAAATAAAATAAAAACTGGAGTAAATAAAGTAACAACATAACAAATATTCATTTTTCACTATGAGAAATGTCTACTGTTAAGATTCAAAGCTCATTATATGCCAACACGAAAAAAATCAGAACATGTACAACAGACCAACAAAGCGTAATAAAATATAACAGCGTTCTCTTCACGACGTAGATAACGGCTCCGCTATAGGTAAAAAGTGGATGTGCGGACATGCGGATGTCGCAACGGGTAACGTTCTAAATAAACTGCAATTTATTGGTTTAATTGGTTTAATCATCCCCTCACCCTATTCCTAACCCTAATCTTGACCATAACCCTAACACCGACATAAAATCCGCAGATCCGCTTTTTACAAGGGCAAGAGATATAGCACCATAGCCTATCCTCTTCCCACTATGACCCATCGTAAAACAGAAGCTGCACTTTGGATGGCCTAACAACCATGAACAAGTTCAGTATACCATAGATTAATTTATTATACTCATGCGACACGACTTTTCTTTGGCAGCGCATTTCTGTTCTACTACAGCGATTTAACGCTATTTTGATCAGCAAGACCTTTGTCAAGGCTGGAGATGCACCAGACCTCTAGTCACTCGGACACTTTGTTTTTAACCTTTTTTGTTTTTAACCCCCGGGAACCTTTTCTACAGAGGGTAAAAAATATGCTAATGATAATAATAACTTTTAATAGTTTTAATACTTATAGCTAATAGTTTTAATTTCTGCTGATGGCATGGCAGACAAAAATTCGAAAAAGTTTTGTTTTGTTGTACTGAGGCAATATACTAGTCAATTGCGGACGCCGCGATTTAACGCCTAACAAGAGATGTGCCGTAATATGTATTAAGCTTACTATAGTGTTCACGTTTAAAGCCCCTGTCTAGGTGTTTACTGCTGCAGTGCAGGCAGTTGTAAGTGTGAAAAGTTTTTAACTTAATGTAATTTATGATTGTTACCAGCAGTTAAGCAAGTGAAACGTCAGATGTCAATAAAAAATTGTCAACAGCGTTCGCAATTTACGAATTCTCTGCACTGGTATCCCACACAGCGGCAATGATGCCAGCGGCTGCAGTTCTCACACTCGACCCAGGTGATCTTCTTGTCGATGCTGTGGCTGTTCTTCCCACGTTCTTTCTTGACAGGTGGCAAGACCACAGCGTTGCAGGTGTTGCACAGTTTACGGGTGCCATATGGTTTTGAAATTGTCTTCCAATAATAAAAACTATATCACCACTTTTAATCATCACCTTTAGCCTGTGTGATCCTATATGGCAGGTGAAGCTCCGTAGGTACGCTACGTCTAACGCAGTTATAATACAAAAGTCAGCAACAGGAAAGAAAAAGTTATATAGATAATGCGGACCTGCGGACCAACCAACGGGTAAACTGCGGACCTGGTCTGCAGGTTTGATCTGCAGTTTACCTGTTGGGGTCATACTAAAGAGTGCGCGCAGTGCGATCAGTGCGCGCAGCCGTTATCTGCAGGTGGCCGCCAGCGTGCGACGTGCGTGCACAGCCGGATGAAAGGCACACAGCACACACGCACGCACGCACGCACGCAGCACGTCGCACGCCGGGAAGCAGTCAACAGTGCGATCAGCCAGCACTGCTGCTTACGTATACAGTGCGGGCGGCCGGTTAAGGACAGTGGCACAAAATGCGAATGGCTATGGTAACGGGCTGCGCGCACTGGTCGCACTGCGTGCACTCTTTAGCACGACCGACCCGTTGGTTGGTCCGCAGGTCCGCATTTTACCCGTGCCAATCAACAGTTGGCTACTGTTTTCTCATTACATCACATTACTAAGACTACTACTGTTGAGCAGTTAAAAGTAAATCTAAAACACTTCAGTGTACCATACAAGCGTTACGGCAGTTAACTGTAATAACAAATGCTATGTCGAAAAAAGTTCACTCACTGAAAATAAACAAATTTTGCGCCAACGGTTATACCAAAGAATACCAAACATGTTGAATATTTTACGATAACGTAGCGAAGCACAAACAATTTAGTTTCTTGAACTTATAAAAATATCAATAACATACGGATGAGTGATTGCAATCCCGGGATTGAATTCTTAATCCTGGGATTCGGGATTGAGAAATTCGTAATCCCGGGATCCCGTTTCGGGATTAGGTATACAGATTGGTCATCATTTTGGTATCCTTAATTGACTTATTTCATGCATAGAATGTTGTGTAGACCCCTACGGAATTAAGGTATGTCCGAACCAACGAGCTATTTATAAAATGTCCGAACTGTACGGAGTGACTGTCAAAATACAAATTACAGTACGCAGCAGGGAGTAGTACTCTAGCGCTCATAAAATATTTTATTTATCAGACGGCTAAAATTCTTAGTTTTGTCATTTGACATGCGAAAAAAGTACAATTTTAACAATTTTTAAATCCCGGGATTGGGACGCAGCTAATCCAGGGATTCGAAATTGATGAAAAAAGCCGGAATCCCGGGATCACAATCCCGGGATTGCAATCTCTAATCAGATGCCACACTTTATTCTACTAGACAAAAAGTAATTATTACGCTCAAATAATAAACTAGGACGTCCGTTTAATCAAGGTAAGGCATAATGGTATTGTTTTAACATTGGAAATTGCCAGATGATTTTGGTCTTGACTAAGGTCTTGGCTTTGGTCTTGATTTTAGATTTGACTTTAGGCTTAGACGGTGACCAAAGTCAGGTCAAGTTCGGTCTTGACTTTGGGCTTAGACCAAAGTCAAGACTTTAGTCTTAGACTAAAGTCTTAGCGAAACTTGACCTCACCCATTGGTTATACCGAAAATTGTCCGCAGTGTCTTATAACCACAACCTACTGCGAAGATGTTTATTTTTCCTTTAAGTTACGTCACACTCACGCACGCTTTAAACACGTACGTAGCCTGGGGCCCTGCTGACGCTGATCATAGTTGATCATAGCTCTTACAAAGATGCCATACAGGCTGTTAACGCTGTTTGGCTGTTTTTATTAATGCTATTACTACTTCCGCTCTTCTCATAATTATATATGATGAACCCAAATATAGAAATTAGAGCTGTCGAAGCGTTAATTTTTTTAACGCATTAGGCTAATTAAAGGCGTTATTAACGCACCAAGATCCGTCGAGTGGGAGAGTAGGGAGTAAGTTACTCCGGGTGCCGCGACGTTTGGGACATAGGCGGATTGAAGGGGGGGACAAGGGGCCATGGCCCTCCTCCCCCAAAATGCCAAAGTCGCTCTCTCTTGCCTTGCATATGCAATGCATTATAAAAATTTGTGCAGAAAAACTAATAAAATTCATACTCAATATATGCATTTTAGGGGGTTTTATGCCCTTAAAAGCGTTCGCTTCCGGGACTGCGCCCCGGCGACTGGCCCTACCCAATTAAAAGAAGTTCACTTTCGTTCTCGGCTTTTGGCTTCAATTTTTGGCGCTTGGGGGCTAGTTCCCCTCTTGTAACTCCAATTTCTGGCCACGCCTACGTAAGAGTAAGCAAAAAATAAACAATAAAATAACGCCAGAGGCGTCTACACCATGCAAATGTTCCAAGAAAGAATAGAGAGTTTGTTTTTGGAAATTAAGGGGGAAGTTAAATATTATTGTTCTGCATTTTTGATATCATATATTTATGATATCTTGCAAGCAGAAGTGTTCTGTAATGGTTAGAACGCGCAAAATTTAGCACCTTGAGTCCACGAAAATACGCAATTTTGACCCTAAAATATTCAAAAAAATTTCTGGGGAGGGGGCACTGCTTTCTTCCTAGACCTGTGGAGGGGGACACCCCCTTCCCACACTTACCCCCCTTGGCGCCTTCGGCGCCTCGACTCGGCTCGCGCCTTCGGCGTTCGACCTTGGTCCCCCCAACTTCAACTCTTGGATCCGCCTATGGTTTGGGGGCCCCGCCTGTACAATATAGAAAGTTAAAACACATTTTAAACGTATAATCAACAATAGCTGCCGTCATAGTTAGCATAGAAATCTATTAGCTTGTCGTCAAAAGTGACATGTGACGAATTAGATGGAGATCATACATGTATGGACTAAGACAATTTGCAAAGAGGAACTGCTATAAGCTGTCGGTGCGTCTCGTAAGCAGCAGCTCAGATCTCTTGTTAATACTGTGATACTGCTTATCAAACCAGTAGGTCGGTATGCATTT
>Ga0209671_1003943_pt1 | contig 14498 bp, 7 predicted proteins | sample WorMetHERISLAND2_2_FD_187401 | JGI IMG/M metagenome (GOLD analysis project Ga0209671, IMG submission 187401) | Marine gutless worms symbiont microbial communities from Max Planck institute for Marine Microbiology, Germany - Olavius geniculatus... | ecosystem: Host-associated > Annelida >... | reverse complement strand
GCCACGTGACTGATGCCGGGGAAATCCCCCCCCCCTCTAATTTCCCCCCAGTCGGACTTAGGGCGCCGGGCGAACTCGCGTTGGGCTTTGCCCCAAATTTCTAGTTGTTTTTATATTGGTCTTGGTCAGGTTAATTGCGTACGATAGAATTACGATTGTATGAAAGTCAGTACGACATCACCAGGGAATTATTTATCACTGGACATCACAAGGCGTTGATCTGTCTGCTTAACTCGATTACTTATTTATTGCAGGGGATTTGCAGTTGCGCTGGTCGCCATGTTGGTTGACAATGACAACAAACCAAATTTTATATATGTTGTAAGGACAATGAAATATCGATTTAGTCCACTTATTCGCATACTAGTTAGCGTGTCAGAAGTTATTAATTGTACTTAAGTTATTTCTGGCAAACTGATGTATTTATGTCTGCTGACAGTACGTGTAATACATATAAATTCGATCGATTCAGTTAATTCGGTTAATAATCTACGCAGATGTTCTTCGTTGTTGTATGTGTGTGAATCACGTTAGCTGGTCTTTTATCAACGACTGCTTGAACACTCGAGTTTATGTCGGCTCTTATTACATCAAATTTCTTTGCATTTCGAAGTGAACAGTGTCCCTACAATGTCACTGGATAATTACAACAGAACGAAAGTTATCGGCAAGGGGAGTTATGGAGAAGTTTGGCTTTCAAAACATAAAGCGGATAAGAAGCAGGTACGTTCAGCATTGTTGGAAACCCTTACCATTTAGTGAAAACTTATGTAGACTCAAATTGTTAGATCCAAATATTGCATGTTGGTATTGTGATGATTTATTCAGATTCAAAAACCTGCAAAGCTTATTTTCATTGAACTGCCATTATTTTTCGATGAACACCACTCATAAAACTCGTCATCGGAGTTAGTTTAGATGGTGAAGTTTTCCAGGCCGCAAGTTTATCTCGTCACTCATGTGTCATGTTTGTTGATTATTTGACAGATATTGGCAAAAATACCACTGTGGATTTGTAATGTATGATAATTTATCGGGGTAGTGTGTTTGTCAGTATTTCGTATTTTTTAATACACACAACTTGTAATATGTATCGATTTAAATTATTACGTGTATATTTATGTCTATATCCATAACTTTTTATTACTGTGATGTAAACTGCTTTGTACATGCCTACATTATAGTGTGTTTAATTGTTAAGTTGACAATTTAATATCAGGTTAGTTTAATGTTGTGTTGAATGTTAGTATGTGATGAAGAAGATTGATATGAGGAAGGCGTCAAAGCGAGAGCGCAAAGCCGCAGAGCAAGAAGCGCAGCTGCTGAGTATGATGAAACATCCAAACATCGTAGCTTACAAGGAGTCGTTTGAAGCTGTCGATGGGTTTCTCTACATTGTAATGGGCTTCTGTGAGGGTGGAGATTTGTACAGTAAGTTGAAGGAACAGAAGGGCGTTCTGCTTGAGGAGCGTCAAGTTGTGGAGTGGTTTGTTCAGATTGCTATGGCTTTACAGGTATGTCTACATGTAGTCTGGATATTATTACACTTTCGTCTGTGTACCACTGATGTTAACAAGACTTTTTAAGACCAAGACTTTTGTGTGTCAGCAAATGTTTTAACTGCAACTCATTGATTAAGAATATATGATTAGGTAGATGTGACAAAGCATGCACTCTGCAATGCATGCTGTTTGTTGCCAGTTAGTGGTAACTCAGTAGCATGACTTGACTCGATTGCTTAGCTAGTCAACTGCTGTTTAAATGTTTGTTAGTAATTGTTAGCATTGCTCAAGAGTCAAGACTTTCTGGTTAAGACCAAGACTATTTTGTATTTGAGGTTCCTCAAGACCGAGACCAAGATCGTTGTGATCATTATTTATTTGTAAAGCAGACAGCATCATTTAGATTTGTCAAGATTAATAGTGATTTATATTACAGATTAAATGTATTTTTTAAAACTATATTTAGGTGACAAATTTTTGCATAGGATGCTGTGTTGAACCAAGAATGGCTGTTGGATATATTGGCATTGGACAAGGTTAAACCAGTAGAGTCAATCAGTCATATAATATAGTAGGCCATTTACGTTTTTTACTGTGTCAGAAAATGTCTGTGTTTTTGCAAGATGTTCTTGCTACAAAATGTTATAATAATAATAATAATAATCTGACTTGTAAAGCGCCAGTATGTGCTAAAAAAGACTTCAGTGGCGCTAAAAGACTTCAGTGGCGCTTATTAAATACCAGTAAAGCAAATAACTGAATTGTGTTATTAAATCATTTGAAGCAACCATTAAGTTAGCAAATGTTGGGTGTGGCTTTAGTATATGCATGAACAGAACATTATGCATCGTGACCTGAAGACACAAAACATTTTTTTAACAAAGAGCAAAGTCATTAAAGTTGGAGATCTAGGAATAGCCAGGTATTGGTGCATGCTGTGTTTTTGTGAAATGCTCATATTTTTTAATGCCACAATTTTTTTGCAGTTTATTACGTTTGCACAAGCTGAAAGTTTGACTTGTTATAATGTTGATAACATTATACATTTTTGTAATAGCATTAAGGTATGTTTTATCTTTTGATTATAGTGAAATTTACAGTGTAACATTTTCATTAACTGAACAGTTTATTGCTGTTTGATTTGTCTAAGCCAAGAGTGATGCTGCTGCATGTTGCTGGAAGTAATTTCGTTATAATTATGGGTGAATATGGTTGTAATTTCACTTGTAATTAAGCCTAATTGGATTTCCTTATATGACCTTTGGTTCTTTTTGTCATGTTTGTAGTATTTCAGTAGTACTGTTCTTGTTTTATAGTTTAAGCATAGTATGACTGAACTTTTTGCCTGAACAGAAATTATCATATTATGTTATATAGCTATTAGAGCTGTCAAGGCGTTAATTTTTTTAACGCATTAATGCAGTGCGTTAATTTTTTTAATGCATTAATTAATGCGTAAATTAACGCACCCAGTCCCGTCGAGATGGAAAGTAGGAGGTAAATTACCCCGGGCCCGAGACGTTTATGGGACCCGCCTGTAGAATATAGAAAGTTAGAAAAATGATAAAAAGTTTAAAAAACACGTATAATTTTTATTTTTTAAACGTATTTAGACTATTTACTATTTAACTATTACAGTATTTTTATTTTGTATATTATCTCTTGTTCATCATAAAGTCCATCATTTTGTGTTAATTTGTTAACGCATTAATGCGTTAATTAATGCGTCAACTGTGACAGCTCTAATAGCTATTTATTTACAAGTTATTACAAGTTAAATGCTCCGTTGTCACCAGTGTCATGTTTGGTGGTTTGCATCAGTGACTGGCCTGGTTGATCTTTGATATATGCAAATTACACAGCAGATATACACCATGGTCCATAAAAACATGCCACTTTTATTTTTTGAATAGCTTTCTGTATCATTGGCTGATTTTAATAATTTTTGGTGCGCAACATTATGAAGAAACTCGACGCAAATGATTATACATTTGGCCACCTCACTTTAATACTGTCGCTACACTACCTTGTAAAATGCAGGTTGTTGAGCCTGCTGTTTGCAAGTGGTGTCAACATTTGCCGCTTGCATTTGCTCTAGAGGAGGACATTTTGAATATATGCTTTTATAAAGAGTATGTGATGTGACACGTGTGACTTTTTGAGATACAGTAGTTGCCAATCGTTTTTGTCGCTTTTCAGTTAATCATTTCTGAGCCGATGCATGCACTATCCAGTATGAATTTATTGTTGCAAATGGCCAAACTAAGACTTTTGCATTTCACAAGTTAGTGTAGTGACAGTGTTAGAATGAGGTGGTCAAAACCACAGTCATTTGCATCAAGTTCTTTACTGATATCACATGTGTGCCAAAACTTGTCAAAATTGGCCAATGTTTCACGAAGTTGTTCAAAAAATAAAAGTGGCATGTTTTTTATAGACTGCGGTGTACACAGTGCTGAGTTTTAGTGCAATTTCTGGTCCACTTCAACCACTGTGCCGTCATGTTTGTGTTGTTGATATCTCATGCATAGAGTATTGGACAATTCGACTGACATGGCTACAACAATGATTGGCACACCGTACTACATGAGTCCCGAACTGTTTACTAATAAACCATACAATTTCAAGGTTTGATAGAACTCTCTGTTTTTTGTTTCTGACTCTTAATGTTTATTGCTGGCCTAATGTCTGTTAAGTTGTGACATTATTAACTAATTTTTAGCTGACCATACTTACGTAATGGTCAAGCTTATGGTATCGTTGTTGTTCGTCATTTTCGTCCGTCTGTAACAGATGTATTTTGGCTAAGTGGTACGAGATAGGGCCTAGGATGCTATTGATCACTCATAGGAAGTTGCATATTGGCTTTCAAATGACATGAAAATCATTGATATTAGATGACCTTGAAGGGTCATAATGCATTATGGTATGCCAGTTGTGCAGTATTGTGGCTAAATAGTAAGCCATAGGGAGTCAGCGCTGTTACCGTCTAATAGTGCACTGGCAGCTTTCTATAGGCTGTCAATGGTAACCATGTCTGCAGGGGTTTTGTCAGAGTTTTCAATGCAAACTTTTAAGCTCTAAGTGGCCATATCTCAGAAATGGTGAGAAATAATGGGAAATCGTATATGCCCATTTAGATGAGATGAAAGTTATCGATCTTGGATAACCTTGAAAGTCACTGACAGCGAGTATGGTTGGCTATCCTAGCAACAGCTGGGCTTCTTGTCATCAGTTTATTTGCTGTTCTACTGTGTGCTTAGGTCAACACAGCCTTTAACCCTCAGCAGGATGGGAAATGAGTAGTAGCCTACAGGCTATGGAGTGAAGGTTAGTGTGACTGATGGAGCAGTGGTATGTCTGCTTGCTGCAAACTGTAGATCCAGTTGTTCGCTGATGCAGGCAATGGATGGCCGCATAGTGCACTGCAATGTCATTAGCTCATGCCAATCGGCTGCCACTTCCGGGATTGTAAAATGCTTCTGGCCACAAGTCTGTTTTATGTAAGAAGTGCTATAGCAAGCACTGGACTTTGCTGGACTTTGCCTCTTTTATCACCAGTTTCAGTTTTGGCAGTTATTTTCTTTGGTGCTTTGCCTTTATTAGTTGAGCAACAGAAAGGGCACTCGACTTGTATATTAGTGTTAGCATATGCTTCAGCAATTCCAGTAGGTTTATTTTTGCAGTTTAAGCAAAAGAATTTTAAAAATCATCTAGAATCTGAAGTTAAACTTGGTACATTAATTTGTTACAAAACACTTGGTATATGTATCTGTAGTATACATACATACATCTATGTACCTCTGCTGAAGTATGATGGAGGTTGCATTTCTGGGTGTATTCTTTTGTAAGCAAGATAACTGAACAGATTTTCATGAATTTTTATGAGGGATTGGCCCAGGAAAGAAACAATTATATTTTGGTGACAGTCTGGATTTGTTTGTGGATTCAACTGTCAGGGGATAAGGTGTAAACTGAAATTCACTGTTTTGTTTACCAGATGGCACCACCATTCTCAGCAGAGATTTGGTGCTCTGATCACTTCTATGCAGGGCAGGAAAATTGGTCCAAAAAACAGGTTTTTTAAAGGTATTTTCACAAAACCCAAAACACCTCAAAAGTCCAATTTTAGGTTATTTAGGTTTTATTATTCGTTGTGAAATTTACCACATATTTTATTGGTACTTTAATTGTGATTTTTGAGTTATGACATTAATCATTAATCATTATGTTGTTCAGTCATAAGAAGGTGTATAACACGATTTTCTGGGTCGTAATTTTGTGTACGGTGTTCATCAGACAGTAATCCAAAAAAACTATAAAAAACCTATAAAAACCAAAAAACCCAAAAAAACCCAAAGCTTTTTCTTTAGAAAATTAGGTATTTTCTAGCCCTGCTTTTATGGCTTAATATGTTAATGTGTATTGTGCTCATGGTGTATTTGTTAAGTCTGATGTATGGGCTTTGGGGTGCTGTGTCTACGAAATGACAACCCTGAAGCATGCCTTCAATGGCAAGGACATGAACTCCCTCATGTACAAAATACTCCGAGGAAAGGTAAGCTGTTTTGAATATTTTATTATGTGGAACTCATAACTAACAGCTTGTTACTCATTTTTCTGTTAATCGCTGTGAATATTAGCTGGGTTTGCAGTTAGGTTCCAGTCGTATTTGAATAGTGGAACCTGTTCGTGGTGCAAGTTCGGCTTTGTCTGTTTAGCTTAAGAAAGAATCATTCAATAAGCCCACGTTGCATGTATTTTGATAAATTTAGTTTGATAGCTGCAGCAAAGTTTTAGCGTCATAACCGGCTGTTATATGGCTGCTTTTTATGTACCGTATCTTGATGTTTTAAATTTTATTTTGTCTTATAATTTGGTCATTCTGTTCATCAGTTTCTGCACGCCTTTTTCATTTTTTCCAATGTTATGACATTTTCTTTGGCCACCTGCCTTTGACTTTTGCTTTTTTTTACGGTTTTTTTGTAAGTCTTTCTAGTCATGTCACGTAGCATTTCTGGACACTTTGAATTCTTTTATTACTTTACCCTTATGTCATGTCATCGTGATTTGTGCCTCAAGCTGTGTCCATCTATCTGAGTCTGCATTCTTGAGTGTCCCTTTAAATGTTTCCACTTCCATGGTGTTGTATACATTATGTGCTGTACAGATGCCTCCCATGCCAAGTGTCTACAGCTCGGAGTTGGTGAACTTGATCCGTGCCATGCTCAACAAGACGGCCGCCAAGCGTCCTTCAGTCAGTCGAGTTCTTCGCGATCCTTACATCAAACGAAACATTGCTCTGTTCCTGGAAGAAACTTGCTCCAGGTTTTTGCTTCAGTGTACAGTTTTCCATATTATTGACTGCATTCTGATGTGCACTACACGGTGTTTCAGTAAAAAAGGCATCAATGCCCTATCCATTACCATCATTGCCAACCCCTCCCCTTCTTTCCAGTGAGGGGTACTGACCTCTCCCTGGATATTTGCTTTGCAAATTGCGGCAAAACCGTTGCAGATGTTTTCTATTGATAGCCTATAGGAACTTACCAATAGTATGATCGCTGACCACCTGCAGACACCTTTTTCCCAAATTAGCGGTCCAGATTTCTCCCTAGTCTCCCCTCCCTTAAAAAATTATGTTGGCCAGCAGTATGGTTAGCCATCTTGGTGACAGCTGGGCTTCTTGTTTATATTCATACAGTGTTTTGTTGTTATTTGGGTAACATTGGGGCAGCCAACCTGTAAAAGGACGATGTATATCTGCTATTGCACAGGTTTGCTATTACACTGATGTTATGGTTACTGTACTACAGAATAATCAATGTCTCTTCAGAGTAGCGTAATCTAAAAAGCTCACTGCACTGAGAAGTTCCATGTGGTTATTTGTTAAACGCCCAGCTCAAACCTGGATTAACAGTAAATAAGACACGAGGGTTTTGTGTGTGTTGTGTGCTGATGGAAGTTATCGTAGACCAGGATCGGGAAACTTACGACCCTCCAGTGCTGCCTCGTCTCACAATAGCAAGCCTGATACTGCCAACGGTCAGCAAGATAGGAGTCACCCTCCGACCAAACCGATGAAGGTAAACTGTGTGAATTTCTTGTAGCTAATAATTCACTGTACATTTACTACATACCAGTATGTACACAAGACTTAGTCAGATACATAGAAAATCTTAGGGTTTAAGTGCCATAATTTTGGGTCAGGGTACTATGATATCTTATTGGGTTCTTGAAACCACTTGCAGACCGCTGCATTTGTTGATGGGCCACTAGCATTGTGCACATTGTGTCGATAAATACATAATTTATGGGAAATGCATTATTTTTGTGCAGCTTTTTGGAAATAAGCTTAACTGTACTGACATTGTCATGGCTGAGTGAAAATAATGAAGATGTAAACATGAAAACGTGAATTAGGTTGGTCCTACTAGTTTTTCTTAGGCATAGACCATTGTGATATGGAAAATTTGTTTAAATTTAACATACAGTAGTGTTTTACTGTGTCATTATTTAACAACAGGTCAGTTTTTCTAATGTGCAACTGGAAAAATTTTTGCCTCTGACACTGTTACATTATCGCTGCTTTACGAATGTTTTTCATTTATTACCACTTCTGCCAGTGAGGTTTAGTGATACTCGGCATTTATTTATCTGTCTGTTTATTAGCAGGCTTATACAAAAAGTTAGTCAGATTTGACTGAAATTTTTAGGAAAGGTTCGACTTTCCTCAGCTTAAAGTCAAAAGGTGATTAGATTATGCTGGTGACCTGGATAATCACATGAATTCAGAATAGCTAGGATCGAAGGATTTGCTAGACAGAGGCAAAACTCTACTAAATATAGTGCTGCCACAGGGCAGAGAATGGAGGCCATAGGCCAATAATGTGGCCAAGATCAAGCAGAGAGGGAGCATAGTGACCTGTCCGCTTTAAGTAAGTAATAATAACAAAACGTATTGAAAAACAACACTTGAGGCTGTAGCTTCAGAGAGCTTGAGCGGTTGCACTTCATTTATATTTTGTTGCACTTGTGATTTTAGCCTTCTCGTCCGCCTGAGAATCTGGAGCCGCTGAACTTTGGTCCGGACCTCGAGCCAATAAAGGAGGAGATGACGCCGCGGGAAAGTACGGAAGCAGTGAATTCCGTTGATAGGCAGCATTCTGCAGCAGCAACGCCACGTAATGCAGTGTCTGAGGTAATTACTGGTAGAGCTAGCTGCATGCATTTTTTCATTGCTGAAAATTTTTTTTTTTGTTTCTCTCTGTGAGCATGCTGCTTTGTTTTTCATTCTACTGACTTTCACAGTATTATACTTTCAGCTATACTATCACTGATGCTTTTTTGTTAAGCTGGCTTGTTTTGTTTGTTTTATTTGTTTACTGCATGTTGTGTTACTGCATGTCTTTCAGGAAACTTTTCTATCAGAGCAAAATTTAGTACTCATTTGATTTTTATGATTTAATATGCCACAGTTTTGAGTAGTGTTTTGTTTAAGTCATTTACATCAGTGTTAAGTGCCGTGTCATCACAAACAATTGAGTCATTTTTGTAGTCAAATTCTTTAGTCATTTTGTTGTATTTTTTTCTGCTTTTTATCGATTTGTTTAGTTCACCATTGATTCTTTCGTTATTTTCTGTTGCTTGGAACCCAGTCTCCTGTGGTTATATAGGACGTTATCAAACAGACGAGCAGTTTGTCTGAAACTAATCGGGCAAGACAATGCAAACGACGGGAAAGATCTGATATGCTCTTTGAAGCTGGTGAAGCTGTTACCATCATGATGGGTGACATGGCGCTGTGGAATTCAGCTGTCAATTGGCTAGGGTCATTGCAAAATGGTGTCGTTGATGCTAATCATGCCGATGGCGATGCTGCGTGCCAAATTGTGAAAGTCAGTGGCAGAAAATCCGTTGCCGATGCTAAAATTGCTGCGTTAAAATCCGCCGACCAGCAACATAGTAACGTTTACAGTAGTGTAAGGCAGATTTCTTTCTTACTGTTACTGTCCACCATTTTATTACTGCTTTGTGTTTAACAGTTTCGCATTTTTCGTGTGTGTGGGTTTTTGGCGGTATTTTACTTATCTTTGTACAGTCGGTGCACTAAAAGATGGCACATTTTAGAATGCTATCAGGTGTTTTAGAAATATTTTGTAATGCTGTGTCTTAATTGTAGCTTTTGGGGGATGCTTTAAGTCCAGTTACGTTTAATGGCAGTTAGGTCTAGAATTTTTGTATGGCTAGCAAGCACTCAACTAATATGTTATCGTGTCGGGCATTCGACTGTTGCATTGCTGAATGGTCATTTTGTTTAGTGTTATATGGCATAGTTATTTTATGTGAAATGGCAGATTGAATGCTATTTTGCTAAGTCGGATTTCAGAGAACGTCATTTCCTTTGTGTTACATTACACATCGATCACTAATAGGATAATTCTTCAATGTAACAGCCACATTACATTGTGCATGTAGTGGTTTGCTGTAGTGGTAAAATGCATTAGTCTTGATGAGCAAAGTTGCTCTACGCCAAGCCCAGGTAGTGCTTGGATGGGTGACTGTAGACGAGTAAACCAGCCTCTTTCTTCTTCAGGCTGGTTTAAATCCCTCGGGTGAGGGGTCAGCCACACGGGTTCTCCGTATCCACTTGGCTCTATTCTCCACGTCCGTCAGGTCGACTTGCAAGTCCTCCATGTTGTACTTCACGACGTCAATCCACCTTTTTCTCTGTCTTCCCCTACTCCGTTGTCCAAGTAGGTCTGCCTCCAAGATTCTCCTGACACAATCCTCCTCTTCTCGGCGTTGTACATGCCCAAACCATCTCAACCTGGCCTCCCGTACTTTGTCCATGATGCACGCTACTCCGAGGATGTGACGAATAAACCACCTGGGTATATAACTAGTCAACCAGGTCAACGTGGCTTTTTGTCCTTTAGGTGGAGGTTATTAAGTACTAGTCTGTCCGGCTGGGATTAAGCTGGGGGCATGTTCACTTATGTTGTGGTGGCAGATAACACGTTGTGATTCCATACAGCAGGTTATGCTCAGTGGCTGTAAGGTGTGCAGTTATAGACACTTTTAACTTGCTCATGTGTGTGCTGTGCTGATGCAGTCCAGTCAAAGTCATACCATCAGTCACTGCATGTCCTGTACTTCCACTGGCCTTGATCCCTCCCATATGGCAGGTGAAGCTCAGTAATCGTCAACCTGTCTGCTTGTGTGCGCAGTCAAAGCTATCCCATCAGTCACCACGTGTCTTACCTCCTCTGCCAAGCAGTGTGGATAATCCCGACATAAGCCGTGCCAGTCCACGGACACCGAGGTCCAGTCAGTTCGCCAGTGAGTCAGGAGTGGTTGTCAGCATGTCCGCCAGTAATTCCACCGAGGACAACCCGGTGCCAGCTGCAGCTATTAAGCAGCCATCTGCCAACATCTCCAAGTCGTCAGATGGCGAATCACTGCGGGTATTTTTGATTTCTTATACGATATCGTATCGTATCATAACATACTGAACATTTTCTAGTGCCTATTACACGACAAAAGACCATGGGTGCATTACGGCGCTCAGAGTTGATACAAAATACACAGCAAGATCTGATTAAAAACAGCCATGGCTTATTATAGACAGTGCTAAAGGTGTCACAGAGTTAAATTATTTTGAGTTGACATTTATGTTAAATATTTCATGCATGCTTTTGTCCGTATTTTAGTTCAGACATTGTGCCAGTTGTGAAATATATTATTTAGCAGAATCACTATGGTGTGAGTGCAACTGCTAATTTAGAAAACATATGTATAAATAAAGTATGTTATTAGTGTTTCAGAGATTCACATGCTCGTTTTTTTCTTTACCATTTTCATTTCTCTGCAATTGCTTTGGCTTAGATCAGTCTAGGCCAAGGCTAGTTCATGAAAGTGAACTTGTGAAATTATTGTGGCACATGTTGCTCAACCATCAACATTAAGCAACTTAACAATATTATATTGTAATGCTAAAATGTATTTTTTATTCTCTGCAACATGCATGCCAAATTGGTTTGGCTTATGCATACAAGCCATGCACGTTTTACAGGGGTGTTTAAAAGTTTGCTCGTTTTTACAAGGGTGTTTAAAGGTTTGCAGCCTGACACAGTTAATCAAAAGATATGTAGGCTTATATTATATTTGATCAGTATGATTATGATCACTATTCATTTTTATTCAGCATAATGTGCTGCAACTTAAATTCACTCGGTCTAGCATTTTCATAACGTTTGGGAGCCAAATTTACAAAACATCTTAGGACAATTTTAGGACAATTTTATGACATTTTGCACATGTACGCCAATTCACAAAACATCCTACGACAATTTTGCGACAAAAATCTTATGATCACTTAGAGGTGTCTTATGACATTCCAACATCATATACAACAAGAAAAACTTTTATATATCGATTTATAAAACCTTTAATTCAATTATACTCGTAATCTAGAAATTTCACATTTATACTATATCTGTTTTGCGTGGTTTTTTTGCTGGATAAATTCATTAATGGATAAATAAACAGCACTTTGCATTGGTGATGGACCGTTGCTACGCCATAGCCATGTAAACACATATCTTGACAACAGACATAGAATAAAAAATAATAGAGCATAGTGTTGTGTGGTGCGACAAATGAATTAATGATAATGACTCCAAATATCGCAATACTTGATAGTACCACAATACCAAAATAAAACTGCATAGTCCACCGCTGTCCGTCAGTGATTGGTGTAGGCTGTTTTTCTTTCATTGTAGGTTCCATACAACTATTTAATGCAATCGCTACCATGCGCTGTCTAGAGAGTGCAGCAGAGCATGCCACGGCCAAGAAATGCTTCAAATACTTCACTTCTCCCACCCTCGTACAGCTTTCAACAGGCCTATTGTCTCTAAAAACTAGCAAATATTAATAAACTATAAAAAAATAAAAATAAAATTAAAACATTCAATAAATAAAGATATCTAGACAAATAAAAAATTAAATTAGCACCTATGTTAACACCATGTACTGAAAATTGTGTAGTCAGAATGTTAAAAATTTCTAAATTCAGACATTATAAATTTAACTCTAAACGATCGCTTTTACTTACTGACTAGTCAGCGGCTTGCAGACGACCATAGTTACCATGACAACAAGACGTCTTCATGAAAAAAAATTACGGTCGTTAAAGATAAATTCCATGAATTCATTTACGACATGTTGTAAGATAATCTTATGAAATCTTAAATGATGAGTTATGATAATTTTATGACGTGTCTTACAACATGTCTTAACGACAATGTGAATCAGGGGCCGGATTCTGTTGTAGAAGAATTATTGATCTTGGTCATAGGCGATTTGCTGTGTAAATTATAAGTGTCTTTATTATAGCATAATTGTTATTACAATGTGTGTGTTTTTTTCCAGTCGTCAGCACGAGAACGCAGAAGACGCAGGAGAGAGGTGGACTCTGCGGTGACTAACAGTGTCGGTGAGTGTGCGCTGTGTGAACAGTGTTGACATATTGGTACCATGATACTTAGGCTCAGCACACTTCTGCCAGTTTGTTTACATCTGGTGCATATTGGTAATAATGGGGTGCAGCAGTTTTATACAGGTGTGATATTCTCATAACGAGTTTATCATGGATAACAAGTTGTTTTACGTGAAACCTACAGTTATCCAATGTAACCATTTAAACTTGCAATCGATTACGGTAACATCAAAACTTTGAAATTGAAACGTGAAAATACTTGACACTTGAAAGCATTCATTCAGTTGCAGTTATAAAGCTGTTGATTTGTGCAATCAGTAACTCGTAGTCTTTTACTAGTAAATCTGGAAAGTTTTAACTGAACTTACCTATGTTGCACTTCTGCACCTCCAGTCAGTAAAACAATACATAATCAGCCGATTAGGTCTATTTTTAGTTGTCATATTCACCGTGTCTCAAAAAAAACAATCAAAATTGTTTTTGGCATAACTGTCAAATTTCCACCAACTTTGACAATTTTTGGCACAAAGACGATATTATTATGTATGGTGCACTCATTGACCACCTCATCTAATTTATGTTAACGCACTACCATGTGAAACACATAGGCTCCAAATTGTTACATTACGCGGCAATTATTTGTATCAGATGGCTCACCTTTGCATCATCAATTCGACAGAGGGTGCCACATGATTTATTAGTTTTGTGGTATTCAATTTTTGAAGGTGAAAACAGCAGACAACAAAATAGATGGCTGATGAGCTTAAAACATGTCTAATTAATGAGTGAATGCATTTGATCAGTCGATTGTTGATTCTGCTATCAGCCATTGGCGTTGCATCTAAGCCATTGCATCTTTGTATGTGGAGCACACTTTGAGCATAAATTCTAATTTGCAAGCGAGTTGTTATAGAAACTTATAATTTTGTTAAATAATTTACATTTTAGTGTATGTTGTGCCCAGTTAACTCATTACAGCGTTTACTTGAGACAACAGCTCAGCATTATGCAACAGTTTGGAGCATCTATGTTTCACATGGTAGTGCATTGATATAAATTAGGTGAGGTGAAAAATGAATGCACTTTACATAATTTCGTCAGCTTAGCCATCAACGTGCCAAAAATGATTAAAGTTAGTAAAAATTTGACAAAGTTATGACAAAAACAATTTTGACTGTTTTCTTTTGAGACATGATGTAGAGTACTATACTTATTTCTGAGTTATATCTGGTGTATGCTCTTGTGATAATAATAGTCAAATTTTTATAGTGCCTGGTAGCTGTTGTGTTTTCATCATTCTGTAGAATGCATCATTGCATCACAGAGCTATAATGCAGCTGAACACAGCTTTCAGCCAGCATTAAATGAACACAAACAGCAGCCTCATAGTACAGTATGTTACTTTGATTTTTACATTTTGTATGAATGAAATATCAAATTGTTTTTTTCATTTCTGTTGCTACAATGGTGGATTTTGCTACATAATTTACGTG
>Ga0209671_1003940_pt1 | contig 14504 bp, 11 predicted proteins | sample WorMetHERISLAND2_2_FD_187401 | JGI IMG/M metagenome (GOLD analysis project Ga0209671, IMG submission 187401) | Marine gutless worms symbiont microbial communities from Max Planck institute for Marine Microbiology, Germany - Olavius geniculatus... | ecosystem: Host-associated > Annelida >... | reverse complement strand
ATTATACTCCGATCAGCGAGATTATTCAAATGTTCGCTGGATAGTGCTAAAATGAAGTTTTATCGTTCTTTTAATGCTATGTACTTTAGGGCCAAGAATGCTGGTACGGAGCTTGTGTTTACCTGTGTTATTGTATGCAGTTGAAGTTTTGCCACTTACGAAGTCTGAGATAGCTACGTTGAACCTTGTGCTCGACAGAGCTGTATATAGAATTTTTGGTGTTCTAGTGCAGAGGGCACTAAGTTTATCAGAACAGTTATTGATCTGCCGAGTGTTGAATTATGCATTGCTCGTAGGCTTCACAAGTTTGTTCAGAAGTATGCTGTGACATACACATGGTCTTCTCTGTTTTCTTTTTAATATTGTCTTTTAGCTTAGATTTTTTTAGTAATTAGCTTTTGCATTGTATTGTACTTTTTTATTGTATGCTGCATCTTATTGCGATTAAAGATTATTCTTGGGTTTAAACTCATAATGCACGGCGTGTTTTGCAACGAATCCACATTCCCACAACAGGTCGATGTAAGTGGAGTTTGAAGTTTAGTGCGCACTTTGACATCCAAATGAAATATAGGCTTATTTCTAGACTAAACACACTGACTCTGGATAATAATCTCTAGTCTAAATAGAACAATTTAGACCAGCTTTAATTACTATTGACTAACGCAAACAAGACTAGTAAGGCATAATAAAGCAGCCAACTTAAACAAGATCGTATCCAGTCTAGTCTAAAGTAAATGTTATTCTACTGGATATTTCAGTAACCAGTGTGCAATCAGTATCCTTGTTTGGGGGAAATATGAAAGTTGTAGGGGGTCCGGCTTGGTACCGCAAGGTAGCCGTCGGGTAACCTATTTACTTGTTTGGACAGTTTTCCCGTAAGATTACTGTTTAGCCACAATACATGCATTACAGACAGACAGACGACAGATTGTGCCCAGGGCACAACCGTTAGAACTGTCGGCCAAAATCTATTCCGAAACCGTTCTGCTCGTTTTCAGCTCAGTATATGACTAATGCTTGTTTCACAAAGTCCTGACAAAATGCCCAGGATGATATGTTTTGTAAACGGTTTTCCCTGATAATATTTTTCGTGATATTTTACCGACTTTTAGTCAATTTGCCGACTTAATTCTGACAGCGGTCAAATTTCCAGGTTTTACAGATAGGAAGCTATGGCCTGTGTATGATGTCGACCCGTAACAATCATCAACACTCACACGAGCAATTATTAACTCACGATCTTTATTAATCACAGCGAAAAATATTCACGTCTGTATTTTAAACATACAAAGTGACCAAAATGTTAACACCCGGCCGTGACAGCTAATACATGTCCGTTTCATTTTTTTTTATAAATAGCCGATATTTTTACAAACATTATTGTAAAAATCTAAATCTTATTTTACTTGATCCATACCAAAAAGCCAGCGATTCTCATAATAACATCAAACGTTAACCAACTTTCAAAAGCTGTGATCTGAAAACTCAGCGACTTACTTTTCTTTACCGCTGCGAGCACTAAAAGCGACCAGAGATCTCAAACGTCCGCCGCGAATGGTGCTGCCACCTTACGAACACAACCAAATTTCAGTTTTGCACCTTAGATCTTAATGCTAAAGACTACAAAACAATGATGTAAAATCCACAAAAATACTGATTGTTAGCAGAAACTTAATCTGGCCTTTTTTCAACCCATCCACAAAATTTTATCAAAAGCGTTCACAACTTGTTGAGTAATCCAATTAACAAACAAACAGACAAACATACAAACAGACAGACAGACAGAGAGACACTCGCATATGCTCATTTTATAGGCGGACGCAAAATTATTATGATGTAGCATGCATTTCCAAGGCGATGGTGAGGTACGCTCTACTAGCTCGCGGATGTGGTGGTGAGTTGTGGTCAATAAGGGTCGTCACGCCGGCAGACCATCTACGATGATCGTCCCTCCGTGAACGTACACAACAGCAGCAGCAGTATCCGGTCAGCAACAGCTTGCGAAATCCATCGCGAAACTCAAATCATTCCTGGTCATTCATTCATGCCCTCTGCCGGCACGCCAACTTAACCAAGTGGCCAGGAGTCTTCAACTTGATGAAGTTTGATCGTTATACCGAGAAAGACAAAAGGAAAAAAAAAGAAAATGGAGAAAAAAGACAAAAAGTACAAGAAGACTATTGCTGGTCATCTGTGTACTTTGGATCGTCGGCACTCCAGGAGTCTTTAAACTTAACGAAGTTTGACCTTTATACCACAGAAGAAAAACAACAACAAAAAGAAGAATCCATCGCGAAACTTGGCGCTGAACAGAGAATAAACGACCGGGTTGACAGCACAGCTAGACAGTCCTGTCCACTGTGAGACTTAAATTAACTGGGCCTGTGGACGATCCTGTCCACTGTGCTATTGGGATGACGGTCTGCGTCAGAAGCCAGAATTCGGCGTCACTGTCGTTCAACGGCGCCCCAAAGAAGATACGGATGTTGACGGCGTAAAGCGGCAGCCAGCAGAAAGCGAAGACGACGACGACAACGATCAACATCTTAACCGCACGAATCTTCGACCGGTTAACCACCTGTACACACAAAACACACAAACACTACGGACGATGCCACGTAATGCAAAAGTGGCAGATCCAGAATTTTGAAATAAGGGGCGGGAAAAATGTTTAATAATTTTATGCAGAAATAATGCATTTTTGTGCAAAATTTTTACTTGGTTATAACATGCATCTAGTCACTAGGGAAAGGGGCCTCCCCCGCCCCTCGTATCCGCCACTGTACTGCAGTGATTAAGTTGAAAGGGTTAAAAAAAGTACAGGTACTGCGGTTTACGCAGACCGTTTACGAAATTTAAGAGGTAGGTGGCACCACTCCCCTCCCCTGTCAAAGCACACATTTATTTTTTGTGTCTATAGAGAATAACCGCTATCAGCTAATTTCTTATATGCTTTTTATAAAGCGAAATTACATAAAATTATTAACCCTACGACGCCTGTTTACGACTCTACACAAAGTGTAAGATTCCTGAACGCATAAATCAACGAATTAACGTCGTGATTGTTGTTTACACAGGATTTTTGTTGTTTTTTTTCGTTTGTTTATTTTTAGCCAAAGTTTCAATCTCTTTTTTATCTTGCACCGTTTCAACGTTTCATTGTTTGTTGTTATGCCATTATGTACGCTTGATATCCGTGTTAATAAAAACATCCATACATGTACATAAAGAAAAACGATGTCAAAGTCGAGTGCCAACGTAATATGCGACTGTCCGCGTTGTTAGTCATCGCGCGGCCATCGCTGATGCAACGCACAAATTATACGATTACGCAAAACATGCGTTATTTTGGCAAGGACGGTTTAACCTTGACGTTTGACCTGTCGAACTAAAAATCGGTATACACAGGTTACGACACTGGTTGCCCCGTAAATGTTTACACATTAAGTTGAGTTTTTATTACGCATTTTTGGTAATAAGTTAAACGCCTGTACGAAGCAGAGGGACAGACAGACGGACAAAACGCGTAATGAATGGGACGGCCGCATAATAATAATAATTATTATATAACTCTTTATTCGCTCAAGTGCAGAAGAGGAACATAACACAAACACACATAAAATGGAAAAAAAACAGACAGGTAGACAGAGGAAAAGGCAGACAGAAAGTATAATAATAATAATAATAATGTAATTAATATGATTATTACGTCGGAAGTGTTGGCGAAGCCAGGTGCATCTCGATGCCAGACGCGGTAGCCAATCAGCGAATAGAAAACGGTGATGAGCAACAGCGGGATGGTATAGCAACCATAGCAACCAACAAGACTCAATACCATGATGATGATGATGATGATGATGACGCAAGGTATGATGGGATGGTATAGCAAGACAGGATGTTGACGCCTAGGAAGTAGGCGCGCTTTAGCTCTTCACTTGGCCACGACCAATTGCAGACGTAGATCGTCCGAGTCGTCGTTTTTGCAAAAACCTCCTACACGTACCGGCGCAAGACAACAAATACAGCGTTAGGAATAAACTTTTTCGGAAGCGTTAAATAAACGTAAAAACGTAAAACGTAAAGTCCTTCCCGAGCCTTACGGCCCATAAAGCGGCGCTGATCTGCTTTTCTTAAGGCCCTCAGCCAGACACCAGTTTTTACACTGCAAGACCACGGATACGGTGCCAGTGTATCGCGCGGTGCGCCTGTGTACCAAATTATACTGTTTGGTGACAGAGCCACACGTGTGTGAACAACTTGCCTAAGGTCGTTACCCGGCAGTGTCCCGGTGCGGAGTCGAACCTGCGCCCCTGAGTGTCCTCAGGATTACAAGTCCGGCACGTTACCGTTAGACTACCGAGCCGCACAGTTAAACGAGTTCTACTGAAAAAAAACATTTCGAAAATGCAATTGCAAACGGCAAAAAAGTGGTGGTCTCCACTGCGGATACATCTTTTGCACATTCGTCAAAGTGGAAATGGATCGGAATTGAAGCTTTGACCTGGCAGACTAAAAACGAGACTGTGTCTTTTTTCGTTTTTACGCGATAAAATAACCTACAAGCCATTTGTACGGTTGCCGGACGAATAGTCACCGCGTATTTTAAATCGCCGTTATGTTCACACAGACCGTTCATCGCGTAACGAAAGCGTAGGCCTATACAGCTCGTCTTGGCAGCTCAGCATGTTGTAAATTTGTTGTAAAGCTTTCGATTGCTTTATAACATTAACTGTAAAAGTAGAACTTGTTCCAAGTTGGCTAGCAACTTTCGATCTGCTGTGAAACTGTTGTTTACAACTTGTTGCACAAAAAAATGAGCAGCAATTAGTGAAACTTGGACCTCATACCACAGGAAGGCGGATTACAGTCAGAGAGAAGACAATTTTTATGTTGATCTCATCGTGGCACCGCCGTTGCCAGAGTTCGTTCGATGAATGTTCTAATTAACGACGTCGTATACAGCGTTAGGCCTGAATGGAAACAATTCGAGATGTAAATGCAATTAAGGAGCAAAAAAGAAGACTATAGGCCTAGCTGTGGCATGACGATTCTCCAGTCTAGAGACGGACTGACTTGTACGCAAGAGGTCTGGGGCATCCAGTGTTGTAAGAAGAACCCTGCGTGCAAATTACGTTTATCTCTATGAATTTTTCACTTGTACCTACGAATCGACGCTGGAGTAATTTTGTACCAATCTGCAGTACCTAACAGCGACGATCGATCCATTCAAGCTTCAGCTTCTAGTAATAAAATTGTGAAGTACGTTTTTTCGAATGTTGTTTTTATTTGCATTAATTAAGCTATTGCATTGTTACTACAACGCTTGTATAATAGAAGCAGCCAGTATCGGCGGCATGCGTCTCGAATGCCGACTAAAAGCAGCTGGTCGCTCTATGCAGATTTGGATTTCAAATAGTAAAAATTTCGATTCTACACTGTGTCCCAAAAAAAGCATCCCCGACATTTTCGACTGTAACATGAAAACCAATTATCAAATTTTGATCATTTTTGCTACGAAATTTCCGACACAACTTGCCATCAAATGACCGTTCAGTTTCTCAACTCACCCAATTTATGCTTCTCCACTACCTAGGAAAAACAAATCAAGCGAAATATATGTAAAAAACAAAAAACCTGATAAAAACATCCCGGACATTATCGGTCGTACCTTGAATAAAAATTAACAGATTTTAATAATATTTGGCAAAAATATTTTATCAAGGACAATACGTGTTAAAATGAATGAAAAGCATCAATAAATTCCATTTATCCTAACCCGATTATCCTAATCCGTGGGCCCCAACAGTTGGTCTGTTACAAGGTTTGACTGTCATGCAGCAGCGTGTCTACCAGATGAAGTTTAGGAATGTTTGAAGAGTCAAGAAGCGACTGGCACAGCCTGCATTGGTCTGGAGCAGAACTTTATCGATACTGCTGTCAATGAATGGAGAAAGCGTCTTCTTGCCTGTGTTCGCATAGTGGGCCAACACTTTAAGCAGTTTTACTGCAGGCAGTTGAAAAATGAACAACTTGATGAATGGTCAGCCACAGTGTCAAAAATGTGAACAAAATGTGTTTTTACGCGTTATGTTAATTAAGCAGGCATATCGAGTTAGATAAAAGTGATATTTCGCTGGTTGTGTTTTTCCCAGGTAGTGCAAAAACAAACGTTGGGTGAGGTAAGAAACTAAATAGTTACTTGATGACAAGTTTTGACAGGAATGTTCTTACCAAAATTATCAAAATCTGATAATTGGTTTTTAAGTTACAGTCGAAAATGTCGGAAATGCTTTTTTGGGACACAGTGTAGTGTGATTTTATCGTGCTAACGCTGTAAAGTATCCGAAGCAGGAAGCGTGAGACGTTCTTAGCTCTGCAGAGATAATCCGCGACTGTCTGGCTGAGCAGCTAATCCTCCTTAAATGACATTTCTTATCTGCACATGTATAATAGGTCCAATGCTTGACTGGAGCTTTTTACGCGCGACAGCAGATACTGCTATAGCGCATGTTAGCCATCGCAATTCTGTCTGTCTCTCTGTCCGCCTGTCTGTTCGTCACACGGGTAGATCAGTCAGAAAAGGTGCAAGCTAGAATCACCAAATCTTCACCTTTGGCTGCTTGCATGACTCTGGTTTGAAAATCCGTAAAACTTTTACATAATTTCCAAAGGAGTCACCCCGAGCGAAGGCGCCAAATGAGAGAAAGATAAAGACAATAAGTTGATGTATCTCAAATACGGCGCAAAATGGGGCCAAGGTTACTATTGCTCACTAATAAAAAATCGTACACGCGCTTTCGATTGGCACCGAAAGCAATGACCTTGGACGATCTTGAACGCCAAAATATGGTTTTATTAAATTTTTGTGCGATTTCGGCCTGCGACACACATTTCAAGAGCAAATTGAGCCGAAATCACTAGACATAGACAAGAACAACCTGCATTACAATTTTCAGAATTAAACGTAGTTTTCGCTGGTTTGAATTTCGGCCTCTGCGTTTAAGGAATTTATTTAGGGTGCCCTTTTACATTTTTACGTAAGCATGGTAAGACTCGTGTAAGTCTTACCACGCTTACGTAAAAATATAACGTTTCTCGGTAACTGTAATTTTGAAAAAAAAATATCTATAGTTACTGCAGGGTGGCTAAGGCCCACTCAGCCTGGCCATCCTTCAGTATCTCCAAAATAGGTAGAATGCTGTCGAGTGTCGACGATTTTATGGTCAATCAACTGATCTGGATCTACATCTTATTTTACACTTACACTTTCAGCCGACAGTACTTAAATAACGGTCGAGCTTGCGGTACGGTTGTCGTCTGTCGTCTGTTTGTCGTCTGTCCGTCCGTCACGTAGGCCTATGTATTGTGGCTAAGCGTTCGGTCGTAGAAAATTTTTTTACACAAATAATTAGTTTTTTGTCAAGGCTCTCTACGTTCAAGCATATGTCTCTGTTCGCCATCTTTTTCCAACAGGATGACCTTGAAGGTCACTGACAACCAATACGCTTGGCTATTCTAGCAAAAGCTGGGCTTCTTGTTCTTTTTTTGCTTGGTTAGATGACTTCGTCATATATAGTAGTACAATGCGAAAACGGCTTTGTGATGTGATATAAAAGTTGAAATGTTTAAAAAATAGAAAACTTCAGACCTAAAATTACAGAATAAATTTTGTATTCAGTATAATTGCTGTAAACACGAGCGTCGTTCTGTTGCACTAAACATCACAGCCTTCACAGGCCTATTGAATGATTCTATCGGTCTACTGAGCTCAGTGGTGCGTAAGGTGCAGCAGCCTGAAAAACTCGATTAACACGAACAACCTGTTCCACGATAATATCATTTAAATGAAACTTTGCGTCCAGAACAACTGAATTGTTTTTACAAAGTGAGCCATACTTTGTCGCATATTTTCTTCTGCAAAATTTTTGTGGCTCGCAGATATCAATTTGCATTGAAGTGGTTGTTAACGATCTCACCGTAGCTTAAATGTGTCACCACACTACCTTGTAAATTATTAATGCCAGTAAACAAGTGTGCTGAAGCACTCGCGGGTGTCATTTAAACTTCCCCCTGATTGTCTCCATTTTGCAGGTAACAAAAATGTGGATAGGTAAGCATCATTTTTACAGCAGACAACAGTATGTAACCAATGTCGCAAACTCTAGCAACAAAACGGTAGTTTTCAAGGTGAATGGGCGAATTTATCGGTGAAAAACAAATCGGAGTTACACTCACTGACCAATGTTATCATCGTCAAACAAAACATTTTTGTGCTGCCGTATTCATGAGCACAATACGGGTTTTGCTCGTCCGGTTGTCGGTCCGTTTGTCTGTCTCTCTGTCGCGTAACTCGAAAACTAACAGCACAGAAAAACCAAAATTGGCGTGAACGTTCTTTACGGAAAGAGTAGCCGGTATGCCAATTTTCAGCTGGTTAGGAATAAAGTTGCAGAGCCAGCTCTTAACGGACGACTTCACAATAGGTCGGTACTGAGCTGACATTTTTTTCCAAATCTTTATCACTTTTTGAGTCGGTCGCAGCATGTACGCAAGCGGCGGAGTAAGTAAGTAAGTAAGTAAGCGGCGTGAATGTGAACCTGTTGGAAAAATATGGCGAACGGAGACATGATGAGGGCAGCGCAGATCCAGATGAAGACAATGACCGTAAGCGCCACCTTGCGAGTCACTCGGCACTCAAACACACGACATATCGCCAGATACCTGCCGTAACAGGGTGAACAGGCAATAAGTTTATATCAGCAATAATACTGCTTTGTCTCCGAGTCCTTCCGTTTGCCCGCATGGCGCTTATCAGAGGTTAAAAGTTTGGAGCTCTATCCCCTAGATCGTGGGTAGTTAAGATACGTACAGGTCTAACTATATTTTCATATTAGTTTTAGATATTTTGCAAGTCAAGAGAAGTGATTTGTAAAAACACGGTTTGGTCTGCTATGAGTATGAAAAGAAAGCTGCTTTTGTGACTATATAGAGCCTATAGATAGCATATCACGATCGACTATTTTGCCAAAAGTTGTATTATCAGGTTGGCTGATCAATCGAAAGATCGATGACGTAAAAGCGAATTTTTTGTATCCCAAACAAACACAAAATTGTGTGCGTAATGTTGATCAGTTCCGTGGCTATAAGTGGCGGAACCACTGCAATGTTTCCATGCGGCAGTAAACTGCGGACATTACCTGGCGCCGAGGGCAGTGACAGAGGTCGTCAGAGCGATCGCGTGACGTTGCAGTGTCGATTCGTTGTTAACCGCGGCTAATCGATATTGTGTGTTATTACCCAATAAACTGCCCGCCGTCTATACGTACATGCCGCATTGTCGATACGGCAACACCTTGAGCCAAGCGTTCTGAGGGCAATGAGTGCTCGGTTTAAGTGTCAGCGACGGTATTCTCCATCTTTTCAGTGATACACGTTTTCATTGGCCTTGGTGGGCTAATAAAATTTGTGGCCACTGCATCCGTACTTCGTCGGCAACCATAGCGGTAGCGGAGACATTGCCTCGGTTATAGCATTGTCACATTTACCGACTGGGCGTTATGAAACGTAGATGTATTATAAAACACGCAGTTTAATTGTTTCGAACGAGTTGTACACTGTTTGATTATAAAATGTTTTTAAAAAAAACATTAGGCCTGTATTAGATATGGCAATAAACCCTATTAGATAGCGATTGGTCCAGATCGCGTCACGTGACGTTAGCGAATAGGCTACGGTACGCACTGTTGCCCACACACGGTTGCCCGCGCACTGTTGTCCGGGCAACATTGTAGTCGTCACAGCTTTGTAATTGTTTATTTGTTAACTTGTAGAATTGTTCTGTTTTGAGGTATAATAAAACAAATAGCGACTCAGTTCGTAAAATGTTGCTCTCGATCTTCGATCTCGGGCAATATTTTACGAAGTTTGGGTCAAAAATTTTCAATAATGCCTTATACGCCAGTCACCATTTGTATAATACTATTATGTAAAACATTAGATAAGTCCTCTTATTAACGTCTAACCAATCGTATTTTACGTGGACGGTGAGAACATAAGCGACGCCAGTTAGCCACCATCATATCTCTGTAGCAAATGTCAAAATGCCACTACATTCAAGTTTATGCAATTCTTTTGATCAACCGTTGAAAATGTAAGAGTTCATATTATCACAATGGTCTAGCCGCAGCCATCTAAATGCCACAGCGTTTAATGTAACTTAGGCAACGACGACGTGCGTTAAAAAGGTTGGGGGAAGTAAGCTGGAAATTTTTAACAGACGAGATACGGGAATGCTCAAGTTTTAATTTTGTCTTTGCTATCTTCGAAATAAGAAATTTTCAGATCCAAATGTTGTATTTTTGGACGAAAACTTTTCGAAAAAACTTTTTAGACAAGATAAAATTTAGGCACGCGATATTTATCCGGCAGCCATATTAATAGCATAGCGGTTATTCATACGGTTATCTGATAAATATCCGGTCCTACCCAGGCTAGCTATTTATTCGGCAGCCGTCTTGGACGGCCTTAGCCGGTACGTACGATCACCCAAATGCGTTAAATTTAAGAAAGAGACAATTTCCCTCTTGCTCTTTCTGCAACGACACCTATGCTACGAAAGCTGCACCTGTCGAACGCGATCGCAGTGAGCGTGCTGACGGACGCGCTGACAGCGACACCTTGTAGGAACGGCGTCAGTTTGCACATGACGGCACCCAACGGCCAACCTACAGACAACATTGTCACACACGTACACAGACAGGGTGGGGCCTATTTTTCGCCGGCGACTGAAATTGCCGATACTTCAAATAGACGCTAATGGTGCTGCTTCCCGAATAACGGGAACAAGTTTCGAAATGTGCAACAGACAACAGTTCTTTTGTGGACCAGTAAACACTTTTGACGCAGGAGCCGCCTGCATATTTGCATCGAATAAACAGCTTGACTTTCTGTCTGCCAGTTCTGCAGTACATTTTAATCTCGTTTGACAAGTACTGACAATTTCATTGTAATATTTACAAAAAAATATTTACAGGCATGTTACTTGCATTTTCCAGTACTCGGATTTTCAGCGCCCCCGTGTCTTCACGTCTGTCTGTCTGTCTCTGTTTGTCTTTTTGTCTGCTAGTTTAGGCTATCCAGAAAGGCGTTTATATATCATGATAAAATTACGTGGAGGCGTGGGGCTTTTACTGACGTTTTAAAACATTAGGCCTAGCTTATTCCTTGGCCTGAATACGCTTATCCGAATAAGCAATAACTTGACCTTTAAAAGACAGTCAAAGTCAACATGTCATCAGTTTGTTTTATAGGGTGTTTACACGATCGAGCAAACATCGAGCTGGCTGACGCAGGCCTATTGGAACCCCGCCCCTGGCTCAAATGTAAGCCTAGATTTAGACTCTTAGCCTACAGCTGATCATTTGTTACATAGACCTTCCAATTACAACCCGCCCGCCCTCGTAATTAGCATGCTAATTACCATAGAACGTAGAGCTAGCTGCTTACTACTTACAGACAGCTCGACAAATTTCCTATTTTTGATTCAAATATTGAGATGCTGGTTGGCAAATAAAATTCCTATGCTAAGACGAATGACAGCGAATATTATCACTCCTAGTCAATCAAAATAAAAAAACACGAGTGATAAAATGTTGAATTGTTCGAGTAAGTTATATGTAGTCCTGTGGTTTTTATTATCATCACCTTTATAAAACCTGGCACAGTCTGAAAGCCAGTCTGCGTGATTTATCAATAACGGCGCTTTGTCTATACAATACATGTACATTCGCGAGCGAAAACGAAATGCAAAATAATCCATCGTGCATTGTAATCCTCTCCTTTCATTTCCTCACAATCCTTTCAGTGAGTGCTATGGTTTCATTCTGTCCGAATGTTAGCCTATCTGAGGCGATGGTAGCAGCATCAGCAGCAGCAGCATGGGTTTGTGTTACGTGACCAGAGTTGACTATTGCAACTCATTATAACGCCGCACGTCCCGGCACTATTATCGACAGACAGAGGCGTAACGTCGTAAACCTCACGGGTCGAAGAGACACGGCCAGGCTCGTAGTGAGTGCCACGTCTCTGCCGTCATATGGAGTGCGACGCGTATATGCCGTTACCTGCGAATTTTTTTTGTTTCAACAACTCACAATAATTTACTATTTTTATATTGCACCGTGTCCAGAAAAAGACGTGCAGTTTTTCCTGAATAACTTTAAAACTTTAAACGTATTTACCATTTGTGGTACACATTTTCCGGACGCCACAATTTACTAAAACATGTCAAATTTGTTTTTCAAAAATTTATTTGTCATTAATGTCGTGCTGATGTAATCATGACGTCACAGTTTAGTTTGGTTTAGTTTAGTTCTTTCTTATGTTTTCTGTCTGTCTGTGCTGCCTTGTCTGTTTCTATGGGCCTCGTGCCTGAGTTAAATAAATGATTGATTGATTAATTGATTGAATGCCGTTTTCGCAAAAAAAATGGCATCTAATTAAGTCTTTACGATACGAAAAAACAAAACCATTGCAAAAAAGTTAAAAACACACGATGTGATAGATAGAAAACATAAAAAAACAATTAACTGTTTTTTCAAAAAGGTTAATCTTAGTTTTGCTTTTCGCCAGGTTAAACGTGGTCGTCGCGTGCACTACGGGAACGTCGTTGTGCAGCAGCCGTTATCAGCGGCAGCGTGATCTATGCAGCATGCGTTAGCGTCGCAGTAGTGTACATTCTGAATGAAGTTTTTGATAGGAGACGGACATTTTCCCTCCCCCGGACACTCCCCCGGACGTCCCTCTTGGATGTTTCCCCTTGCTTTTTTGCATACACGGACGTTCCTTCCTATGTATGACGTGGCCTTCGTCCCCGAGTCTGACGTTGTCGACGGCATGCAGGTGCTGCACGGCTGCGTTACCGACGTGGAGGAGACCGACAAGCTACAGACGCTGCTAGCGACCTGCTGCAGCAGCTGACGACGACGGCGGCGGCGGCGGCGGCGCCTCTGTTCCGCCCATCACGCTGCGTCCGCTGCCGCCGCTGTTCCTGATGTTCACCTGGAACGTGCATGTCGCCCATGTCCACCTAGATTTTGCAGCATCAACTGCACACCATCTGTGTAGCACGGCGTAATGCCTGGAAGACGGTGGAAGAGACCATGCGTGCGGTCGCGCACACAGTCCGGTTCGAGTGAAAGTGACAGTGACACCTGCTGACTATTACATTATTTCTTCTTTTTGAACATTAGCTGTATATAATATCGCTTTATTTTAGTGACATTTAAATTAATATATCAAAAGGCCTGTCGTATAGAACTGTATATATTTATTCATAACTATTACACTTTCTAATATGCTGTATATATTGCTTTATGTGGGACATTAATACATTTGAATATTTGCTATTTGACCATATGTTAGCGATTGATACTTACAGGAAATAAAATGTACACTCGCCAGCGCCATACATTGAAAGGAATGTCCGGGTATGCAAAAAAGCTGAAAGGAAAACGTCCGGGAAAGGGAAACGTCCGGAAGGGGGAGGTGTCCGGGGGGAAATGTTCTACATTTTTTGATCCCAAAGTTGGTTAGTAGCAACTTCTATCAATGTTGTTTACAAATCAAACAGATACGAGCTAACAGGACTATTTTCTGCATTTTTGTTTATTTTGTTGTAAAGTTTTGTAAGAATACAAAAAGTGCTCTACTTTACACTCTACAGTGGCGTCACTAATTAGGTGTGGTGGATAATCCGTACACCATCAGTTGCCGGATTATCTTGCTTAACAAAATTATAAAAGTGCGTTTGAATTTATAAAAAATATCATTCTGTATACTTTTTTCACATTCGATGCAATACAAATGGCATTCTTGATGACGCCTTGTTTACGTTAGCATCAGACAATGACAAGTAAATTAAAAAAAAAACAAATTTTACTTGCATTAATTAAAGCGTATCAACATGGTAACGTGTGCCAAAATTGTGTTCAAATAAATAAATAAAACAATGATCGGATGGTTGTGCATATAATGCACCAAGCTCAATTTTTTGCCAGATTATTTTTCTCCAAAGCAGGCTACTGAGTATGTCCAAAACCCATATACAGGGTGCGGCAAAAAAGTAGCCCCCTAAAGTTTTTTGCCGTTTTCTCAGCAACTGCTTGGAATTTTAACATGAAATTTTACAGGTTTATTTATAGAAACGTTCTTCATCTAACTGCTAAGTAAAATATAATTCTGTAGAAATTGTAGACTTTTGAACATGACCGCCTACCGATTTTTCAGCAATAAAAAATGTTTAAGCTAAAAATGCTATTTAATTTTCAAAAACTGGTTACCACGTTACTGCTGATGACGTCACAGTAACGCTTTGACAAACAGTAATTTATTTTTTTATAAATTATTACTAAATTGTCGTTCTTTTCAAGCAATCGCCGGCTGCCCACCGGATTCATCTTCCAGCAGGACAGCGCACCAGCACACAGCGCGCAGCGCAGGAA
>Ga0209671_1003939_pt1 | contig 14505 bp, 4 predicted proteins | sample WorMetHERISLAND2_2_FD_187401 | JGI IMG/M metagenome (GOLD analysis project Ga0209671, IMG submission 187401) | Marine gutless worms symbiont microbial communities from Max Planck institute for Marine Microbiology, Germany - Olavius geniculatus... | ecosystem: Host-associated > Annelida >... | reverse complement strand
ACGTGAGTGTGCGTACGCTGGTCGACATCCGGCCCTGTCAACGTGACTTCGCATCCTATCTCGAGGCCAGCTACAAATGCATCACAGGTACAATAAGTATAGGCTATCATCGTATACAATCTATACAGTACCTACTGTACGGCATGGCTCTGGTTTACTTGGCCGCTGACTATTAGCAGGTCTCCGACGAGGGTCGTCGTCAGCTGCGTTCTGCTAAGTCGAAGGCATGCGTTGCCAGGTGGACCTACAGCAACTTCTAATCGATCAAAATAATATGTCAGTGGTAGCCTGCAACTGAACAAAAGTGAAGTAATAATTTGACGCGCTAGCAACCGTTTAAAATTCGCCGGAAAACATTTCACATGACATTTATTTTTGTTTAACATTTTGACCAAAACTGCATGCATAATCCATAAGTCGCTTCCCTACATTGTTCAACTAATATTTACATTTTTGTATCGTGCCATAGCGCTATTAGGTATACAGTACGACGGTTCAAACTTCAAAGCACGTATAATATTGATCGCTGTGTGGGAGGAGAGCGTCTTGTGCTAACGAATTGACGTTTAGCATTCGCTGACGAAATATATTCTGTACGCGAACGGTTACGGACGACCTCGTGCAGGTCTGGACAGCATTTACAGCTGTCTCAAGCTGCTGTTTTGCGCTCATAACGCACGCGGAATTACTGGGCAGTGGCGAGCGTCGTCATATTTTCTTCCGCGATGGATGCAAGTCGTTCAGTGGAGCAAGATAATTAGTGACAGCTCACCGGACTGGCTGACTGACTGACTAACGCTCCCCCTGGCGAACCACCAGCGAACCTCAGTCATCCCCAGTCACGCGACCCGGCGCCGGAAATTAGAGTTGCGCCACACTGCACAGCTGGAAATATCGGACTTTTTCTTGGCTTGCAAATTACCTGGACGTAAGTAGGAAGTTCTGAACATGGCGCACGCATACATTGTAGGCTAGCTCGACGTCGTTGCGTCGATTCATGGACAGAAGCATTAATGGGCGAAGAAAATAGCAAACCTAAAACAACGTTCGTTATTCTATTCGCCGTCATCCCTTTATTCTGTTTTTGACAGTTTGTGCTCTGCACATGACCGAATTTAACACCTTTTGTGGAATGCATATAAGTAAACGGTCCAACCCTAGCGGTAGATCGTCAGCGTGCACGACGACGATACGGACAGACGGACGGACAGACGTTGAGCGGGACTGGACAGCTATATAACGCTCGACAGTCGTCAGGGCCTGCAGAGCCGGTCTGTCTCAAGGAAGGAAATTATCGTTAGTTGCGTGGCGTCGTTCGTTCATGATGATGTATTATAGAGGCGGACGACGACGACGACTATAGATGTCACACCAAAGAGACGGCGACCGCACTTACGGCACTCGAGCGACGCACCACTCTACTCTTTACGTGAGCGCACCAATGCTCTCTGCACGCGATCACAGGCCTACCTCTCGGCGACGCGAAAATGTCTAAATCCTAATACTCGATAAGCGAGTGCGTGAATGAGCCATAGCCAGGCGCCGTATTCTTTCAGTTCTATGTGTGGCCATTATAGCCGACAGCGAGCTGTGGCCTATCGACCGGAAATTAGAGCGGCTGTCTATAAATGAGTTCTGCACGGATTTTATCTGAACGGATTTTATCGATGACAGAAGAAGTAAATAAGTTAGTTAGTAAGTAAGTACAAGATGTGTCAAAAAATGATCCGACTTGTTTTTGTCAGAACTTCTTCAAATCTTCACCAAAGCTGATAATTTTTGGCGTACAGATAGCCAAGACGATAGAAATATGTAAGGTACACTCACTGTCCACCTCACCTTGTTTATGTCAACGCACTACCGTGTAAAACGCAGATGCTCCATATTGTTGCATAATGCTAAGTTGTTGTTTCCGTAAAAGTTCTAATGACTTATCCAGCACACAATAAGCCTAAACCGAAATCTGATTTATTCAGCAGAATTATATGTTTTTGTAACAACTTGCTTCCAAATTATCAGAATTTATGTCCAAAGTGTACACAATGGCTTAGACGTGATGCATTTAGGGGAAGGAAGGCTTAAAGGATTTACGGACCCCTCAAGGATTTACGATTTTAAATTTTTTTTCCTGTAAATCGTACTTTTAAAACAGTATTACTGCTGTAAAAACAATACGTTATGCGGACTTAGACCCCCAAGGATCAATGAGACCCAACAATTTACTGAAATGACGCCCCTGACATGACGCCACGGCTGACAGTGGCATTAACGATCAACTGATCAAAATACACAGCACTCATTCATGGATAAAATGTTTTTAAGCTCATCAATGAGTTATTTTGTTGTCTGCTGTTTTTAGCGTAAAATGTTTAATACCACAAAATTAATTAATTTTATGTGTGTCTTTTGTGGAATTGATAATGCACAAGTGAGCAATCTGGTACTGATAATCACCGCGTAATGTAACAATTTGGAGCATCTGCGTCTTACACGGTAGTGCCTTACCATAAATTACGTGAGGTAAACAATGAGTGTGCCTTACTTAATTCTATCGTCTTGGGCATCTGTGCCAAAAACTATCAAATTTGGTGAAGATTTGGCGAAGTTTTGACAAAAAAAGTTGAATCATTTTTGGCACACCCTGTAAATAAGAAAAAAGGAAAAAAAGAAAGAAACTTCCAACGATACAACATCGGAGATTCCGAGTTTCTACGTCAAGCTACATTTGTTGAACCTAATTGGCTTCACTTGCGATTCCAAAAGCCTCGAGCTAGACCTTTTAAGTACTTCAGTATTGTAGCAGAAACAAATCGAAGAAACTTGTTATTTCAATATTTGTCTGCTCCGCTTCATTCATTACTCAAAAAATTATGAACAGATTCTGATAACATTCCGATAATTTGAATTTTTTGGAGTATTGTTTTTTTTTGTATTAGCCAGCTGGCAGCACCACTCTAGGCATAGATTTAGTATTCTTGATCGCTGTTATTGTCTATTCTACCAGTTTGTGTCTGCTGCTAATCATGAGACAGACTCGGCCATGTCGTTGAGCCTACAACACTGCTGCTGCAGATTTAAGCCAAAACTCCATCTATTTCAGTGTGGTGTGGACTTGTTGCTCAGCAAGCTGTACAACGTATTCGCAACATATCGGAGTGATGGCGTTTGAGCTGTATGAACTGGGATGATTTATTGCAGTAAGAACGCGTCGCTGGAACCGAGTCACAGACCGGGCTTGGTGGGTGACGTCCTGGTGGCGGGCCGTCAATTAGCATCGTACCAGGACTGACTTGACTCGCCGTGGTCAGTTATACTGAATGACCGAGTCCGAGTGGTCAGTAAAGGTCATAGGCTGTCAGTCAGCAGTCCATAGTGATGACGTCACAGCCGATTTACGACGCAATAACGCAACGTCGGACCTATGGCTCCTGTAAGCAGATTTTGCATCCGGCGATTGCAGCACGTTATGGTCCAACCGAGAAACCGATTGTACTGTCGGAATTCGATGATTGACATGTGATATTTTTTTATAGAAATGAATTTTGGCAGTTTACATCTGTAGCGAATAATGTGGAAATTGATTGACGTATTCGGATGGACTAATGCATTAACACAAAGTTGGATTTTTGTGTTTGCTATTTCATGACGTATATTTATGTCCCAGGATTTCTAGCAAATGCAAAATTTAATGCGATAATTTTTATAGTCATGTCAGAGTTGAACACCGCTACGTTTGTTGCTGCAGACTGACTCGACCATTTTCTGCAGTTTGGCTAACGGAATTATTATGCTCATTCATGCTTTTCTGCTCGAGCTGTGACCATTGCAGCAAAATACTACACCACAGTGCCCTTGACGGAATATGCGCTATAATAGGAGAATAAGTAATTTGTGTACTTAAACGGCAAGTCCAGACATATTAAGGCTGTGCGGAGTGGATCTTTTGTTGATTTCGGTTCAGTTTCCGCTTTGGTTGTTACTCGGTTTCAATAAATGCGGTTCAGGTTCGGTTTTTTGGTTCGATTTGGTATTAAAGACGACGGTTTCAAGTTCCGCGTCGTCACTCGTCACGCTGTATGGGTTACGAGAAAAACACCCGTTCGTGCGCTTTCTGTTTGGATTCCGTCAGCTGCCTGGAAAGGCTTGTGGTGCGTCGGGTCGATTCAACATCATTTGTCAGGCAGCAATCAGGACTTCCCAGTCTTTATCACTAATACGGTTGCAGCGCCTGACACTGCGGACAACCATTGACACCAAGCAATAGATCTCTGCGACAGTATGCGAGCGCAAGTTTTGTCATTGAGACAAAACGGTTTGAAGTATCCTCAACGGATAGCGGTAACAAAATAATTTAAGTACATTTTCGTATTTATTTAGAAAAAATAGGCTCACTCTCTAATGCATAACCCTAGTTCTGTTCACCATTAAAGTTTAAATGAAATCTCTAACGTTTTGTTTTTTACCAGCACACTGGCGCGCATTTCAGGTTTTTACCAGCGGCGTTGTGAGTTACAGAAGTTGGATAGGGGAAGAAGTTGCAATGTTTCGACATACATCTGCAAATTTTAGAATAAATGTGGGTGCGCAGAAGTTTAATTTTCAAGTTTTGTAGTTTTGAAAAAAATTCGGACAAAAAACATGCCACGACGCCACTGCACTGGGTTTCTAAGGTGTTGACCAGCACGGTTTTCTGGCAACCTTGCTCAGTAATTAACTGTTGCATTGGATGTTATGTTATCAGTTGTACGAGCCGAATGGATTTCTTATTCTTTTTCTTCTTTACAGTTTATGCTTCCATAAATTACCTACCTACTTTCTTACTTAATTGCATTGCTCAAAGTGTCAGGTTTGCATTGCTGCTGCATGTTACTTGATTATTGCAGTGTTGGACTTGCACGTGACGTCATGTCCGTCGTCAGATGGCGTTACCATAGCAACGGACGCGTCTCCCGGTTACCTTAGCAACACGCTATATGAAGCCTACTCGTCGCTAGGCTGGTACTCGTGTCCGTGGGTGATACGCGCCAGTCCCGGACAGAGAATTCAGCTCACGCTTCTCACCCTACAGGCAAACATTATTCTTTATACATGCCGGTATTTTAATTTGTATCATAATTATGGTATTTTCTTTTTACACATCATTATTGATAGGTGCAGCTCTCGCGGGTATAGGCGTACATGTAAGTGACACTCGGCCGATAGTTTGAACTTTGACAGGGGAGAGTTGATATCGCCGATGAAGTAGTAAAAACTATAGTTCAGTTTTTGATTCTATGGACAGTAACATGAGCGTAATTCTGATATTTTAGTGTTTTTACAATAATCTATTTTCGTTTTTTTATTGTTTTTTAGTATGGCAAATATATAAACGTGCGACTTTTTTGTTGAAACTATTTATATTTTGGAGATCAAGAAAAACATCAGCAAACATGGCAAATATGGCTGGTCGCTGCAGGCTCCGCGGCTGACGTCCGGTCGCAAGCACGCGTCGACGGACGAGTGCAGCAGAATTGTCGTAGTGGACGGCAGCAACGACGACAGAACCACTGACAACGACTACAACTACGACGACGACGACGTACAGCGTCGGTCGCACGCGTTCAGTCTGTGTGCGAAGAACGGGCGCGAACGTCTCTTATATACGTCCACCGGTCATGACGTCACTGTTTACACCGTGACGTCATCGTCCCCGCTGACCAATCACAATCGCCCGCCGCACAACCGCGCACGATTCCTGCTTATGTACAAAGGTAAAACAAACATCGTTTTGTTGCTGTTCTTTATTTGTCGGTTCTGTTGTTATTAATTTGATCTCCGCAATATCACCAGCGACTTACTTTCACGTTTCTTGAAACCGAGTCGTTATGCGACCGTCCTAATAGACCGCATATTCCGTATCTCGTTTGTCACATTGAGACATTGTATTTTACTACGCTGGGTAAACTTGCAGCGATTTTCCTGCAGACGCCGTAACTAGATTTGGAGGGGAGAAAAAACGGGGAGGAAAAGGATGGAATGGAAAGTGGAGAGACAGTGATTTTTATAGAAGTCGGCGCCTGTATGCTGCGCCGTTGCATACATACATGTATATGCCAGCATGACGACATGGCTGCGACCTGCCTGCCAAGCGGCCGCTCTTCATTCATGCATTCTTTACGTTTATCTTCGTAATAATCGCTGTGCTCAGGACGAGTAAATTATTCAAACGTTTCGACGTCGCAAATCGCCGACACACACCGTTGATGCCGAACGTCAGTGACAGTGTGGGATCTGCTCCGGCATAGCTGCTTTTGTATGCACGGCATTTGTTGGCGCGTCCTGTAATAGACTCGTTGGTCACTGGGTTGTATGAAGTCACACCAGAGGCGATTAACAAAAGATATTGCGCAAATGTTTGGTGTTTTATTTATTTCACTTGGCTTTTCAGCAAATCTTATCTAGTTGTCATTATTCTGAAGCTGCTATTGTACTGAATGATTGACAGATTCATTGATCGATTGTCAGTGATTGACGTAACCATCTCCTGTCTCTAAGCCGTGCACAATCATGCCCAGAATGCTCCAGAACATACGTGTAAAAATTTGTGCGCATATAATAATGTTATGCATAATCACAAAACATTTGCACGATATTTCTACTATGTACATTGTGTAATGTGGTGCCTACGACCTGTGCAATGTTATTTTTTGCTCGGACTGTTGTAAACGAATAGAATTTGAAAAATCGACGTACGACCTTAGTCCCCGGACATCGCACTGGCGTCTCGGCGCCAGGCAGCACAGTATCCGTGCATGGCGCAGGCGCCGGGAAGCCGTGCAGCGCGCTTGACCCGGTGGGTGCCGTATGATGATATATCGTTTAGTTGGCCCGTCGCCGGTGTACAGGCCCTACTGTGTGTAATGGTGGTTACTGGTCAGACCGCCCGCCAGACAGACAGACAGACGGACTGACTGACTGACTCTTATGTCCACTGCTGGTACTGCTGCTGCTATCACAGTCGCTCCTAGCAGAACGACGACTTCTGTGCTCGCGCTGACTTTAACACCAGCCAGCGACAACACTGTTGTCATCATCGTCATCATCATAGAGGAGTTTAACGTTGCCAGAATGCAGTTGGAATTATTTCCAGGGCCGTATACGACTATAATTCTATTTCCGGACATGAATTACGAAAGACGAAAGTCTTGAGAGACTGTCTGAACAGTGACAGTGCAGCGGTAGGCCTATTATGTCTCATGGAAGACTGTTTCATTATTACATACGAGCCAATTTTAGATCAAAAGGTCAACGACCAATAACATCGGACGTCAAACCTCCCCCAAACGACGCACATCAGTGTTTACGAGCCAGCCCTAGCACATCATGCATTGTAGGCTCCCCTAAATGTGAACTTTCAATTGAATTTTAAAATAAGTACAGCACGTGACGTCTAATAACTAGGCGGACGGCCGCATCAAATGTCGGCACCGGGCTGACGTAGTTTTCTAGTTCGAAAAGCGTAGTGTGAAGTGAAATTTGACATTGTGACATTTTGTGCACTGCAGTGATTGGTTGTGCTGAGCTGGCGTTGTCAGACCGGGCCTGGGTCAAGGCGGTCGGTAGTCAAGGTGATGACGTCATGGTACGCTGTAACGACACCTTGGAGACGTGGTACCTCAGTTGCCAAGGCAACCAGTGGATCGGTTACTATGACAACTGCACCGCCGCGCGTAAGACATTTTGCCTATATGATTGTAATAAACGTTTGACTTTTGAGCCTGAAAATTAGCTCACCGCTCAAGGCTGCCTATTGCTTGGAGAATAACTTTATTCCATGCATGTCAGTGGGTGCAGCAGCAAGAGGGTTTGTGAGTTTGATGATGATGATCATCATCATCATCACTACGAACTGATTAGCGTGGTATAAGGGCAAACTGCACTTCAAGAACACGTTACAACACGATAAAAACACGTAGAAACACTAAAAAATAAAAACCATAAAATAAAACGCTAAGACAAAAACACAGAAAGTTCAAAACAGTCACGCGCCATAAGATCGACGAAATAAAAATGTTTTCAGTTTATGTCAAAAAGTTAAAAGTGGTGTAGCAGATGTGATGTCGCCCGGCAGTGCGTTCCACAACTTACATGTAGCAGCAATAACAGGAAAAGCCCGATCGCCAAGTGTGGAATGTCGTGTAACTGGAACTGATGATGATGATGATGATGTACGAATTGACTTTAACGTGGCATGAAGTCCAATCGACTGCCAGGACACGTAACAACAAAAACAGTGAAGTCACGTTCTAGTCAGTGCAACGAGACGCTGTTAGTCAGAGCAGCTATAAGACCGAGCAAAAAAAAACTTGCAGCGACGGCGATGACCGGACTGACTCCGGCAAACTGTTCCAGACAGACTGATGCAGCAGGCGCCGGGAAGGTGCGGTCGCCAATGGTAGAACGCACAGTGCGTAGAACGATCAGTGCTGACGTAGTTTAAAACTTATTGAGGATATTTTGGATATTTTTATGAGAACAACAGTAGGCCTATAATACGGTGCAATATGCAAGTTTTGGCTCATTTTTTTCTGCACAGTCGTAATTTATATGCTTACAGTCTGTGTTGCAGCGCCTGTACACCTGGGCAGTGACGTCAGAACACCTGGATTGCCAGCAAGACAGCATCACTTCACACGTGGTACGATGATCACAATCCGCGCCGTCATGTCAGTTGCTACAGTTATAACTTGATAGCGCAATTGATAGTAGGCCTATCAGATATTTTTTTTCTTATAGACATTGATCGAATGACTTTGAAATGTGATACCGCGCAGCTACACGATATATCAGACCAGCGGTGTCGTGAGTTGAAAAAATAGGCGGGGCAGAAAGTTGCATTTTTCAAACAAAGAGATTATAGGTACTCATTTTTTCTTATTTCGCCCCAAATCATCGTCAGTATTTTTAACCCAAATTTTGTCTTTTGAAACGAACAGTATCCGACAAAAAAAACATTTTCTGACAGTTTAAAATTCATGCCGGACAATTGTCTTTCGACCACGACGCCACTGTACGAGTATCAGACTTTTCTGTGGATGCGTGTTGTGGGGCCATCCTAATAGGCCGCAGTACGGGTCTTGCTTGTCCGTTTGTCTGTCAGTATACCGTATACAAACTGAAAGGCGCAGAAAAAAAACAAAATTGGCGCGAACTTTTTTCATTCATGGCCGGAATAACATGTGTGCCATTTTTGCTCAAAATCTCAAAAGTTCAGGCAGACGGCCGCGCAGTATGTCAACATTTTAGAGTTATATCTAAAGTGGTAGCTTGCTACGTCACTAACAAGCCGCCATGGTCTACAGTTGGTGGCGTGGCGTAGCGGTAACGCGTCTGATCCGATCAACAAAGTTACTCTACGCCGGGCCGGGTTAGTACTTGGATGGGTGATTGCCTTCATATCATCTCGGTATGTAACCAGCCGCCTAGGTTAACTCAGCCTTCCATCCCGCTGGAATCGGTACAGTGTAAATCGAATACCGGCCTGTCTGGCTGGGTTTAAGGCGGAGCGCGCTCACCAGTGTCGGGTGGCAGGTAACACAGTGTGATCCCATATGGCAGGTGACTCTACGTAGCTCTGTGATGGGTTTTTTTTATTAAGAGCTATACATCACCTTTATCTTTACCTTTACTTTTATATACCCCGGTACTGTGTGTGTACGTTATTGCAGGGATAATCGTGGCGCTTGGTCTTGGACTGATTCTGGGTGTGCTTATCGCTGTCGTCGCACTTTGTACTGTCTGCTGCGCACAGTACTGGTCAGTACAGCGTAGTATAGAAGCCTTTTCATCCAGTCTGTAAGTAAGTAAGTGAGTAAAATGTAAATTTATGGCACATTTTGTTTAAAAAACTTGTTAAATGCGTACATGCACACCGCGCTCTGATTTTATATTCGCCAGTCGATTTTTGTATGCTAGATATTACTTAAAAATAAGGACCAGATTTTGGCGAAATGTTGTGAAGTGGTCATATATGACTCTGAGGAGAAGGTGATTAGATGACGATCCGCAGATTCTTTTCTATAGGGCCTATACAGGATTCTTTCTAGTTAACTCTACGGGAGATAGCAGCTGTATTAATTTTTTTGCATTCTGGTTGGTAGCAGAATTTTCGGCACAGGTTTCAGATCTTTGATCGCTTCTAGTGCTTTACGCCTCCTCGAAACGCTGCATTATGCGTCATGCCCATCCGTCCGTCCGTCTGTTCTTCAGGGGCTCATAACTGGAAAACAGAAGGGCTTCAAAAAACCAAAATTGGTGTGAACGCTCCTAAGGTATGAGTAAGCGAATTTATTTTTAGCTAAAAGATCGTGGGATGTCAAAAATACCAAGAAAATGCACATGTACAGGGTGGTACAAAAATGTCTCAATTTGTTTTTGTCAGAACTGCGTCAAATCTCCACCAAATTTGACAATTTTTGGCACACAGATGGCCAAGACGATAGAATTATGTGAGGTACACTCATTGCCTACCTCACCTACTTTATGTCAACACACTACCGTGTAAAACGCAGATGCTCCAAATTGTTGCATAATGCTCAGTTGTAATGCACGTAAAAGTTCTAACGACTTAATTAAGCACACAGTTAACTAAAATGTGATGTATTTAACAGAATTATAAGTTTGTGTAACAACTTGTTTTCAAATTATCACAATATATACCCAAAGTGTACACAATGGCTTAGACGTGACACCGTGGCTGATAGCGGCATTAACGATCAACTGATCAAACTCCACAGGACTTATTCATGAATTAGACGTGTTTTGAGCTCATCAGTCAGCTATTTTGTTGTCTGCTATTTTAGCGTAAAATATTTGATACCACAAAATTATTAAATTACGTGGCGCTTTCTGTCGAATTGATAATGAAAAAAATGAGCAATTTGATATTGATAATTACCATGCACGTAAATTAATGTAACAATTTGGAGCATCTGCGTTTTACACGGTAGTGTGTTGAGGTGAGGTGGTAAATGAGTGTACCTCACATAAGTCTATCGTCTTAGCCATCTGTGTGCCGAAAATTAGCAACTTTCATGGAGATTTGACGAAGTTCTGACAAAAACAAGTTGGGACAATTTTTTGGACTACCCTGTATGTATGGCTTAAAACGGCTGGACAGTGTTAATTGGCGCCCACGGGTAAGCCTACTGTGTGTGAACACATGCAACGATCTGAGAATATGGAGCTTCCGCTCATAATGGACCGTGTAAAGCATCTGCACATCTGCACCAACATTATGTAGGCCTACGTATTAGGCTATATACTTAACCCTGTCATCGAATGGAGTAACTCAGTCGATGACATGTGTGTATTCTTTGACGTGCGGTTGCAGACGCTGCAGATAGGCCTATATCCTGGACAATGTCTCAGCATGTCTCGACGTACAGAACTGTGCATGGTTTCTGATGACACGACAGTCATTGCAATGTGATGCAGTCAGGCAATATGATAATACCGTTCCGTTGGCCTATAAGACTACAAAACAGGACTACGACATTGGGTGTATCGTGCCCTCTGCACAAAATAATGAACGTAACCAAAATCAATAATTTACAAACAAAATAAAATGTCAACTAATGATAATAATAATTCGAACCAGAGAAAACCTGAAAACATTATTGTTCTTGTTGCTGTTTTTGCTTACACAGTATAGTTAATATTTTGTAGACAGTGGTCGCATTTTGCATCTTGCTCTGCATTTGTGTTAATTATTATCATAATTACTGCTCGTATGATGGTGTACTGCTGCAGGTGTCGAAGTCGACCGGCGGGGAAAGCGATGGCGGAGTTGGCGGCTAGCGTGGGACATCAGTTGATTCACGTCGATTACGACAACAACAAACACGACTATAACAACGACAACAACGTCCACGCCCCATCCATTCGTCGTATCTACGAGCCAGGCGGCGGCACTGGTGGCGGTCCCGGCTTCCTGGTCGATCTCAACCCGGACGATCTCCGCTCCACCGTGGAGTCCGTGCAGCCGCTGGCGGCGCCGGTGCGTCTGTCTGACGCTGTGGTCGACACTCTGCGGTCAGCGGGCGACGACTCGCTGCTGACCACCCCACTGACCGCTGCAGTAGTGACCAGTGACGTCACTTCCAGCAGCACGCCGTGCACGCGCTGTACTGCGGCCACAGAACTTCATCAACTGCACCGCCATCATCAACATCATCATCATCATCACAGGCAGCAGCAGCAGTCGCTCGTCTACGGACAGTTCTGTACGGACGGCGGCTCGTTCAGCGATGACAGATACCCCGTAGGACTTCGCACGCCGCAGTAAAAACTGGAAAGATGTCTAACCACACTGCCGACATAATTCCCCTATTATGCGGCCGTCCGCCTACAGCAATAGGACTATGTTAGGACGGCTGCATAATAACGGTTGCAACCAGATACAGGCCCGTCGAGAGCCCCAACGTAGTAGCCCGGGGAATGATGAACACTTGTGTTGTAGGCCTACTATAATTTTATTTTGCACAGGAAATGCCATAAAGATTAGTGCTTCTAGGTTGTAGGACCCTATACTGGTAGGCCTAGCAGTCTCCACTAGTTATGAACTATGACTAAACAGTTTGTGTACTGCATCGTCATTTTTTCGATTGGATTAGTTAAATTCTGCAGTTTTCATGGTCTTTCAATTTGACTGAAAATTTGTTGTACCGGTAATTGATTATTTTTGAAGATTAATCGATTAAAAATTTTAGTCAATACAAGCCCTTATATGCTTGCACCATTGGTAGGAAAAACTCCAAGGATTGTAAAATCAAATTTTAAAACAAGAAGCCCAGCTGTCGCTAGAACAGCCGACCGTACTGGTTTTCAGTGACCTTCTAGGTCATCTAAGTCGATGATTTTCATTTTATCCAAAAGGGTATATGCCACTTCCTATTAGTGATTAATAGTAACTTTGGCCCTGTCTCTCACCGTTATCGAGATATGGCCAGTTTTCCGTTGAAAATGCACATTTTTTCTATCCCGTTCATTCAAACTCAAATTTGAAAATGGTCCTCAAACACTATAGACAGGATATATCCGTTACAGACGGACGGACGGAAAGACGGACGACAACTCGTGCCAATAGCTCGACCGTTACTGAAGTACGCCTACGGTCGGCTAACAATAGCTGAGACGCAAAATGAACTGCACAGCACGAGAGTGAAACGCTGGATCATCACGATAATAACTGGAAAGCGGTTGTGAATCTGCAACTCTGCATATCTTCGCCAGGTAGGCCTAATTTTTGCAACAGTGCCGGTAATTAAAACGCGCCTCTGATATTGGTTCTCGACAGATGACGCTATATAAACGTGTTTTTTGATCGGTCGATTGGTTGCCCGTGACTGATTATTTAATGATTAAAAAATATAACTTAGTAAAATAAAATAAAAAAATTTTTAGAAGGGTCGTTAAATTTTTAGTCCATATAGTTTTGACCGTTTTGCAGCAATGGCAGTTTGTGTGACATCACGATTATCGCAACCAACTGACTAAAATTAATTTAGACAAGGATATCTATCATAAATTAACAGTAATCACAGGATAACAATCGACGTAAATAAATTTAAGCAAAATATCATTCGACGTATTTACGCAAACCGTACGCCAGCCTCGAGGTTGGCGTAAATTTACGCCAAGTTTACGCACGGCGTACGTACGCAAAGTTTCGTGAATAACCTTCGTCAGACGTAGAACTTGCGTACGAACATCCTACGCAAGATTTCTTGCGTACGACCTTTCGTGAATATCACGCCAGTTTCCGCTCCTCGTCAACACGAGTTCACGAACGCAGCATTTTCCCCGTTTAAGAGCGCGTTCTCGTTCTACTGCGGATAGCCTGCATGCTTCACCTAGTTGGACTTTTCAGGATTGATGGGTTTTTAGCTTTCGTTTTTTAATTTCAGGCGGAAGACAAAGCTAATTAGGTGTCCGTTTTCAAGCGCACTTTGATACGTTTTACTCATCTTTATTTACAGTCAGACGCAGTGGATCAAACTAAATTGCGACCTCATTTTCGAACACACCTCTACTAGGCCAAAGTGTAGTTTTTGGGTCACGCTGGCTCAGGGTCACGTAGGCGGTGCTGTTGTGTTGTGACTTGTGCCACTGTTTTAGAAGTTTTGATGTTTGTTTTTATGTGCTGATTATCTGTTTCTGTCACTGTTCGACTTATTCCATTGGGACGAGTGAAGTTTACTGGGAGCCATAGGAATACACCTAATCTAGTCTAGTTATAAGGGGTCGGTTTAATCTGCTGAGCCGAGCTGATCGCTGAGCTGATCTAATTTCTGTTGGTAAACTGCTGATCCAGAAATCGCTGATCTGTTCAGATGAGAATCTGCTGAGCTGATCTGGAAGTGGCTGATCTAGCTATGAAGCAGGTGTGCAATATTAGGTGATATAGGCCTACCTATCTGCAGTTATAGTTCAATCATCCATGGCATAGGCCTGAGCTACAGGCCT
>Ga0209671_1003936_pt1 | contig 14507 bp, 11 predicted proteins | sample WorMetHERISLAND2_2_FD_187401 | JGI IMG/M metagenome (GOLD analysis project Ga0209671, IMG submission 187401) | Marine gutless worms symbiont microbial communities from Max Planck institute for Marine Microbiology, Germany - Olavius geniculatus... | ecosystem: Host-associated > Annelida >... | reverse complement strand
CTGTGACCACACTACACTACAAACTGCAGGATAGGCCTAAGTCTGTAGATGATGTTAAAAAATATGCAGGCCTATATCATGTGTGTGTTTTTAGGTCAAATGTTTGGACCCTAAATTTTAGCTCCCCAAACATTTCTACACTTTTTAATTGAATTCAAATTGTGTCAGCCATTCGTCTTCTAATGCGATAAAAAAACTGGTTATAGATTGACTGATCGATTAGATTGATCGCATCGTCCACTACGTCAATCATCGCCGTAGCGCGGGGCCCTTTTGGGGAGCGGGGCCCACCCCCCCTAAAGACGGGTCTGAAAAGGGTGGGTCGGCAATGGAGACATTAGATAGGGCATTCGCAAATGGCAGTAGCCTGATAATAATGCAACAATTGCGCTGATGCAATTTGGTAATAATGCGCTGTTTTTACGCGCGAAAGCAGCTACTGTTTTCAGCGCGTCTTAGCCATCGCAATTCTGTCCGTCCGTCCGTCCGTCCGTCACACGGGGGGATCAGTCAAAAACGGTGCAAGCTAGGATCACCAAATCTTCACCTTAGGCTGCCAGAAGACTCTAGTTTCAGGAACCGTAAAGCTTTTCCATAAATTCGAAGGGGGTCACCCCGAACGAAGGCGCTAAATGAGAGGGGGGTGGAAAAAATTGGCGATTTTTAGCCAATTCAGATTTTTAGCGCTGTATCTCAACAACGGTGCGAGATAGGGTCTAGGTTACCATTAATCACTAATAGAAAGTCGTACACTGGCTCTCGATTGCCACCAAATTCAATGACCTTGGATGACCTTGAACGCTAAAATAGGGGTTTTAATTGATTTTTTGACGATTTTGGGCTGCGAGACACATTTCGAGAGCGAATTGCGCCGAAATCAATTGAGATAGACACGGACAAGCTGCGTACGAAATTTTTAGCATTGAACGTAGATTTCGACGATCTAAGTCTCGATTTTCTAGGTACAAGGAAACATGCGCACGAGGGCATCAAAGAGCGGTACCCTCGTAAAAGTCGCGACGAAATGGCTGAAGATAGACTGACAGTTTGCGAACAGGAACTGCTATAGGCTTTCGCGCGTCTCGTGAGCATTAGCTTAAATTTCTTCTTTGCATGCTGACGGCGAAGTTCAGGCACTGTTGTCCGGCATCTTAATTAAATCGACTAATCGACACGACGATTAGTCGACTTGGAGCACTGGCAATGTGTACGTGGTAGGCCTATGGTATCGCAACTGGTTGGGTTTTGACAAGTAGGCTACATAAATTATAGCTTAGGTCGAATGACGGACTGTTTGGTTAATTGAATGTCTGTTTGATTCATTGACTTTATCAGCTCTAGGGGCCTACATGTAGGCATTGCATCGCAACCGGTTGGGTTTTAATTGTGCAGGTATGGCATCACAACTGGTTTGGTTTCGACGAGTACCTGGGTGGTCAGGTGTACATAGCGGCTAAAGACGTCAAAGACGAACCCGTTGAGTTGCCTCTACTCGGCCGCGATGAAGTTATTCGTCCTGGACGTCTGCTTGTTCATCTCACTACCAGCCATAACCTCGCCGCCGTCTGACACTACATTCTATAGACCAACCTGGGGCCCGATTCTCAAACAGTATCATAAGATTTATCTTAAGATACCTCTTAGAACCATCGCAAATAAAAGTTAAGATGTTCGAGGGTCGTCTCACAAGTTACAACACGTCTTAAGCGAATTCACAGAATTTGTTTTAGAAGATCGTGAAATTTGTCACAGAATTGCTAGATTTTATCTTGAAACATGTTTCTAGTGTTTTAGTTCTAATGTGAATTAGATCATTGTCTTAAGACGACTTTAAGTCTGAAAACTGTCTTAAGATTATCTTAAGATCTTCTGTGAATAAGGCCCCCTGGTACTAAAAGATTGAGATTGATATGGGGAGAGGCTCCATCGCCGAAGGCCGAGGATTGAGAGGTGTTGGGAAAGAGCTTACCCCCTCCCCATTTGGGGAAGGGTTTTGGGAGAAGGCTGTGTAGTGTGCACTGTTCCAGAAAATTTTCGAATTTCTGATCTTAATTGGCAAATTTTGGTGCACTATATAAGTAATGTGACACACGTTTTGCAATATCATACTTATCACCAGTATATAGGGTCACGCGCAGTTTTTACCATATTACGTCAATGAGGTCACAAAATTACACAACTATTTTTGCGGAAATATTTGCCGTCGTTGTACACAAAATGACACATTGAAAGTTAGATCCTTAATTTTGCCGCCATATGTAGCTGCTGTCGCCGATTTTTTTTTCATCGGCTAGCCGCCGCCGAAAAAGTTTTTGGCTAAGCCGGCTTAGCCGATAATATATTTTGCATGCAGCTACTAGGAAAATACTCGGCTAGCCGAATTATGTCAAATTAGCGCAACTCAGGTTAGTCGTTCAACTGCCTTTGTGCATCACAGCGACGTCGTTTGATGTTCATTATTTTGTAAATTAGCTGCGTTATTTGCGTTCGTTGTACATATACTCATGACAATTGTGACATTATCACCATCGTGTGTGCCTAACTGACTCTAGCTGTAACTTTGCCTATGCCAGATATAAAACTACATATAATTGCTAATCTACAGTTGCAACAACAGCGTGTGTACGGAGTTTGAGTATATGAGTTCTGTTTGTTTTTCCTTCACGATATTTTCGATATATCGAGTCATCACTTCTATGCACGTACCCTGATACTGTTAACAACCGCTATTTCGACATAGGTTGTCAGCAAAGTTTGAGGGAACTCTACTCTTGTGTAAATGTTGATTTAGTTTTATTCGTAAAAGCCGCCCATCATCACACTACATTTGCATTTGTTTTGAAATTTTCTGGGTAACATTTCAATAAAACTCTAAAATTTCGATTTAAAATTCCAAACTGTTGCTGAGAAAACAGCGAAAAACTTTATGGGTGCACTTTTTTGCCGCACCCTGTCGTTTACCATAGCTTGTACAAGCATGCATGGACTGAGGATGGACAACTCGACATGCACATACTTACAATGCATTAATCTAATTCTGTAGCTACTAGGTAGTAGCTACAGCATTTACATTACATATATTCAACCATCTCAAAACATCTCTTGGAATGTTTCGCGAGGTATTTTTTTGTCTGTAAAATTTACCACATGAACCGCAGCAGAAATGTTTTTCATTCGAATGTATTAGCTGATGAGATTTCAGTTCAGATGCTGTACAGAAACGATTTGGACGTAATTATATACTCTTAACGATTATCGGATTTTAATAATTTTTGGTAAGGGTATTCCTGAGACAACTTGCAGCCAAATCGTTTCGTAGTTTCCCACCTCACTCACTGTAAGTTTCTGCACTACCTGGGGAAATAAGAACCAACAAAATATTGCATTTTTACCTAAAGTGGTATTACTATTTAATGTAAATAACACACAAAAAAACATTTTGTTGACATTTTTGACACTTTGGCTGACACTTTATTACATTGTTTCGTTTTTCAGCTGCCTGCAATAAAATTGATCGAAATGTTGGCCAATTGTGCAATCACAAACATGGAGACAATTTCTCCATTTATTGACAGCAGTATCAATAACGTTATGCTCCGGAGTCCGGACTAATCCAGACTTCACCAGTCGCTTCCTGAATTCAAAAACATTTCTTAACGTTATATGATAAACATACTGCTGCACGACAGTCAAATCTTGTAATCGACTGGCTCTTGGGGGCCACGGATCAGGATAGATGTAATTTATCGACGTTTTTTTTTATCATTTTAACGCATATTTTGCTTGGTCTGATTTTTCCAGGTTGTGCAAAAGCAGACATTGGGTGAGGTGAAAACTTAAACAGTCATTTAATAGCCAGTTGTGTCAAAAATATGTGTGCCAAAATTATTAAAATACGATTTTCATGATTTAAGTTACGGTCAATAGTGTTGAGAATGTTTTTTTCATTTTTTGCATTCTGCAGCGCATATTTCGCATGCTTTTCTTTCCCAAGGTAGTGCAGAAGCAGACATTGGGTGAGGTAAAAAAACTGAACGGCCATTTAATGGTGAGCTGTGTCAGAAATATTCACACCAAAATTTATGAAAATCTGATAATTTTTGTTCAAGTTAGAATCAAAAATGTCCGGGATGTTTTTTGAGACACAGTGTATAACTAAATTACAGTGACACACTGATGATGTCAGTACTTTGTTTTAAAATACGACATAACTTGTAATAGACCTTGTCTTGATCGATCTGGTCTCAAGACCCAGGCTAGATGATACAAAGCTAGAACATCTGACTTACTGGGTATATGGACTAATAAGTATATTCGTAACTAGCACATACAGCTATTGAAAATTGGGCCTAACTGACCGTCATTACAGTTTCCATTTTCAGCTGCAAACCACGTACTGGTCACTGTGTAGTGACCATTAACAGTGACCATTACCCATTCTAGTTTCTACTTGTTTCAGAACTGATGTCTGTTGCACTTAGCAAAATGACGTCTGAGATGACTCTTGGTACCAAACGAACTGGCCCTGACATGCGTGGACGCATAAAAAGCTCTGCCGTGAGAGAATAGTATTTCCATTAGGCCTAAAGCAAACGTTGCAGATACACACAGCACTCTCCTGAAATTTATTAAGTAATGAACATCGACAGTGATGGGCAACCAACTAAAAACGTTAAACTATAACTAAAGTTTCTTCTGAGCTATTAGTTAACAATTACGTTTGCAAAATAGTTAATTAAATTGAATCATTAATTAATATATTTAACAAACTTGCAACTATTTTGCAGTAAGTGGTGCAACGTCGTTGACAAAATGCGACATACATTGAAATTCATCAAAATTACACCGTGTCTCAAAAAAACGGTCAAAATTGTTTTTTTGTCATAACTTTGTCAAATTTTTACTAACTTTAATAATTTTTAGCATGTTGATGGCTAAAACGACAAAATTATGTAAGGTGCACTCATTTCCCCCTCACCTAATTTATGTCAATGCACTACCATGTGAAACATAGATGTTTCAAATTGTTGCATAATGCTGAGTTGTTCACTCAAGTAAATGCTCTATCGAGTTCATTAGGCACAAAATACACTAAAATATATATTATTTAATAGAATTATACAGGGTGCGCCAAAAAATTTTACCCCCTAAGGTTTTCTGTGAAATGTAAAAATTCGGTGAGTGGTCGCGCTTAATACGGCATAACTTTGTCAAAGTTGGAGATAACTGAATAAAATTTTGCAGGTTAGCATAAATCTGAATGGATAATAGGCGTGTAAAATTTTGTTTAAAAATTTTCAGCCGTTTCAGAAAAATTATCAGAAAACCTCAGGGGGTAAAATTTTTTGGTGCACCCTGTATTTTAAAGTTTCTTAATAGAAGTTTTCCTCAAACTCAGAACAACACAGCAACATTCTTAATGATATTAAACAAAACATTCATGCTATAAAATAACACTATCTTTAAAACAACTGAAAAAAGGAAACCTGAGCTGATGCTCATGAGACGTGCAAGAGCTTATAGCAGTTCCGGTTCGCAGGTAATCTTGGTCTATCTCCATCCATATCATCGCAATTCACTCTTTTGCATCAAAAAATCACAAAAAATTCACTAAAACCCCTATTTCTAGTGTTCAAGGTCATTGAAGGTCATTGTTGTTGACAATTTTAAAAAGCTTGTCGCCATTGCTTGTTATGTTAAGCAACATGTCTGTGCCTATCTGCAACCATTTTCACGCTAGACAAACCAACAGCGGATAAATAACCACTTTTTAGACAGGTACCTCTCTTTGACACCCGCGTGCATTGGCCTCCTTGAACCTAAAGCGTCCGGACTAGGATTGCTAAAATCTACATGTAATGCTGAAAATTTTGTATGCAAGTTGTTTTGGTCTATCTTCAGCCATTTTGGTGCAATCCACTCTTAAAATGTGTGTCGCAGCCTGAAATCGCAAAAAAATTACTAAAACCCGTTATTTTGGGGGTTAAAGGTCATACAAGGTCATTGATGTTGACATTCCTAAGAAGCTCGTCGACAGTGCTTGTTATAATAAGCAGCATGTCTGTGCCTATCTACAACCATTCTCACGTTAGACAAGCCAATAACAGTAGAATAACGCCTTTTTAAGGGGGTGTCCCTGTTTCTCCCCCTTGTTCATGGGGACCCCCTTTACCCAGTGGCATGAAATTTTGTCACAAAATACTAGAAACACAAAACTATCATTTGGTGATAACCCGAAGTCTCTATCTCACCTGGTCTTAGAACGGTACCGGGACGTGTCACCCAGACGGACAGACAGAATTAACATAGCTAATATGCACTATAGCTATGCTAGCTCTTGCACGTAGAAATCCTGTTTTGATCATACCGACAGTCAGAAGACCATCCTTGATGTCTCCAGAGAACTCGCTCTTTACTGCTTCTTCCACAGTTTTCTTGGAAATTTTAGCATATTCATCAAACACAGCACGCAGATGAGCAAAACTTCGCTGGCATAGAATCTGATTAAACCTGCAGCATACAAAACATACCCACAGTAAATGCATTAATTTCAGTCATGTCATCATTAATATTACTGCAAAATCGCAGATGCTGTGCATTAATCTAATGCAAAAGTATCCAAAGTTAGTTTACACATATGTAAGAAGCTATAAATGTTGTCAAATTGTTCTGAGAAGTGGGCTGGAGCAAACCAACATCTTGATTCTAAGTAGAGGTATGCAGCCACAGCAACATTGTCCAAATTCTTTAGTTTAAAAATTTAAAAGATCAAAAAATACTGCAAACAGTGGACAAAATTCAAAAAATTCAATGCGCACATGGATTCATCGGTGCCCCATTTTCCTTCGCCGGCCTTGAACAGAGACTGCGCATCATCCTGAGCCGCAGTTCGATCAAACGTTTTACTTTCATCACGGCCACCTTGGATCTGTGCCACTAGCAGACGTCGGAAATGCCCCGAGGTATCATCGACCACATCCTTCTCCATCTCCTTCCCATACACTGCACGCACCAGCAAGCATAAACGTGAATAAAGAATAGAATAAGAGAGCATTCTGCATTAACAGGTGATACAGAAGATAGCGATGGGCGAGTATAACAGTGAGTTAATATATCATGCAAAATCTCATGAGTGCACACTCATCAAGCTGGTTCAAGTGTATAGACTACAATTACGGCACAGCTCGTCGAGCATTTGTCAAACATATGTCGGGCACACATCAAGCACACATCAAACTGGCTGGATGAGTGGCTAATGAGTGCTTGATAAATGCTTGTAGGGCCCACAGTTTTCCGCGCAAAATTCCGCAGGCCAGTTTGCAAAATTTCGCAGCCACGACAAAATTGTCCAAATTCTGCGGCGCACCACGGCCTTGCATTTGTAAGTAAACTGAGCTATATATCCTGTTAAGAAACTTCAGTTTTTGGAGGCTGGCATTGTGCTCAGTTATGCTAGCAACATACGAAAGAAAATTATCTTTTTTTTCTTCTCAAAAGTGCAATCTGTCAATTAGTCACAAAGTGTTTATTTACAACTGTGCTATTACGATGGTAATTATCACCACGGCCTGCAGTTCTAGGCAGTTCAGTTTAATTTTTGTCCATGATATAGTTAGTCTGATTACATTATAAAGCCAACGATTGTACTAATCATCGGTCATTTCTCAACTTCTGCAAAATTCCGTGAATTTCTGCAGAAATATCAAAATTCCATGGAAAGGGCAAATATCACGGCTTGCCTTAAAATTTTGCGGCCCACGAAAAACTGCGGGCCCTATAGATGAATGCTAAAAGAATGCTTGTCAAAGCATCTTGACAAATGCTTGCCACATCAAACGTCCCATATTGCAAGCATACATAAAGTTGGCTCAGTAAGCCGGCTCGACATGCACTTGTCAAGCATTCGATAAGCCAGCTCATCAAGCAATGAGCCGGCTGAGCTGGCTATCTCGTCGTCTAAACGAAGTAATATTGCAAACATTCATTAAGCTAGCTAGATGAGTGCTCGTCGAGCACTTGACCAGTCAGTTCCAGCTTCATCGTGTAAATGGGTATAACTGTGATTTATACTCCATAGCCAGTCACAGCTGGATAAAAATATTATACTGACATGACTAGGAGTATTAATGAATAAAAGTAGCACAACGTAGCAATACCAACATTTCTTGTAGGCTTCAACGATTGCTTTTATCTGCACGTTTGTGCGTGTGCAGAGAATTTCAATCAGTGCATCTTCGTCTGTGCCAAGACCCTGTAGACAGATCAGAGAGATCAGCTGCCAAATTGCAGACACATTTGAGTGGCAAGCAATCGCATAAATTGTGCAATTTTAAATTATTTAAATTGCATTTTAAAATTATAATCCACTATAATCCACTAATCCGGCTCTGCACCTGGCTACCTGGCTTCAGATCTTCAGCGCGTGTCACACCTCAACGCACGTTGACGACTGCGCTCTTCGACTACATCAGCACTGGTCGTTCCACGCACTGTGCGTTCTACCATTGGCGACTGCACCTGTCCAGCGACTGCTGCATCGATCTGGAACAGTTTGCCGTAGTCAGTCCGGTCATCGCCGTTGCTGCAAGTTTTCCGCAGCAGACCGAAAACCAAACTTTTTGCCCGGTCTTACAGACATGACTAAAACGTCTCATTGCACTGACTACTATTACGTGACTTCACTGTTTAAGCTTATTGTTACGTGTCCTTGTAGTCTTAGGACTTAATGCCATGCTAAAGTTTATTCGTCCTTCATCATCATCATCATCATGCGGTTCAAGTTGCAGGTAGACGGCATCAAACGCCGAAGGTCATCAACGGTCATTCGTTGCTAGACTTCTAATCACAGTGAAAATAATGTGTGTTAACATGCTAATTAATGCATTAATTGCATAGCTCTGAGTTAAGCAAACTTGCCAATAATGCAAAACAAATCTATCCCAATGAATCTCATCACAGAAGACGTGGTTAATGACGTCACCTTGATAGCACGCTTGACTTCTGAAGCATCGTAGACATCGGGTGATAAACAAAGCGCTTTGGCACACGACCGGAAGTTGCCGCTAAGCTCACTTTCCAGTTCACCAGACAGATCCTACCAGCACCGATTACAATAATATCTATTAGATCACTTCTTACAGGAGATGTCAAATTAATGCATTAATTTAACCCGCCAACATGTTAATAAATTAATGCACATTAAAAAAATTAATGCTAGTTAAAAAAATTAATGCACATAGGTAAATTTAATAGATTCTCTGAAGCAGGAGTTCCAATATTCCATTAAAGCACGGTTATTTGATGATCGAATAATATTGAAGTAACGAGAAATTGTTTTGTTGCCATTCTATCATTACTGTCACAGTCCTGCAACACAGCCACGAGTTCGATTGTCGATCGTCATTCCACTCACCTCTTGATGTAGTCCACCCACAATATCAGCAATATTAATGATGCGTTATTAATGCATTAACGCATGCATTAAAAAATTAATGCAATGCGTTAATGCATAAAAAAATTAACGCTATGACAGCTCTATTTCTTACTAAACAAACATCACTCATTCACTCCAGAAACATTATCACCTCAAGAGATCATTTAATCAAAACTGTGGAAAAAATGTGAAAAAATGTTCACACACTTTGAAATGATTGTGAATGTGAAATAAACAGAATGGCCACAGCAAATACATGCTCATATTTTATCAAATGGAAAATAACACGAAAAGAGTTCAGTGTGCTAATGGTCTTTGCCACCGTCATTTATCAAGAACTGTATTACGCTACAGCTATGGTTAAAGGCTCAAGCTTACTAATCATTTCTAATGGCTGTGTTGCTGGTAATACATGAAAATAATGAAATAAATCAGGAAAATGTTATTACCTTCCCAAACATTGTTTTAAACATCAGCACCAGTTCCTTTCGCTGATTAGCGTTCCGGTATCCAAGAATGTCAATGATAGTTTTCTCGTCCGTACCTTGCACACACAAGCAACAACAGTGACAATAATTGGCCGTCTGTGCATATTTGAAAGATGCAATGTAAAAACGTAAAAATGTAAAGTCCTTCCAAAGCCATAAGACCCATACGGTGGCGCTGATCTCCATTTTCTTAGCCCTTGGCCAGACACCAGTTTACATTGCAAGACCAGAGATAAGAGAGCCAGTGCATCACACGATGTGCCTGTTTACATCTCAGCATTCGTTGGTACTCATTGCGCCTACTCACGGAGGGATGGCCAGGCTGAGTTGACCTGGGTGGCTGGTTACATACAAAAATGGTTTACCCGCCTGCCGATGGTCACCCATCCAAGTACTAACCGGGCCTGGCGTTAATTAACTTCGTTGATGCGACCAACGACATTACAAACTGAGCCAAGCTGCCACCTATTTGAAAAATACAAAAGTTTTTTTTCAAATATTTAGTTACTGTGACATATGAGCTTCGTGCACAAAACAACAACCACTAGCACGATCAGATTCAGCGGGTTCTCCCATTAACCGTGTATGCTATACAAATTATCTTACTTACTTAACAGCAAAATTTCCTTAATATCTACTTTCTGCAACAGAACAGAAAAAAAGAATCAATGACAGGGGACGATCACAGAAAAGAGTACAAACCTAATCCTTTCATGGCTTTCCGCAGCCTTTCACAGTCAACTTCCGCATTAAATGTTGGCCATGGCTTCAACGTGCCCTCCGCCTGGTACAAAGAGCCAAACAGAACTGCCAAACTGCTACTGATTAACTGGTTTTCGTTCACCATATAGCAATATAATTAAATTACTGCAACATAAACAATATTTAAATATATAATATTTAAAGTCTGAAAAATAATTGCTATCAAAATCAGCTAAATATGCAGTCTCTGGGAATGAGCCACCACACATTTGGGGGTGACACTAAAATCCTCACCAACTACGCGTTAATGACGATGAATAGAAAAATGTGCCAGTTAACAAGTCAGTTCATTTTAATAAATGACAGAGTGCACAAATTCTTTTTAAAAAAACACGTAAAACACTGGTTTGGCAATGGCAAGATTAGTTACTGAATCTACTCATTCCCAAAAAAAGAAACTAGTTAGTTAAGTTAGTTAAACTGCTTACTTGATAGTATTTACTTGGCAAATTTTTGCTAGTCAAGGTAAGCCACTGCCCTTTAGCTGACATTGTGCACTCTAATTATGCACTTACTTACTTAATGCATACAATGTCTTTAAAATGTCATGAAGCTTGCAGGCTGCGAAATTTGGCCATATATAGCACAGAGTGATGGCCAGAACTGAATACAAGTTCTAAAGACGCCAACAAAAAACTTTGCTGAAATGTCTGGATCAATCCTTTTTATAAATCTGATAAAAATTCCTACTAGCCTTTGTACACAATCATGCTTACAAGCAACAAACAATGTGGGAAGACAATATATCACCTGCTTTGCAGAATAACATCAAGCAAAGTCGACCTACTTACTTCATACTCCTCTGTCTCGAAGAACGGATCTCGCTTCTTCAGTTTTTCCTGCTTTGTTTCTTCCTTTGGTTTCGGCTTCGGAGCCAGCTTAGCTGCAGCTGCGGCAACCGTCTTGAGATTTGGAGCCGGTTTGGCTTTGGGTGGGGTGGGAACCGGCTTTGGAGGAGGTGGGCTCGCTTTTGGCGGAGGAGATTTTGGCTTTGGTTTCTTTGGTACACAACCAGCACGAGTGATGGAAACAGTCAGAAGAAACGCGTCATCCTCCTCGTCAAAATCGGCGTGAACAATCTGAAACAGACATCGGTGAAAGCCTCAATAAACTATTCTCTGCAAAAAGGGTGTTCAGCAAATGGAATGCATGGTAAAAATCAGTTAACATCCGGCCTGACTATAATTTTAGTCTACACTAAACTGCTCTCCACAAGTGCAATTATTATTACTAGGCTATTGTTTTTTTAAAGTTACTCTTGTTGCTAATTGTGTATGTCTTAAAGTGGTTTTGCATAAGACAGAAATATGTGAAAAAGAACAACCTCAAACTCAAACATATCATAAGTCTGGGCCTACAGAGGAACAAAGCAAACTTTTTTTTATGGCATCCACTTACTTTGCCAAGTTTTGGTTGACCAATCTTGTTTCTAAACGTACTGTCGACACTGCATTGGTTAAGCAAATGAGCGTAGATATGTTCCAACTGCTCTTTCCATTTTCCTTCAAACAGCAGACAAATGAGTAAAATAATGAATGAGCAAGATAATGAATAATAGCATTCAAATAATGGTAACGGTTTCCAATTAGTGTAAAAAAGTTTCAAACAACTACAAAAAAATTCTAGATTGTCACAAATTTGGCTTATAAGTTCAAGAATATATTATTACATAATAAACAGCAATTAATTAATCACTTATCAGTATGGAAACAATACTGCTACAGTGTTGCTATTTAATAAAGCATAAGTACAACAAAGAATCAGCAACAAAATGCACCATTTCCCGGACTCTCCGGCTTCAGCTGAGGAACTTTTTCCACGTACTCTACGACTGGAGGAGAAGGCTTTGCTTGCAAACTGAGCCGTTCAACTTCCCGCTGAATTATCTGACGCACGTCATCGAGACTCACACGAGGCTGATTCAGACTCTGTCAACAAATGTTCAATGACAAAACACATTAGGCCACATTATGGGTCTTGCTCGTTCGTTCATCTGTCCGTCTGTCCACCCATCAGTCTGTCCTGTACGAACTCTTAAGCTAAAAACAAAAAGCTGCAGAATAATATCAAAATTCGTGTAAACATTCCCCAAACCAGGGGGAACCGATGCTCCAATTATCAGCTGAATAGGTGAAAGCTCAAGGTCACCAGACATCAAAAACTTTCCGAAAAAAAAGAGGTCCAGAAACATAGAACATCATTAGCATTGTAAACACCATTCATAAGTAGGTCTAGGTCAACTCAGCCTTCCATCCCTCCGGGGTAGGTAAATCGAGTACCGGCCTATCTGGCTGGGGTTAAGGCAGGGCGCGTTCACCTCTGTCGGGTGGCAGGTAACACTGTGTGATCCCATATGACAAGTGACGCTCCGTAGCTCTGAGATGGGTTCGCTCATTAGGAGCTATATGCGACCTTTATGCGACCTTTTAAGTAACATCATCAATACCATCATCACAATCATCATCGCAAGTGGCAGCCACAAAGCTACAGTGTGTTCAACTGCACCAGCGACACCCATAGTTTGCCAATATTCTCACCTGATTTCCTCCTGCATGAATTCAATCCGCTTCTCAAAATAACATAAATTTTCTAAAGCTAAGTTTTGTCTTTACACGTATTTTCAACGACTGTCTGTGTCATCAGATTTTACAAAACTCAAGATGATCACATTATGTTTCTCATAAACTCAAGTTCAAAATCAGCGACTGATACCTGCTGCAAAAATAGCGTGAAATAACAAAGCTTTCCATTTCTGCAGGAATGTGATACAAAGCTTCTACGTTCAAAATATCACACCTGCAGAACACTGTTCGTGACAGCACCAAGCTGTGCTGGGGTGTCGAAAGGTGAGGCGTTGGTCCACTGAGGTACGCTGCTTGGAGCCACGCCCCAAAAGTTCATCTGCGTTCCAGAGTAGTTGGTCGCAGTGAACGGACCTTCAGGCAGCTGAACTGCATTGCTCGTGGGAACAGCTACAACAAACCAGACGAAAAGCTGCTATCAACTTCAACCAACATAATAATCCTCCCAGGGATGTCGAGAGCCACAAGGGAACCCGGGGAAACATTCTCATGGGGCCCCTCTGGGAAAAAAAATTTTTAATTTTTCTTTTTAAGATGGCAAATTCTGCCGTACTTTATATTTTTGAGCAATGGTGAGGCCCCCAAACGTTGTGGAGCCTGGGATAACTTAGACCTTCCCCATCTCGACGGGCCTGAATTCTCTGATCAATTAAATAAGACAAAATAACTGTCACTACCCTCTCGCTATGGATTCAATTCTGTCATGAAGAATGACCTATCAGTTCACTAAAAAACTTTTATATACCACAACAAAGTTTCAAATCATCAGTGGATAAGAGGATGGACTTATATCAACTTCATCCAAGACCACATTTAGGCTTGCCAGAACTTAAGTTAAATAATCTGAATTAACTCATTACATTAACACCGGTAATAATAAAGCAGCATCGAGTTCACAAGTTAGATAGCACTAACACTGTATGCTAAATATCAAATAAATAAATTCTATTTAATTATATGCACAAAGCTCAGATATCATACCACTGTTTTTAGATGGCATCAATGAAAATAATGCTGGCTATTGCAATATATTCCTTACTCTACAGGGTGCGGCAAAATTAAAGACCCCACTACAAAACTGCATTATCTAAAACGGCGGAAGAATTTTAAATGAAATTTTTTTCGGTTATTGAGGACATAATTTGACACAACCAGCGTAACCAAGTACCAGCTTAACAATGACGTCATAGCTGCGTCATTCTGTAGTGAAAATAAATCGTGCTTGTAAATAAAGTTTAAACG
>Ga0209671_1003935_pt1 | contig 14508 bp, 10 predicted proteins | sample WorMetHERISLAND2_2_FD_187401 | JGI IMG/M metagenome (GOLD analysis project Ga0209671, IMG submission 187401) | Marine gutless worms symbiont microbial communities from Max Planck institute for Marine Microbiology, Germany - Olavius geniculatus... | ecosystem: Host-associated > Annelida >... | reverse complement strand
GGCTAGGTAGATCTAACACTTCATAAGAAGCCTATACATCAGATATTTTCTACTTTAATGCTTTTGTAAACCTGTGATAGCCCGCCTGTTAACTGTCAACCATTAAACCAGTATTCAGACTAATCTACATCTATGCAATAAAAGTGTGTCGAAACAGACTATACAGTAGAACAGTGTTTTTCAATTTTTTTGTTGCCGCGGAACCCTACGCAAGCATGAAAGTCACTCACGGAACCCCATGCACATTGATCCATGAGTTTAGCAACGTACGCGAGGATGAAGCTACGGGGTGTCTCCGGACTCATTTCCCTAACAGGGCACTGAAGGCAGAGGCGTCATGAGGACGACAAAGCAGACAAAGATGACCAATATGAAATTTGACCGCATTAGTAGGCAGCAGTATGTTATTGTATTCCAAACACGACGGGCGAGGCGGTCGTCGATGGCCGCTTAGCCCCGCCACCAACCGTGAAAATTTATCATGTGGACACTTGGGAAATACAGGCCTATGAGTCTTTTTAATTTTCATTAGCTGAGTTTTCAAAGAATTGAATTAACTAAATAAATGGCCGAACGATTTTGTAACCATAACCCTAATCAATACGTTCTTCTTTTTTTCTTTTTCATTTCTGATAATGCCTTGTTAACAACAACAAAAATATTCAACACTGCATGCTAAAGTAGACGGTTAGAGGCGCTAATTTGGAACTAAGCATGATCGGTGCGTAGGGGGCTACACTTTAATGGCTTGGTTTGACGTAATTTCGCATGCTAAATTATTATTTTATTTTTCACTGACCAGCTGCGGAACCCTTGGCATATGCTCGCGGAACCCTTGGTTTCCGCGGAACCCCGGTTGAAAATCACTGCAGTAGAAAGTTAGGCCTTAGTAAACATCCCTTAAAGTGTCAAGCAAAATGTATCACTGTTCCAAAAAGTACAATATTTTACCACAAAATGGGTTAATCTCCAGGCTTGGATCTGACGGGAGAGTTTATAGTGTTTATGTTATAGCTAAAGGATGTGATGAGAGGACAAATGCTATTCGCCTTCATATGCTTTTGGGCCGTTTTGGCACCGTATAAAATAACACGGTGACTACTCAGTACTCACCTGAAAAATTTGGAAAAATCTGGGAATTTCAGAGTGGTAAGGGAAATGTGAGGGAAAACGGTTCTAGACGTACTCAATTAGACAAAAATTTGTGGTATCAATTTTTTTTCTGCTCGCTTCCTCGCGTATATATTATTTATACCACCACTTTTGAATTTATGGCACCACCCTTGGCCGAGAAGCAATTGCTTGGTCTAGGGGTCTGGTGTATTGTTGAACCTTTGCCTGCCCTAATGGAAAAGTTCAAAAATTTTATGTGCTTTGGAAACTGGTCACCCACACCCAATAAGTACGAATATTGGATGACAGCCTAAATGTAACGAGGATGAGAAAAGGAAGGGGGGTGTTAAAGTATGAAATGAAAAAGTGTGGCCCCCTTACACATGTCTCGGCCCCCCTTGGCCTCCCTACTCATGAAAAGCTGGCGCCGCCACTGTCTGTGCTGGTATTTGTCCTGTATGGTGTACCAGCACTTACGTTGGAGACTGTACTCTGTACCGGCGGTTCTGGTTGTCACATTGGCAGTGCACGTGCCATTTGTGAGGTTGATAATGTGCCGAAAGTGCCAAATTGCTATGTGGCAGATGTGCTTTTTCAAGCTCAAAATGCACCAAAATTAGCTATGACACAGACCCTGCTGGCAGCTTGGTGCTGTTTAAGCTTCCCCGGACCTCTTAGTCAATCGGAGAATGGGCACTCTTCCTGATTTGTCTCACCCTCAGTGCCATCAGCACATTGATTTGAGTGCCTCAGTTGACAGTATGCCATTTCTTTGTCTGCAAGTTAAACGCTGTTGATTGTTCTGTTGTGCGTATCAGAATGAGGCGGACTTTGGATGTGCAGAAGAATGTTGATGATGATCGCATTGAGATGTTAGAACGCATGATACGAGAAGCAAGCGATACAGTCATGGAATCCGAGCGAAAATATGAAGAGGTATGTTTTTCTAGGAAGCCACTGTGTAGCAGTTAAACAGCTTAGTTTTAGGCTCCTCTGACTGTTGCAGTTAGTGGCATCTGTTAAAATTAAGTTAGAATTAATTGGAAACTAAAATTATGTTCATATAAAAAATGTAGCTGTAAGTATTTGTTGCCAACTTAAAGGTCCATGGACACCAAAATTAACATATATATTTTATCCATTTTTCGTAAAACAGCATAACATTCTGATGATTTTGATAGTAATATCGCCGACCAGCATTATGTCAACATGAAGAAACTTACATTTGAAATCGACAATCTACGAAAACTGCTGACGTCATTTCCGGCCACGTACCAAGATCAGATTTTTCAGCATAATGTAACTTAACACCATTTTTTGTTATATTTAGACATTAATTTTATACATTTATAAAGCATAAATCAGCATATCATATATGGCAAATGAAATGTCTAATTGAGGTCTACATAAATTTCACAAGCGAGTTTGACCGTGGCCATGGTCCTTTAAATCAAGTAAACCGTTGACTGTTCTGGGAAATGAGTCACTGTTGTCATACAGTCAGTGTAGTCCTGTACACTGCCGTTACTTACCATGTCTATCCTAGCATACAGTGTAAAGGCCACCCTGTGACTGCTGGTGTAAACAATGTGATATACAACTGATTTGTTGTTCGTTAGTGCCAACTGTTGTTATTGTGTTAGATATGGCAATTGCATACAGTTTATCCACATTGAACAAATTTGTCTGAAGTTGAAGTTAAAATATGAATATTACAGCTGTCATTGCAGAATCACTTTACTACAGAACTTCTGTCGTCAGTGTGCTGTAAAAAAATTTTATGCCTTCGCCAACATATTGGCCAGAGGCATTATGTTTCCGGAGTGTTCTTGCGTCCATCCGTGCGTCCGTGCCTGCATACTGAGCAAACATTGTTAGCAAGATATCTTGGGTACTGGTATTTGTTGACAGAATTTGACCAGACTTGCATCGCTAACATACTTTGGGGCAAGGACGAATGCATCAAGTTTAGGGTCAAAAGGTCAAGGTCACTGTGGGGTCAAATGTGCCCCAAGATTCACTTTTCAGCCTTGTCATCTGTTGGCAGAGGCATAATAGTCGAAGGAGTCGCAGCAACCGTCTAGTTTGCTTCATACATTCTAGATTTTTAATTCAGAAATTTTTCTGCCAGGCAATGAATTGCGTATTTTTTTAAACGTAAGTCTTTCATATTTTTGCTAATTTTTTGCAGGTGTCGAGGAAACTGTTGGCCACAGAAGAGTCGTTGGAAAAGGCAGAGGCTAAATTAGCAGCATCAGAATCGTAAGTGACAAAAATATTTATTGCTCAGATATGCATTATTTTGTTGCATATGCTTTGAGATCAAATGCTGTTTTCCCTGCATCATTATTCAGCATCATCGCCAAGTTTTTAAGGTTTTTGCAAGTTATAAAATTTGTCTGCTGTTATTTTGTTGTTAGGACAAACAAACAACAGAAACAAGACATGCACACTTTGATGGCTAAACTGAAGCAGCAGCAGCAATCCAGCTCGGCAGTAAGTGTTTTTTCATGCACTGTTCTGATTGCGCATTTCATCGCTGCCAACTTATCATGCTGTCCGATGCAGGCGATAATCCTCCTTTTCTCCCCTGCCTCTTTTTCTCCTCTCCCTCTCTTTTTTCACTCCCTTCTCCTCGTCTCCCAATCTCTTGCTTTCCCTCACCTCCCTTTTTAGAAGTAGGATCCCTCGTATCCATCTAGGGAGTTTAGAGTGTCTGCCTTGACAGTGTCTGTTTTGTCTATCCCGAGAGCAGGAAGTCGTCTGTCTACACTGCAATTTTCATTTTGGTCGTCTTCATCTGCATATTGTGTCGTGGGCAAAATGGGATGCAGAAAATCAGCACTTCTTATTTCGTTCTCATTAGAGATCAAGTATTCCCTACCATTTAAGAATACTATGGATTAGGCGAGTGTCAGAACCATAGAATTTAATAATGTTGATATCTCTGTTGTGGCGTTATTTATTGATTACACTGCATGTGTGTACATAGACATCTAAACGTGAAGAAGGTTATGAACAGACAATTCGTGATCTGAATGCTCGCCTGAGAAACGTAAGTACCTATGTGTTTACAACGAAAGGTCACATTCTAAAAAATATATGCCGTGTTCCAAAAATAGCTACACCTCTACACATAAGTTAGTGTAAAATTGTTAATACCTGACAGATTTTTACAAAACTTGAAACAATCATTGAGATAGTCATTCTGAACTTGTCTTTAAAGGTTGAGATTAAAATGGTCACCTTTGGCCTCGACACAAGCTTTTTGTCTGAGGCGTGTACACTGCTGCTAGATCCCTTTGTCAATAACAATGCATTGAACGTAACCTTAATGTAAACAACTCTGGCGGCATAATGACGTAACAGTGAGCACACACGGTAAGGTGCGTATATCATAATGGGTGTGACCGTAAGTAATGTTAAGGTAGTGCAGTGTACAATATTTTGTTGAAATCCATGAACTACAAACTAGAGCTGTCAAACTAATGCGTTAATAAATTGATGCACATTAAAAAAAATTAATGCGCATTAAAAAAATTAACGCACATGCATAAATTTGTTTAATTTATTAAATTCTGTGAAGCAAAAGTTCCAATATTCCATTAAACTGTGGTTATTTGACAATCAAATGAATTCAAGTAACTAAACTGTACTTGCAATTTTATCACAACTGTAAATAAATAATTATTTAGATGACAGGCTAATAGATTTCTATGCTAGCAGTGAAGTTAGGCAGGGCCCCCCAAATGTCTCGGGCCCAGGGTAACTTCCCCCCTACTCTCCCTCACGACGAGCCTGGGTGCGTTAATAACGCATTAATTAATGCGTTAAAAAAATTAACGCAGTGCGTTAATGCAATAAAAAAATTAACGCTTTGACAGCTCTACTACAAACTGATTAGGTGTGTTTGAAGCAGGGGGGCACTAATTTTGAAACATGGTATAGAATAACTGTGCCTTTAATAACCATACTTTTTAAGCCAACCCTTCAGGCAACTGTAAGGGTCAAGAGACCCTCCCTTTGCCACATAAGTATGTTCTGTTTGCAAAATTTTTCTAATAAGCTTGTATCGTTAAATGGCCATCAGTCTTCATTTTAGACTGTGTCTCAAAAGTGCCCCACTTTGCGATATTTCATATTGTTTGTATGTCTGTTACTACTCCTGTCTTGTTTGTTATTACTGCTACTTTCAGTTTCTTGTCTAACTTTCTCCTTCTTCCCCTTTTCAGCATCATTCCAGATAAGCTGTTCAGGAAATTATTATTGGGACCTGCTTGTGATCCAACCAATCTCATCTAAGCAGTTTAGGCCCTGCATTAGGTTGCATAGGTACGAAATTTATACAAATGTGAATTTCATGTAACGATTGCTGTCATTTAAAAATGCTTATTTGTAGTTTGTAGTGAAATGATTGCCTTGTTGTTTATCAGGAAGAAAATCGACGGAGTACAGCCGAGAGTAATGTCGACAAACTACAGAAAGAGACGGAACGCTACAAAGGTAGTTGTTTACTTTGTGTAAGAATTGATTGTGAGTGGACTGAAAAATGAAAACAAGAATATTTGGCATCGCCAGTTGTAGAAATAGTATGCAGCCACCATCAAAGTCACCAACACAAGCATCAAACGTTTAATATGCAGGGTGGGCCAAAAAATGTGCCACTGTACTTTAGTCCACATCTTTGCCAATTATTGACTGATTTTCAAAATTCTTTCACTGGCACACTTCTGCAGACAGTTTGCGATAATGTGATTATTGTAGATCCACCACACCGTAAATGTGTCTCTACTTTACCTTGTGAAATATCAATGAAATGCGCATACATAACAATAATAACAAACATTTTGGTAAAGTTGAAAAAAAACACTTCAGACCAACGCTGCAGTGAATGGTCTGTATGACACTAGACTGTGTGGGTATAACACAGTCTAGTGTCATACGAATCATTCATCGCAATGTTGGTCTGAAGCGTTTTTCATTTAGCTAAATTTTTGTTATTATCGTTAGTTTTTGCTTACATTTATATTTCACAAGGTAGTGTAGAAACACATTTAACGTGTGGTGGGATGTATAATAATCACATTATTGCAAATTGTCTGCAGAGTGTGCCAGTGAAAGAATTTTGATAATCAGTCAATAACTGGCGAATGTATGGACAAAAGTGAAGTGGGAAGTTTTTTATGGCCCACGGTGTATAAACAGCAACGAATGGGAATTCTAGTACCATTTTCTGCAGTATGCATCTGACTATCACTGATGCAGTACACAGATCAATGTTGGCAACCAGAGCTATGCTTCTTTGAGATACACACGTGTGTCGTGATTTTCTTGGCATTTAATATCATTTAATAATGGCATTTAATATATTTTTTTAAAATATATTTAATATATTTTAATATCATCACTAATCATGTGAGCCTGCATTTTTAAAGTAAAACTGGCACACTGGGTACTGTAGGGAATGTTCAGACCAATCTCTTTTGTATGCATTTTAGGATGGCTTAATAGCGGAAGTGTTACATAAAATAATGTCAGAGTACTGCTGAAGTGATTAAAATTTGCACTCAATTTTTGCATATGGTGCAGTATTGAGTCATTGTCAAATTCATTTATTTTCTAATCCAGCTGTCATGACAAAATTCATTACATAAATAAACCTGCTTGGTACTTAGTACTTTTTGCCAAGTGGCCACTGAACATATTGTACATGTGTGGATTTATAATGTTAGACCAGCTTTTAAGATTTATCGATTATATTTTCCCATTCATATTGTCCTATGAATAAAACTGCTTGATATGTATGTGAATGATTAAACTGTGGAGTACACAGGCAAGCTTGTAGGTATTCAACAAGCATATTCTGTGTTCTGTACTTAACACTTGTCACATTTTTTTCTGAAAAAATGGGCTAAAATATTAGTTTTCTTTCTTCTTTAGCTTGTTGTGCTGAACATTCATACCATATTGTTTCATGGATTTTAAGTAATGTAATGTACATATTGGCCTATTTTTTGTTCTTATTTCCATCCTGCAACACTGAACAAAAGATTTTCCCATTCATTCGGTTTTCTTTTGTTTTTTATCATATATTTCCTGAGGCAGAATGCTGAAAATTGTGCTATGGTTGTTGCACAGATGAGCTGATGAAGTACAAGCTGGCGAATCGGTCGCTGCTTGAAGACATGGATGCTAGTCGTCATCAGATGTACACCACTTAAAACCCACACACCGAGACAGATACTCTCTGCACTGGCCCGTAGTGTGCATCGTTGTTTGTATCTAATCGTTGCTTCTGTCTTCACGTCTGCTAACCAAACGTTTTTAATTGAGAATAACTATGTATATGTACTACTTGTAATCGCTACATTGTAGAATTGGCATGGCTTTTGGTCAGTAGTTGTCTTCTGCCTAGCAGCTATTTCGTCTGTTCTCTGTAGTGAATGTTGTGTGCTGATTGTGGATCGTTTGGCTGAAACATTCTGTGTCTGTAGACCTGGGGAGTAGTAGGTGTAGGTCGCAGATTAAGAAATATTCTTACTGTTGACATCTCTAAGAAAATGGGCAAGGGAGTTTGTTATTCTGTTTTGTTAACTCATGGAATGGCAGTGCTAATAAGGCACTCAGCAAGATAACTGCTGCAAGTGTAATGATATTTTTTATGTCTCGACTTATTTGCTGTTTGTGAAGCAGCCGTTCCAGTGTTGCATCCTGTTCCTGTTCGATATTCACCGTGATTTCAAAGCTCTGTGTATCGAAAAAATGTGTGAGCCGAGTATTTTTAAGGTTTCACGTAATTGACATTAGGTAGATTTGCATCAACATGCCATACAGACTGTGCGTGAATTATTGCACATAACTATTGCTCGGCGCTTCTGCTAGACATGCTTTGATAATTAGTCAGGAACAGTTTGTATTGAAGAGTAGAAGTTTGTATGAAGAGTAGATGTTAGACTGTAGTGTTATATAATAAGCTGCACTTTCAGGGTTTGCTCGATCGGCTTGCATTCTATACACTGTACCTACACTTGATGTCTGTCTTGTCTGTTGCTGGTTATGCAAGTTGATATGCCACAGTAATTTTCTACATTCAATATTCCATAGCTATTCTGTATTATGTACAACGTCTTGAACGTTTTATGTCACAGACAATGAACATTCCCGTTGGTCTTATTTGTGCTACATCAGTCTAAGTTCGGAAATCTGATTGCATTTTGTGGTTATTTTTGTTTAGTTTCTGCTACTGTAATTGACACCGGAAGACTGTGTTTCGTGATTTTTATGCTTGCTCATATGCTTTATAGTTAGTTGGTGTAACTATAATGTAGACACTGTTCAATCGACTATGCATTTTCCAAATGTCCAGCATGAGATCATCATGTACAAAAAAGCAACATGGTTATTAAAACGTCAGTGTTTTTTCATGCACTACTTTAAACTGTCACTCTTGGCCTGATAACTTTGCAGTTCTTCACTACTAACTGAAGGTTTCATCCACTGAAGGACGTCTTGGAAATGGTCGCCAGTTATGTGTAGACATTCAAACCCAGCAACCCTGACAGCATGCAGACTTGCCTGAAACAGATCACACAAGATTTAAATCAACCAATGTCACTATCTGTTAATTGTATCAACTTGTACCATGCGGCAGTGAACTGGTAAAAAATCAAATGTATGCTTTGAAGGCAACTGGTATAAAAATAGCCTGCTTAGGCAGTCTCAGAAAGATTTCAACACATTGTATGACGATCAACTTTTGGGGGACCTTGCCTAACCTACAAAGACTATGAAAACTGATATTACTGGCAGTAGTAGAAAAACTTCAATTGACGGTTACTGTCTGTTTCATGCTTGCCACAGCAGTGACCTAAGCAAGTGATTATTATGAATAGACTGATAATAGCTGACCCACACGCAAAAATTGCGTCCATTCCATTATAAAGCCACAAGTTCATGTGAATCTTAGTAAAGCACACAACTTGGACATCAACAAAGAGTTAGCTCCAATTGTACTTCATAGGATTATGATAATGATATGTATCTGATGCACTTGCTGTTAAATAATAACAAGAAATTTGAGCTAATGCTCACGAGACTCACGAAAGCCTATAGCAGTTCCTGTTCGCAAATGTCAGTCTATCTCCAGCCATTTCATCGCAGTTCATTCTTTGAGTGTGCGCTGCAGCCGACTGCAGCCGAAGATAGCAAAGATCAATAAAAACCGTTTATTTTGGAAGTTTAGCCCCTTTCAAAGTCATTGATCATGATACCACTGAAAAACTTGTCACTAGTGCTTGTTGTGATAGGCAGCATGCCCACGCATATCTGTAACCGTTTTGACGAAAGACTGGCCAATCGGTAAAATAACGCTCTCGTGCGCAGGTTTCCTTAAACCTAGAAAATCGAGACTTGGACCATCAAAATCTATGTTTAATGCTGAAAATTACATACGCAGCTTGTCTTTGTCTAACTCAATTGATTTTGGCGCAAATCACTCTTGCAATGTGTCTCACAGCTCTAAATCGCCAAAAATCCATAAAAACCTTTATTTTGGCGTTCAAGGCCATTGAATTTGGTAGCAATCGAAAGCCAGTGTACGACTTCCTATTAGTGATTAATAGTAACCTAGGCCCTATCTCGCACCGTTATTGAGATACAGCAACTTATTGGCTAAAAAAACACAATTTTTTCCTGCTCCCCTCTCATTTAACGGCCTCATTTGGGGTGACCGCCTTCAAATTTATGGAAAAGCTTTACAGTTCCTGAAACTAGAGTCTTCCAGGCAGCTGACGGTGAAGATTTGGTGATCTTAGCTTGCACTGTTTTTAACTGATCCACCCATGTAACGGACACAGAGATGGACAGACGGACAAACAGAATTGTGATGGCTAAGACGCGCTAAAGCAGTAGCTGCTTTCATGGGTAAAAACAGTTGCAGGCAACATAAGCAACAGAACAAACTACCTCATTGCAAAGATTCTCCAGATCAGCACCAGTAAAACCATCCGTTTGTCTTGCAATGTCTTCCAGGTTGAGATCCACTGTTGGTTTTTGACCAGTGTACACTTTCAGAATTTCAAGTCTGGCCTGAACATCAATTGCATCAGTACTGCCATGAATGAACAGTGATTCACAAGTGTTACGCTGTTAAACTTTTATCATGATAGCAATAAGGGCATGGCTAAAAAAATTCAGGATATAAAACACAGCTAAAAAATATACCACTGACATTTGCAATTTTTTAACCAACAAACTACAAGAAATTTGCAATACTGATCAACAGTCCCACCATAACCCCAAGTGCAGTGCTGTACTATCCAGCTAGTATAATTAATCAGCTGAAAATTTATATGCTGAAAATTAATTTGCTGAAAATGAAATCTTAGGAACATCACAAGCATTCCATAACTTGATACAGAGCCTAGGCCAAACTGATCAGAATGCAAGAGTACTTTTAATCATATATCATTGAATACCAAGCAGAGGATTCTGTTCAGTTGTAAAACCGATGTCAGACAATTGATTAAGTTCGTCAGCTTTTGTGGGAGTGGTTTAGTTGCTGGAGAAAATCAGCTGATAAAATCACCACAAAATTGCCTGATTTTATCGCTTGCAACTTTGTATGATGTCATCTAGCTTTTCGCAGAATGCAAAATGATACTTGCATTATTTTTCTGCATCTAACAAACATAACAGATTTTCAAACAAAATAAATTACTAAAATAATTATTCACCTTCCACTGTAAACAATCACTGTGGCAATATAAACAAAATCGGTTGGCCAATTTTGTCGTTAAGAATAGAATGTGTTTTATGTTGGATATAAAACTGGACAATTTAATCGTATAACAAAATCAGCTGATTTCTGCATGACAGACGACCAAATTAGCCAAAACAAAATCGGCTAACTTCATCGATCGTCTGACGGCCCCTTAACATTTTCACAGGCACAAATGTATCAGGCAAAGTGCTCCAAACACTAACCTCAAAGTCCGGTGGTGGTACATATATGATGTGATCCATGCGACCCGGACGCAGCAAAGCAGCATCAACCATGTCAATGCGATTAGTAGCTGCTATCACTAAGACATCGGCATTGTCAACAGCTGTGCTCCTGAACTCCGGCTGTTCCTACAGAGTTAGCACATAGTCAGTCACTATCTGTGATATATTGCATAGATCGAACAGTCACATTATGCAAAAAAGTTTACAGAGCCAAAAAAATTATCTATTCTCCTTGTGTTTTACATTAAAAGCTATGACAATGATCGTCTTTCCCTTCGTCACTCATCAGCCAAGTAAGTTTGCAGCATCCATTCTTCAATATCTTTTCAATAAGCTCAAATGCAATGACAAATTGGTTAAAAAGTACAGTTGTCTGCATAAAATAAACAATAACTGACAAATCCTAACAATTTTATTAATTACGTAACTCCAATTATAGAAATAGCATCAAATGCAACCTGATAAGTAGTTTACAAAGTCAAAATTATGCCACATATATGAAATCGTGTTCTGCATAGCCTGTAAAACTTTAGAAATTAGTAAAAACTAAAATACCTGGCCTAGAAAACCTCCCTCACACATCCCAACATCTTCATGAAATTTTATGATGGGCTTGCCTAGAATATATCTGAAAAATAACCTGGTTTAACGAATACTTGTAAAATAGCTATGATGCTGCTTTTTCCTAAATGTTAATACATGTTCACAAATAAGTAAATTTAAATGCACATGCCTCCAGATGTTCAGTAGCGCCAACTTCAATCCTGTGCTGCGACGTTCGCTGAACGCTGTCTGCAAGTATTCCAATACCATCCATCTCATTGAGAAGAGTCGACAGTACACGCTGCTGCACTGCTTCGCTTCCTGTTCCTTTCGATCCACTGTCGACTGCACGACTGCCAATCACCGAGTCAATTTCGTCAATAAACAGGATCGCTGGTGCAGATCCACGAGCCTGATGAAACACCTAAACATCATGACAAAATCATCCCAAATACCTCAATAAGTTAGACAAATTCATCAGTATACAACCTTTATTGTGATACAGACTGTTGGCATTTTCGCAAATGCTGCTGCCTTCATCGGAACAAATGTTGGCTAGGTCTTGCTATGCACTTAGTTAAAGTGCACGAAAGTCGGTAAAACCCTTCGTCTCTCACAAACATGCAGTTCAACCTATGAGTCTATTCAAAGACGCCAAATGCCTCGTTGCTTGCATGGAATTTTGATGTCACTGTAACCTTAAATACCACAGCACTGCAGACTGCACTGTACTAATAACTTTCATACTATCAGATGCCAAATTCACATGATAGCTGGTCCTCTAACACTCACTTCACCTCAAGAACCATCACAAGCTTTATCAATTTCTGTATATTGTTCTTTTAACTTCAGAAAACCAAAAAACTCGGACCAAACCATCCAATCCCGAAACATTATGCAACCACAAGCCTGACTTTCTAAGCTGCAAAAGGGCATACCAGCTACTCCTACCCTGAAGAACATTGATACCAATAATTTCGGTTTTCATGGCTGCTATTTTTCCAGTTAGCAGCCCATATGGGACTGATATAATGATGGACAAGAGCTTTAATGTAGCTGATTAAGACAAACACAATAAGATGAGTTCTAATTAGCTTAAAACAGTTGACAGCACAGCAAACCTCTGCAATTGTCTTCTCAGCCTCTCCTAAGTATGGCGAGTACAGCTGAGCTCCACTGATGGCCAGGAAGTTGACATGGCAAGATGCAGCTGCAGCCCTGACCAACGACGTCTTTGCGCAGCCCGGGGGACCATGCAGCAGTACACCACGAGGCAATCGCAATCCAAGAGCAGCGTAAGCATCGGGATATTTCAGAGGCCATTCTATGCACTGCACCGAAAAATGTCAATTCGTAACTTTTTGTTTAATATCATATTATTGCATTAATATCAATGCGGACATATTTTAGTTTAAGCAATCTTGTGTCACGACTTATGTAATATCTGCATAAATAGTGCACTTTTTTTAGCAGAAATGATGTGACAATAAAGATCTCTGACAACTAGTTATGTCTTACAACTTCAGCTGGAACTGTCGAATATTTCATAACACCAATACCTGTTTCAACTTGTCTTTTACATCACCAAGTCCACCAATATCATTCCATGTTATGTGAGGCATATTTGTGAGAAACATGTCAGAACCACGTTGAACAGAAGGCCGAACATGGTGTAATGCAGCACTGAAGTCAACTGGAGTAATGCAAACATCTTGCTTCTGTCAATCACATAAAAACAAAACACAAGCATTCACACAATACCTTATGGATCATATACTAGATCATGTAAAGTTATGGGTAACTGGAATTTTTTCTGAGGCATTGAACTAGTTTTGGCTAAATGTGGCTTCAAAAATGAATCAAAGTTGATGAAGATGATTTTGTGAGTTCTTTGCATACTTTTCACATAGCCACATTATGCTCAGCTCCATTAACTACTCTAAATGCACAAGTTTGCATCCTAGGAAACAGCATTCAGCAACTGCACAATAACTTAACGCACCTTGTCAACAGAGCTGGCCCATCTTTCAAGAGCCTGAGTCATAGCAAATCTCACAAGTGACGACAGATCAGCACCAGTAAAGCCTGGTGTTGCTTGAGCAAGAATACACAAGTCAACATCATTTGTAAGAACTCCATAAGGCACAATCACTTTCAGTATCTCGTGCCTCTTGTATTCATCTGGAATGCCCAACAATATCTACAAATAGTAAAAAAGTACAAAAAGTAACGGAAAATGCCCTCACTATGCAGACCCCCTTCCCGTCGTCCCACATCAACCAAATTTTGCCTGTGGGGTCATATCCCGGATATCTTTCTTGGTTTCAAGTTTCATTAAGATCGGTTGAAAAATGTGGGAGCTGTGGGGGGTCAAAATTTTGGCCTTCCCATTGACTTGGCACACCGCTTATACAACAGCTTGTTGCTATCGTGCAAGCCATGATATACAGTAGCAGTAAATAATCACTGCAAAAAATCTAATCATATTTCTACGGCTGCCAAGATTAATGATTAATTAATTAATTAATCGATTAATTTTTTCAATGAATTTGAATTCTATTATAATTTTGCACTTCTTATCAGTCCACAGAACATATCATCAGTCTCAGTTTAACCATCTGCACTTTGTAAGCTTTGACTATGCAGTTTTTGTAGGCTACTGCATCTTCACTTTTTCGATTTTGCTTTAGTTTGCAAAAGATAACAACAACCAGTAGTTTATTCTGCAGTTTTCATGGTATTTCTTGACTACAAAAATTAATCAAAATTAATCAAGTGATTCTAATTATTTTTGGAAATTGATCAATAAAAACATTTCATCGGTAGCAGCCCTACAAATTTCCTACC
>Ga0209671_1003934_pt1 | contig 14511 bp, 7 predicted proteins | sample WorMetHERISLAND2_2_FD_187401 | JGI IMG/M metagenome (GOLD analysis project Ga0209671, IMG submission 187401) | Marine gutless worms symbiont microbial communities from Max Planck institute for Marine Microbiology, Germany - Olavius geniculatus... | ecosystem: Host-associated > Annelida >... | reverse complement strand
TTTTTTCAACTTTGTTCAAAAATTCAAATTCAAATTTTGAAGAGAGCACACGTGGGATTCATGGGGAGTTTTGATATGTTACTCCTAGTCCTTTAGGCTAACTATTTTGAAAAAAACAGCTTGATAGTAATTTTTTCCTTAGTTGACGCCAATATGACCTAATACTCCTGGACTATTTGTGTTCTAGTCCGATACGCTACCACCAAGCCACACCACCTTAACCACAGCCAGACAGGTCGATACTCGACTTACCTTCCCTGGAGGCATGTAAGGCTGCTTATATGAGTAGATGGTTTCCCTGACAGAAACAGTCACCCATCTAAGTAATAATAACTTGATCGTGACCCGACTGCGAGTTGAACTCATGACCTATCAATCACAAGTTCAGCATTGCAACAGCTATGTCACTAAGCCATCAATTTCAGCTTTGTTGGTCAAACAGAAAGCAATCATATGAGACAGTTCATCTATATACCTTGGCTGAGATGTGGAACCAACAGGAGCAACATCAGAGATGGGAAGACTCGAGACATCCGAGCTGGTCGGTCCATTCGTAGTAGTATTCTCATGCCGTAGTTGTTGTAGTTGTAGTGGAAGTTGTAGTTGTCGACCAAGCAAAACATCGAGGTCACGTGATCCTGGCTTCCCAGGTTGACCCAACAGTCCGAGTCTTTCACTCCTACATACAGCAACAACTACAAGTACTACTAAAACATCAGAATACTAGTACAAAATACTACTACACAATATTACTACTACAGCCTGTCTGGCTGGGGTTAAAACAAGGAACGGTCACCTGTGTCGGGTGGCATATGACAAGCGACACTCCATAGCTCTAAGACGTGTTCCCATGAAGACTTTATAAGACAGCACATTCTTTAACATTGCAAACCAAATCAGTGTCAGTTGGTGCAGTGAAACATGTGACAGCTACACACGTGAAGTCACGTGACACTGTTGACTATGGACCCAGACAGATAGACAGACAGAAACAGACAGACAGACAAGCCAGTAGGCTTAGGAATGTGGCTATCAACCAGAACCATGAAAATAAATAAATAACGTGTCGCTCTCTGTCTAGTCATTCACAACCCGTAGGCCCTCTTTTAGTGCAGAAAACAGAGCTACATTGATAAGTATCGACTGTTAAGTGTCATATAGTATATGATCAGCTGGCAGAGCTCCTGCAGATTACATAGGGTGGGCCCAGGAGGACGACACTCAATGACATCATACATCTGAACCGACCACGATCGAAAGGCCTAATTGGCAGTTGAGCAAGGTCAAAAGGTACAAAGCCTGTGTGGACAGACACCTTCCAACCACAGAGCCACATACAGACAAACATATGCTTTCAGAATCTCTGCAAGCAATGGGACTAAGCTGTTAGTGAACCAAAGTTCACCGGATTTTTTGGCCCAACGTGGAAGGAGTCGTGGGTAATAATGCCATTTTTTGCACGTTGATATCTCAATCCGTTCCGGAGAAATTTGCGATCAAAGTCTGCATCTGAGCAACAATATAGCCCGGTCGCCAGCCACAACAGATATACGGACAGAAAAACAGACAGACCTCGAGTAGTTGTCGCTGACAATGTCGGTTGCTGCGCTGTCCGAGACAGTGACGTATTGACAGCTGCTGGTACAACTGACATGACACTGACAGCTGGTCGATGTACCGGTAGTCACAACGTCTACCGAACAGGTTCTGTTCACCATATGTACCATGGACGACATGCGCTGATGATGTCTATAGGCAGACAGACAGACAACGAGAGATAAAAACGAACAGACAGATATGTTGACGTCTAGAGATACACATATAAAGAGACGAGATATGGACAGATGCAGACGGACTGATAGAGAGCCAGACAGTCAGGTGGGTGGGTAAACCAAGTGAAGTTGGTTAACTGACTAACTGTTTATCAGACATCATCCTACAGGTGTCCCGAAATGCACTATTACTGACCCATTTCGCAAAAAAACATCGCTGGCTAATACAAGATAATAGGCACACTTAATAATGCAAACGTTGCAACTAAAAAATAACAAGAAATTTGAGATATTGCTCACGGGACGCACAAAAGCCTATAGCAGTTCCTGTTCGCAAACTGTCAGTCTATCTCCAGCTGTTTCGTCGTGACTTTTATGGGGGTACCGCTCTTTGATGCCCTCATGCGCAGGTTTCCTTAAATCTAGAAAATCGAGACTTGGACCGTCGAAATATACGTTCAATGCTGAAAATTTAATACGCAGCTTGCCCATGTCTATCTCAATTGGTTTCGGCACAATTCGCTCTTGCAATGTGTCTCGCAGCCCGAAATCGCCAAAGAATCCACAAAACTCCCTATTTTGGCGTTCAAGGTCATTCAAGGTCATTGAATTGGGCGCCAATTGAGAGCCAGTGTACGACTTCCTATCAGGGATTAATAGTAACCTAGGCCCTATCTCGCACCGTCACTGAGATACAGCGACTTATTGGCCAAAAATCGCAAATTTTGCCCACCCCTTCTCATTTAGCGCCCTCATTTGGGGTGATCCCCTTTGAATTTATGAAAAAGCTTTACGGTTCCTGAAACTAGAGTCTTCCAGGCAGCCGACGGTAAAGATTTGGTGATCCTAGCCTAGACCATTTTTGCCTGATCCACCGGTGTGACAGACGGACGGACGGATGGACAGAATTGCGATGGCTAAGACGCGCTGAAAGCAGTGGCTGCTTTTGTGCATAAAAACAGAGTACGGAAGAGCTGACTTACTGGTCCAGAACTGTGGATGAAGCGTGGAAGCTACAGCAGGCAAACGTAGTGGCCCCTGCAGTACTGGTGCCGCAGAACTGTTGCTGATACTGATGTTGGTTTTCAGTCTCATGACGATGATGATGACACTGATCGTAATGTCTACGCTGCTGTCTATAATGATGAGGTCTATTGGACTGCTCAGCACGTAGCAGTTTGTATGCTGACATGTACTGCTCACACTGCTTCACTGCTTCATCGCACTGGAAATGAATAACACATTTCATTCATTCACTCGTTCATTAGTTCATTTATTAATTCCTTCATTCAGTCATTAATTACCTAATTCATTCATTCACCCACTCATTCAATTATTCGTTAATGCACTCACTTACTCGCTCATTCAATCATTCATTCATTTACTAACTCACTCACTTATAAACTCACTCATTCGTTCATTCACTCATTCATTCATTAACTCACTCATTTAGTCATTCATTCATTCATTTATTCACTCACACACACACATCTGTTCACTCATTCATTCACTCATTCAATCATCATCTCAGCATGTAGCAGCTTGTATGCTGACATGTACTGCTCACACTGTTTCACCCCCTCATCACACTGGAAAACAACAGAACACGTCAGTAAGGAAGTAAGTAAATTTGTAATAGCACACGATGTTAATGGCAAACCTGATAAATCTAAAATGAAGGGTGGAATGCGAACTAAGATTTTCTAAAAGCTACCTTATGGAAAAAAGTTCTGAACTGGTGATGAAAATAGCATATAGAACAGAAACTGCAAACGTCCAACGGAATGAATACCTATTCGGAATCGCAAAAGCGGTTACTGCAAAACTACGGGAAACAAAACGTGTAGACATGAGACAGAGAGCAAGTTAAAGCCCAACAAATGCAATCCACAAGATGGAACATAATGTTTCAACACTAAGTGCATGTAAGCAACCTGGTTGAAAGATATCGTTCTGTAAGTCATCCAAGCAATTATAAACTTGACGCACCACTTGATAGCCAGCCAGTGTAACCGTTCCAGTTAACAGTGACGTCATTATCAGAGCCCCCTTCCGCAGTATTCCACAGCAAATTTTGCCAACTCTGTAGTGCAATTTGTGAAATTCTGTCGCACCACTCTCCCCAAATACTCAGTACCAAATAGTAACGTATTGCATATAATTCTGCAACGTGAACAAATTTCACTGCCGGCTGGCTGGCTTTAACACCTCAAACAAGTCATAAACTCATAGTGAGTTGTTGAGACAGCCACCTGGGTTAAAGCGGGGCATGTTCACCTGTGTTGGGTGGCAGGTAACACTGTTTGATCATACGTGGCAGGTGATGCTCCGTAGCTCTGGGATAAGTTCCCCACAAAGACAGATACACTACCTTTGACCTTTAACTTTTAAAAGTGCTGACCCTGTCCTGTAGAGTGGTGCTGTGTGAGAGAGAAGACTCAAGCCTTGACTGCATCTTCTCCATCTCTGTCTCCATCTACGCAGAAACACACAAACATGCAACTGTTGCAGCAACTTTCCAGAAAGTAACCTGTTTTTAGTAGTGTCGAGAAAGCTGAAAAATGACAACACAACAATTTCTGGGATTCTCAAAACCTTTCCAGTTCCCAAGTTCAACAAACCAATCAAATATCACCCTCAACTGAACCAAAGTTCACTGGCAAGAAAGGGCGTGGTTTGACTCCAGATTGGGTTGCTATCTAGTGGACACTACTCGGATGGGTGACTGTCTGCAGACTAGCAAATCATCTCTATACATAACCAACACCAAGGTCAACTCAGCCTTCCATCCATCAAGGGTAGGTGAGTCCAGTACTCATATAATAACAATTTTTCGGATATTCAACGTATGATTTTTGCGGGGGTGAGTATGTTTTCTTTTGAATAATTGCGCACTGCTCATACTAAAATAAACTGATCTCGAAAGCACCTCCTCTGGCGCAAAGACCTTCGATATATCTCTTACGTAAGCCAAGTTCTAACCCATATGTCCCAATTTTGTTGCCATGGCAACAAGGGTCACTCTGGGAAAAATTCGCGTGGCATCATTCGATGGCCTATCCCCGAAAACCCCCCTATAGACACAAAAATATTGCAGATATCTCTTACATAAGCCAAGTTGTGGCCAATTTTGTCCCAAATTTCGTTGCCATGGCAACGGGGGTCGATCAGGCGTAAATATAAATGACACCGTTAAATTGGCTGACCCTGAAAACCATACCCTAGAACCAAAAATTACGACTTTATCTTATACATAGCCACAGTTGTGGCAGTTTAAAGCATTGTCTAATTTTTCCCATAGGTGCCACTGTAATTTTTCATATTTTTGTGAAAAAATAGGTGAAAATGTTGAATTAAAATTTTGTAACCCCCAAAAGGCACTTCCTTGCGTGAAACCGCGTCATATGAGCCATCGTGTGTTAAAATCAGTTCAGTCGTTTTTCCTGTAGAGGACGGCAAGAAAAAAAAGGAAACGGAAGGGAAGGAAAGGGAAGGCACAAAAAGTCACGCAAGCGTTATATTTCACCTATTCGTGGGGAAGCCCTCCGTAAACGGATTTTCACCAAATTCTGTACATCAGGAGATATGCTGGACGTAATCATCTGTGCAAATTTTGGCGTGGAAAAATTAAGAGGTTTGGGAAACACAAGGGGTCAAATTTTGGAGTTTCCCATTGAAATGGCTGGTCACCTTTACATTACAACAGGGCTGGTGCTACCGCGCAGCCTGTGATGGCAAGTAACATTACGTAGCTCTGTAATGGCTTAGCACAAAAAGCTATAGCCACCTTTAATCTTTAACGACTACTACAGTGACAATATGACCAGTTGTCCAGTGAGGAAGACCAGCTCTACATTGTGACTGCTCAGCTGTTCATCCCAATACTACTACTACTATTACTACTACTACTGCTGCTGCTGCTACAACAACAACTACTACTACCATACTACTACATCTACTACTACTAGTACAAACCTTGACCAGTTGTCCAGCGAGGAAGACCATCTCCACATTACGACTGCTCAGCTGTTCGTCGCGTTGACACAGGGCATGTTGTTTTGTCTCCAGTTTCTCCCTCAGTCTCCGCACCTCTCTGTCGAGCGCGTCCTCTCGCCGTCTGTTGGCCTGCACCTCTGAGGTGACCGCGTTCGTGATCGCGTCTCGCTCGTCGGCAAGCCGTGTGACCTCTGTGCTCAGTCGGTCATTGTCGAGCTTTAGTTGGGTCACTTTATCGTGCAGCTGCGACACCGTCGCTTCAGCCGTGTCGGGTTTGCTGATCGACGCTTGCTGACGACTGACAGACAGACAGCAATACTGTTAGTTAGTCGTTCACATAAGGATCAATCATTAAGAATAAACATTAAGATTTGTTTAACTAATCGTCAGGTCGCCAGCTCTTTTGCAACAAAGTACAAAATGCAATGCGCTTCAGTAAGAGATGCCAAATTTCCAACAAAACCACATACGATAGACATCGCAGACCTCCAGCAAGAATAGTGCTGTCACTTGGTCAATACAACAGACATGATAGTTGTTCCTTCCTTGCTAACAGTTGCAGGTTTTCCAAAATTCTGTTTGAAAATTTGGGAAAAATTCCCGAATACAGATTCATGATAATAGAAATAAATAACACATTTCGTTCTACTACTACTGGTAACTCTGTCGCTTGACCGAACAGATCTAAATTAGCATCCATTTACTGATCCATTCACACGTTGCTCAATTGGTTAGTTCACTCATTCATTAAAAGATTCAAAGACAAACAGATGCTACATGACGTAGACAGGCGAACAACATTTATCACTGTTCTTACCTGCACTGTCACTGGTGACATTGTTGTCAGACATACATGCTTCATCTCCGCCAAACTCTACATTCACCTGGCGGAGATAACGACGCTACACGATTGATGGTAGACAGATAAACATCTATCATAGTTCTGTACCTGTTCTTATCGGTATCATCACTGTTGACACTGTTGACAGAAGACTCAAGCAGATTCAGCTGCAGCTGCTCCTGCAGATGCTGTCTCTCATATTCCAACTGATACGTCTAGTAAGTACACACAAATGGACCGATACATCTAGACAGACATCAGACAGTGATACAGTATGACAGTACTTATGACGTCAGTAAATTCCACTGCAGTTGCTGACATGTCTAAATGCCAGACAGACATATAGACAGTAGACACTGGACAAACGGATATTAGGCCTACACAGTGGTATAATGTCAATTATCATAGTCCTGAAAATTCCCTTCATACTCCAACTGACAGTCTTGCTTACCATACAAGAGTCATTACGATAACATGGTGTAAGCCTTTTTCCCTGGAAAATGTTCACACCTACTCTGGTTTTTCCGCATCTTTTCATTCAAAAGTTATGAGCCATAGAAATTATAATATCTTCAGAAGAACACTCTAAAGCCAAACTATTCAGGCCCACGTTACTATTACTAATACCATTGCCCAGAGCCCAGAGTCTGGTTTAATGACAGAAATAATGTAAACAAATATGTATGTCTAACCTGTTCAATGGAGTCACTGAGTTGTGTTTTAAGTTCTTTGTTTCTAGACTTGAGCTCCGTCACTTGTAGCAAAAGACGTTGTCCTATCTTTGCTGACAATGCCAATGCCTCTTCCTTCTATATACCAACGTTCACAATACACACTAATAAGAACTTTAACACCTCAAGCATCCAACTAAACATTACTTAGCCTGGTGCACTGGGCGGCCGTAAATTTCTAGTAATCGCTCGTCCTTGAGTCAGACAACCGTCTCTGTCCAATCCTAGCTGACAAAGACCTCCATCTTCTATACCAGTGTTCACAGTGTATACTGATAAAAACCTAAGAACTTAAAGACCCAAAGCCGTAGAGCACCGATAATCATACATAACACAGGTCTGAAAACAACATAACCGGGCTCTGCCGCAACAATAGTTTACTTTTTCTGCTACATGACGGAAGTGTCGAGGAGTGTATCTGAAGGCAAATCTTCAGCCTACGACCAAAACTTGTTATCAGCTACTACGACTAATTACGTAACCAAGAAAACTGGTGCTAAGTCACACACGCACACACACACCTGTTCAAGAAGACAGTTGACATCAACAACGTTTGTTGTTACATTTGACGTCTGCTGGAACAATGCTGGAAACATTCACAACACAATTTAGGACAACATTCATTCATTCATATCATTTCATAATTTCCACTCAAATAACAAAATAAAAATTCTAGACTTTTTCGTCACCGACTTCATGACCTACGGTATTCTATAGTCAAATGTAACTGTCACCAGATAGGTAACATCAGGGGCGGTATGCATAACAATGTCATAACTTTACTTCCAAACTAAAATCGATTTACGTCAGACGTAGTGCTAAGTCGGTATGCATAACGACATCGCAGCACTAGTCAGACGCCAACGTCCAAACTAACTCTAGTCGCTTCAGCGACCTGTCGTAAATATTTAGCTGGTCACTGTCAATGTAAACTAACATCACTAAAGAGCAGCTGCAATCACGTCATGCGTCGTAAAGGAATTCTGGCGAGTCAATTACGCTATTGAAACTAATTCCAGTATTCAAAGTTGCTTAATAAAACATTTAGCGTTCGATACATTTCGTTTATTTGCATCCCGCATTCTTACTTAGGCCATGGAGCGGTAATTAGGCCCAAGCACACCCGAAATTGCAGCAGACGACAAGTTTGCCTGTGTCTATTTTTAGCTGCACGCTGAGCGAGGCCGGGCACGTTTATGCCAGGAAATTCCAGAGTCAAACTACCTGACGTCAACTACGTCGTGACTAGCTAGTCGCTGGCTATGACATCGTTTTGCATGCCGTCAAACATAACTTGCTAGTTTGGGAGTAGTTAGTCGTGACGTAGGCCTTACGTCCCAACTAATCTACGACGTTGTTATGCATACCGCCGCAGTAGTAAAACATAATACATCAAGTGTAGCATATCACATAAGTAACTATTTACTAAAATAAGCAAGTAAAATATGTCAGTAATTCTACTCTAAACTAACTTAAGTAAAATTACATCCTAAAAAGTAATGATTCTAATAGTTGGTTTTTCAGGGAAAACATTACCCAACTTCATAATTTTTTGGACTTTTTCAGCACCTATGTACAATTTCAAAACCATCCAAGTCCTGATTTGTAAACAATCAAAATCTCACAAGCTGTGGAAACCTTCATTGGCCACATCTTTATGACATAACTCATGACAAGCATCAAAGCGCTTTACAAAACTCTAGAACATAAGATGGAAGACAGTTCTCAAGAAAGAACAATGGAGGAACCTGCTTCATCTTTGAGCTGTTCAATCTCAAACTCCAGCGGGTCATCGTATTCATAGACTTCTTCTTCTGCTTCAACGTACGCCATCGTGACTTCAATGTCTAAAACTAGACCATACATATTGCTATCAGTTGATAATGCTTGCACTGAATGACTGCTATATAGTGGAGCTGTCAAGGTGTTAATTTTTTTAACGCATTAACGCAGTGCGTTAATTTTTTTAATGCATTAATTAATTAACGCGTAAATTAACGCACACAGTCCCGTCGAGATGGAGAGTAGGAGGTGAATTACCCCGGGCCCAAGACGTTTATGGGACTCGCCTGTAGAATATAGAAAGTTTTAGAAAAATGAAAAAAAAAGTTTAAAAGTTTAAAAAACACATATATTTTTTAAACGTATTTAGACTATTTACTATTTAACTATTACAGTATTTTTATTTTGTATATCATCTCTTGTCCATCATTTTGTGATGGACTATTGGGTTACACTTACGCGAACTGCTTGCTTACTGTCTTTTGTCAGTTTCGTGCGTATGTTTGTATGTCTGTCTGTCTGTCTGTTCATTTGTGATTGGTAAATAAATAAAAATGTTAAAATAAAATGTAATACAGTTTAATAAAGTAACTAGTTTGTGGCACATCTCGAGCATTTAGGAGTAGACGGGCAGTCGACCGTTAACACCGCCGGTGTACACCGGCACTTCCTAGCTGATGTCCTGCAACACGACTATAGTCCAGTAATTGTTTATTCACAGTAGTGATGAAACGAAAACTAGTTTAGTTACTTGACTTCATTCGATTGTCATATAACCACAGTTTAATGGAATATCTGAACTTTTGCTGCACAGAATTTAGTAACTGAATGAAATAAATTTACGCACGTGCGTTAATTTTTTTAACGCACGTTAATTTATGAACGCATTAACGCGTTAATTAACACGTCAACTGTGACAGCTCTACTATATAGCTGTCCACATACATGCCTAATCATGAGATGCTATCTAACAGTGGGTCATCTCACTCATACACCTCTTCTGCTATCATGATTCCATCACCTTAAAATTTGTTTATGGGTAAAAAGCAAATCGTGGATGTGTGTATCTGCGAATATGGCAATAAGTAACACTGCAATTAAGCTGTTAGTTTAACCATCTAAGCCTAACACTATCCCTAATCCTAACCGTATCCCTAACCCTGTTGCAACATCCACCGATCTGCCTTTTACCATCATCCTGAACATTTGACAACAATTCTAATGCTATGCTTTATCAGATTTATGACTTAGTCTAACGAAATATTCAACAGAAAAGTAGCAGCATACTTTCACTAAGACAACTCCTGATGTGATCTAATTTTTGAATTTTTTTATTTGATTACTTAGTCGGCAGGGCCCCCAAAGTGGGGGTAAAAATGAAAACCACAAAACAATACAGAACACCACAGGACACTTGGAATAACCATGAAAAAGTGCTGAAAACAGTAAAAATATAAGTTTTCTTTAATTTTAGAGCATCATACAGCAACATTATAGCGGTTATGTGGCGATACTAATATTTCACTATGTGCAAGAAAACCGCAGAACACATACCGATAAATGTATTGATTGTAAGCTTAGCCAGTACAGAATTTGAGAACGGGAGTAACGTGAATGAATGTGCAAACACTGACAACATGAGTGATGCACATTGTAAATTTAAGTGTCATGGCGCACGTCTGACGTACGACGTACACAGTCACGTACCCTTGGCGTCCATGTGCCTGCGTCTCAGCATCGGTGTGTGGCATCTGGTGGTGTGCTGAATTTGTCATCTTTACATTGTCTAGTGGCGTTTATTTAAACAATAATTCTAGCGGTAGATCGGCGATCTTGCTGTTGGCACTGGAAAATTGCTAGAGGTAGATCGGGTAGACACATTATTAGGTAGATGGTAGAACTTATATCCCTGGTAGTCATAGAAGGTCTACAGAGCATGCAATGACACTGTCACGTACTTAAATCAGGCTTATTCAGTACTATATCAAAGTCCATTTTAAGCCAAAGCGGTTTCTTTGTAACACAGACTTTAAAATGAAGTGTTTTGGAATAAATCTGCTAATTGATAACAAAGTGACTGATATTTCAGTCCCAACCACAGTCTTGGTAATGCAGTGAAGAAATATGGCTGCATTCTAACATTAATAATGAGATAAATGTAATTAGATAAAGTGGCGATCTACTGCTAGTAATTTTCTGTTCACTAGAGCGAGATCGCCAATCTACCGCTAGCACTGGCCTTATTTAAATTTACTGAACTACTGAAAGTTTACGTCTTGATTTCACGTCTAAAAATCGTTTTGTAATTATCACTCATGTGTCCTGCGGTCTTTCTATGGAGTCCTGCGGCGTTCTGCGGTTTTCAGGCATACCGCAAAGTGGGGCATTGCACCGACGGGCGTCGGTGAGTAAACAACTGGCCCATTATTACCTGATAGTAGCCGGGAATGAAACCCCTGACCTCGCGATCACTGGTTTGACACGCTAACCATTAGACTATCAACTTACAGTGATTAGTGATTACTGACCGTTCAGCAATCGTTGTCAATGATCAATCGTCTGCTCCGCCAGGCATATCTCCTTGAACAGGTGAGGACCACAAGGACACCAGACGATCGACCCAAATTAAACTACTTAGATGCCTGCGATATCATACAATTCACAATCTACACGCATACCATGTCCCTCGCTCACAAATTCTGCTAGAAATGTGACTGAATACGCGTTTGCCTTGATTTTCGATCGAAATTTCATAAACAAACAGAAAAATGTTTACGCTCCAGCTGGTTCTCAAAGTCAGAAAACAACCATAATATTTAGTGATGGGCAATATCCAAAATTTCATCTATCACGGTGAATATCCCAAACATATAGCAGTGGTTAATATATCGCGATACTGATCGTATTTCGACAATCTAGCACAATAGCTGTAAACTTGCTTTGGTTTATTGATTTGTAAAATATTTAAATGTTTGCTACGTTTTGTGCATTTCCCGAAATATACATTTTTATTATTCTTGGACAGTAAGTAAGTAAACAAAAAAATTAAAAAATTAAAAAAATCTAATGAATGCACATATAAAACGTGCATGCATACAAACTGTTCCCAAATTATGTACAATTTGACATACGGTAATTTAAAGCTAATACTGAATTATCAACGTAGACGTATAGTGTAATTTTCTTACATTAAGGTAAGAAATAAGAATTGCTCATAACGACATTACGAGCCGAGTAGCTTATTGCAATAGTATCGTAGCTTATTGCCGATATCGCCCCTCACTAATTATTACGAGAGACACACATGATTATGCCTTGAAGACATCAACGACTTTGGGTGGGCCAAGGACTATAGGGCCTATAATAGAGAAGTAGCGTGACTATCTTTTTATGACGCTTTTATGACTGTCTACGTGACCATGACGCCAGCCGCACAACGCGTGCAAAGAGCAATAAAAGTGTGGGCTACGTGACAGTTTACAGGCCTAATATTCAATGTCCCATATGTAGGCCATAACCATACACTCGTTACGACAACAATAAAAAGCAAATCTAGGCCAATTCAGCATATTAATGTGCTCGCTTGTACCTAAAATTCACCGTAGGCCTACAACAGACTGCAGGGTAAATTCGTTTTAAAAAATTTTAAAATGTAAAGCCAACTTTGTTGTTTAGAAACTGACGGAAGTAAAAAAATGGCCTACGCCTACATAATTATGTTCGGAGACAAAAATGTTAATCACAGGCTCAGTGGAAAAAGCCCATTTCACAGTGTGTGTGGGAGGGGGTGTGCTTACAAGTGTTTTGTTACAGACTTGATGTTATGTCATTGTTTCACTCGCAGCGGCATCATCACGCGACGCCGCTGGTTTGAATGGTTTGAAATGTGTGTAGTTTGCATTTTGCTTTGTAGTTTGTTTGTACGTAGGCTATTCTGTGTGTCTGTCTGTCTGTTTGTCTCTCACTATCTGTTTAGTTGTTGCTGGCATATAGCAAGATAAAATTTGATATAAACCATAAATTATGGTTTATAATCAAACCTGCGTGACCACGGCATTGCATAAATTATCGCATCAGAGACAGATCCCTGGCGGATCCAATGGGAGGGACGGTTCGACCATGTCCTCCTTTCAGTCAGATGCAGTGACCAATACGACCTCATTGCTCTTTGAAACAAACCAGATGCACTGACGCAGCATGCAAACAGGCCTATGATAAAAAAATACTCAGAAAACAAAATGTTTAAGCGAAAACGCTGCACATGATTGCTAAAACACTTTCAGCTTCAGCTTCGCTCTACGACCCAGGGCTGGAAAATAAGTCCAAAAAGTAGGTTTTTTTAGCTTTTTTTGTAAAATTCTGAACAATCGCAAAAGTCTTATTTCTAGGTTTTTAGGGTTTTTTGTTTATTGTGTAACATTATATTTAATTTAATTTAGTGTTTTAATCGTGATTTTTGATCACTTAATGCTGCTATAATTTGAGTACAATGTGATTACCGTTATATGATGGACAGGGTGTATAAGACGTCTTACCTGGATCGTATGGTGTGAAAAACCAAGAAGGAAAAACAGTGGCGTAGCCCAGGCGGCCCAGGCCCCTTCCCCCAATTCTCTAGACAAAACATAAGCATACGTATAAACTGCACAAAATTTGCCAATTTGGTCAGTTTATTTTCGGCAAAATAATTAAAATTGTTGCCACCAGATCTCATCTTTTGAAGCTAAAATGCATCAAATTCGATTTCGGCTGCGACATAGATCATAGATATGTTAATGGAGAAAATTTTGGAATTTTTCTTTTTTTAAACTGGCGCATTCTGGTGCACTTTATATTTTTTAGAGACTCGGGGCTTCCAAACGTCGCGGGGCCCGGGGTAACTTACCCCCTACCCCACCCTCTGGACGAGCTAACAAAACTTAGCTAACAAACTTATTACGATACTCGATTCGTTTGTCTGTTTTTATTGTTTTTAGCCATAAACCCGCTTATTTGTTCTGTCTGTAACGATAGTTTCTAAAGTAAGTTTCGTTAAAATTGTTTATAGCTTTTGGACAAACTGTGAGATGTTTCCCTTTGCATGTTTTTTAGATTTAGATATTTTTTAGATTTAGATTTATTATGTAGCCTATCTGGTGGTTGCGTTGTTAAAAGTTGCGCTTGTCAACTTTACATTAAACGAATATATGATGATGATGATGATGATGAGCCTGATGGAAAAAGAAGAACACCAGTTACTGACTGCAGTCCTGCGGCTGAAGTGAAGAGCTGAACACTGGATCGAACGGCATGTATGTGTATGTGAATGACAACATCATCAACTGAACCTGCCTTAGCCAGAACACACAAAAAAAACTAAACATAATTTATAACTGATAACAGCATTTAT
>Ga0209671_1003933_pt1 | contig 14512 bp, 5 predicted proteins | sample WorMetHERISLAND2_2_FD_187401 | JGI IMG/M metagenome (GOLD analysis project Ga0209671, IMG submission 187401) | Marine gutless worms symbiont microbial communities from Max Planck institute for Marine Microbiology, Germany - Olavius geniculatus... | ecosystem: Host-associated > Annelida >... | reverse complement strand
GGACAGAATTGCGATGGCTAAGACGCGCTATGCAACAGTGCCTGCTTTTTTCTCGTAATGATATTGGCAGCTATGGCTGTTTATGAAGTTAAATTCACAGCCACAGAACAAAAGTTATAAGTTGAAACTAAAGAAGGGTTAGCTATTTATGGAAAACTAATAGCCGAGCAGCAGAGTGTCACCATACCAAATGGGATTACAGTGTTATCTGCCACCCGAAGCAGATTAACGCGCCTTGCCTTGACCCCAGGAAAAAGGGCCGGAACCCAATTCACTTTTTACCCCGAATGAATGGAAGGCTGAGTTGACCTTGGTGGTTCGTTTTATACCGCAGATACTCACCTATCCAAGTATATAGTATGACCATGCACTTGACAGCGACTCGACCGGGTGTGGAACTAACGACCTCTTGATCGCAAGTCTAACGTTCTAAGTTAACCGTTGTTAGGCTATCAAGCCAACTAATCGGAGATAAGCTAACAAGCCCTCGCCAAACGAATTTTGGACTCCATCTGTGCAACACAGCATCTTGTGGCCTATAGCTCACTACAGAATATACGAAAACTGGTTGGAAATGAATAATCTCCATCACTCACCTGTCCGTTGCCGAAGCGTCCCTGGGTCTCGACCTGTGTGACGACCTTGAGCTCGCCAAGGTCAACCTGAATCCACTCGTAAACGTCGCGTGAGATCTGCGACTTGGGACACCAGGCGCCGCCGTTCTTCTCTGTACGGATCCTATACGTATACCGACAAAACCGACGTTACCGGCATGCGAATCAATCCAAATCAAAATATTTCTTCAATGAAAAAAATAATATAATGTATAGCCAGGAAGCAACATATAGCAGAATGCCAGAATGCAAACAAACACGAAATGTTACAAGCTATTGCCAACACAGCAGTTAATACTGTGATTAAACAGCATTCGTGTGCCAAAAATTACACCAATGAAATAGGACATGCGGTCTGAAAGCTTCCTACTATAAAAAAGTATAATAAATAATTACGTAGGCCTATATAAGAGAAAATAAAATGACTGAGACAGCGGACCTGCCGTTGGACGGTCCGACACTGGCACTGTCGTACGAAGAGCTGGCTGTGATCGCACTGTCAAGTATAGCTCCACTGTGCATCCCCAGACTCTTGCGACAGTTGGCTGCAACACAATACGACATTATTGCTCATCATTGACAACTGTAACAATTACTTACCATTTGTTGTTCACTAAACAATGACGCCGTGGCACGGATGGCAGAAAGAAATCACCCCCAGTTAAATTTTAACCTATCAAAAAATGTTCTTCAAAACACACAAGTTCTTCACGGGGCTGGAAATCCGCATTTTATAAAAATTGTGGCAAAATAAAAATTTTGAGTGTCAATATTTCCTCTGTCGGAAATTTGCAGCTGGCATCAAACTTTCCAAATATTTGTGGAAATTAAAAATTATCATTTATGCAAATACACGTATACACGATAGACGTGTATCACGAACTAAACTTATTATACATAAATAAATAAATGAATACATACATAACAAATAACTAAATATTTCAACACTTATAACATAAATGCAGATGTAAAAACCACAAAATAACAGACAAAAACATTGTATTGAATCTCAAATATGGTTTAAACAGATATCAAAGTCTGCGACGCAAAGCAATACACCGAAAAACTGACAAAAATTAACTGCTTGAGGTGCAACATGTGATAAATAACTTTAACTTGAAAATAAAAAAAATAGTCCTCATCCATTCACTAAAAGCAACAAAAGTACAAAAATAACGTAAACAGACACAGATCAAAATCCAGTAGTTTTAGCCACTTACCCTGATCTTTAAAAGTAAGCATGAAGGACAATTAAAATATCAGTAATACAAGCAAATAAATAATTACAAACAAGCTATCAGCAAATTGTAACCAATTTGTAGTTCACACACTGGTCACTAACGAAAAAGCAATATCATTTAAATCATTTAATTTAACGTTTAAACGATTAGCACAAGTCACGCAAATGACACTGCAATCAAAATACGGCACATATGCGCGAAAAAGAAGAAATCTTTTTGAGGAAAAGCGGCACACAAAATCAGTGACGCAAAAGCTGCATGCGCTGTTGTGATGTGCTGACTCGCCGACAAGAATTATGACAAACTTCCTTAATGAAACCGAACCCTTGCCACGATCATTCATTAACTATTAACGAATAATGGCTCGTAAAAGATCCAGCTGCAGTCGATCGGTATATAGGCTTGTAGCGGCTACGAGAAAGGAGATTGTGCAAAAATCAATACAAAATTACACCGAGTAAACAGATCGCTATGCAAATATTGTATTGTATTGTAACACAAATGACGCCGTGTCACTGTCACATCGGTAACAATGTACTTGACCCGTGCAAGCGTGTAATGCTAGTTCGCTCTATTCAGTCCTGAGTGTCGTTTGTCACAGTCAGTGCTGTACAATGTACACCTTTGCACCATCTAAACCAAAGGAGCGCCGCTGTATAAAAGCCTAAAAACGATCGAAGATGAAAGGCTCTGTAGGGGAGCACGTATATTGGCTGAAATTAATGTACAACAAACCGGCTTTACTCGCCGACGACTAAGTCAACAATTTAACAACTTGCATGCGCTAACACAATTCTGCAAGATTTATTCAGAAATGGCTAGATTCTCCCGCCACTAGCGAACTTCGATTTGACAATCAACATCAATTGTTTCTTTCCCAACGCGTAACCTGGCAAAAATTTCATAAATATTCATCTAGTTTTGTTCAAGTAATCAGCCGACAAACAGACCAATCAGCAAACAAACCAGAGCCAAGAACACGGCACTCCCTAGACGTCCGAGATAATGATTTCATACTGCCTTGTAATATTAATGTTGTAAATGGCAGATGTCAAAACGGAGCGACCTAAGAGTCAGCGATGATCGATCGACCTTGGACGCAGGCCGAACGATCTGATTAATGACATGACAGACAATGGATGCTCTACCTACGCCTACAGAACTACCAGTACAGCGTGTATATAGCCTGTACACCTATGTGTTGCCTTGGGTCGTATAAATGACGCACCTATACAGTAACAGTTGTAGCCGATTCATTCACTGGCACAGGAGACACGATCACCCGACACCGGTTCACATTGCTGCCGTGGGCTACTAATTATTTTTACTGACTACTAATAAAACATATTTAAAGGGTGCGACGCGGGTGGCGACTGGCGAAGTGACGTTGCTGTATGAGACTACAGACTAAACAAAGTTGCAACGTTGCATCAAAGCATTTCACACATCTGCTGCAAATTCTTAACTGCAGGTAGCCGTATCTATATCATAAACTATAGTGTGGTCAGAATAGCGTAGGCCTACACCAGAAGTATTTCTGAACGGATAAAGAAGCGAACTAGCTGTTATACCAATAACACTGCTACTGCCCACTCTGCAAAGGTATTCTCAGACTTAGAAGCCTACATACATCATGCACCAAAATCTCATGACCAGGCAGCATATAACGTGAGCTTGTAGCGCTTCCATACGCCCTGATCAGCTAAAAAAGAACGCACTGTTTCCATTCTACGCCCTTAAATTTGACGTCTTGCAAAGTTCCAATTCGTATTTCTCTTAACATCGAGTATGCCTCAACCACGTCCACAAATGAGCTCACTAAAGTGATGCACCTATAACTCTGTTAATTTCAACTGCTGGAGTTTTATCCTGCTTGCAAGTAAACGTAGTCGGTGCAACTGCAAAGTGAATCTTCAGGCAACAGTTCAAATCAGAAATATATAGCTTCAACTCGCAATAACCGATCAGTTGCTGCGGGAGCTATGAGAGTGCGAGTGATGGTGCTTTGATGATGGATATCGCCCGAGGGACGCTGACGCTGGATGGGCGCTATTAGCGGCGTGATGCTGCAGCAGCATAGTGCGATGCTAGCGTAGAAGATTCCATAACAACGACAGCGACCTATCATCACCGCAACACACACCGTGATAAATCACGCATCACTGAGTGATCCGATCATCGCTGATCACTTTATGATCGCATTATCTAGTTGAACTTCAATCCGTTACTTTCTGTCACTTATCGCGACTCTCACACGCCTCTGCATGTTGGAAGACTGGTGACACGCTACAAATTCTGGTAAAATGGAGTCCCACAATCCTTCGGTGAGGCGTGAGAAGCCAGAGACAGGTCTATTTTAATCAGCACTCAATTCTTCACCTGGACATTTTTTGGTTTTCTGCGCTCGGCACTGCCGGCGTGTTCACAACCACTACTGGTCCGTTCTGGAGTCATCGACTTGTTAAAGTTTGACCATTTTCCGAAGAAGAAAAAGAAGAGACTGGATAACAGAATGAAAACGGTGAGAGACAAGAACGTTAAGTCTGGGATCGTCATAATAGCGTGAGCGTTGGCATTCGAGCGACCGGACAGACAAATACCGACAAAAGTGACATGTACATTTACCCATTCACCCAGTTATATGACCTTGTCGTCGTCGTCATCGTTTATGTTATACGTCTTTCTCACACGCACGCGTCTTACACGGTGTGTTCATTCAATTGTCGTGTTAAAACAGCCATAGTCTTATGCGAATGCCGTCGCCGTGCATCTGTGGCAATAATAACGCACAGTCTGTGAACTATGCATAGAATTATAGCATTTAAACGATGACGTAAAATATTTACTTCCCGCGAAGTTTGGTAAAATCAAAGAAAAAATAATAGCTTACTGAAAAACAGAAACAAGTAACAAAGTGAAAAAAGTATTTAACTCTCAACTAATTTACGCAAAAAAAGCGATAAACGATGATGATGATGAGAAAGCTATGACGCTAAAAATTAGTAGAATAAGCCTACAGCGCGATAAAACTTGGTTTCAATTTTTTACACGCTTCAGCAGTTCAACAATAAGAATACGTATTATTAATGAAACAATTTATGACTTTGAAATTGCTGATTTGCCTATAAGAGCTTTTATAGAATATAGAATATGTAGGCCTACATCAGCGAAAGGAAGCAAGCAGCGCACGTATATATTCCGGTCTCGTTCCGTGGATATCATTAATTCATACGTGAGGCGCATTTACGTGCAGTTCATGCAGACTCCGCTAGGTGGCGCTCGCTTTATTTCCTTCCGCTCAACACCTCGCGACTACAATCTACGACCGCTGCCTGTAGCACGAAACACCATCTCCAAACGCCTTGTGTTAAAGCTAGCCAAATAAGGCAAGTTCGTAACCACCAATTCTCAGACAACCATCGAATTATTATTTTTTAACTGCAAGTTATTAGGGCCTATTGGTGTCGTTTTTGGGGCCGGGGGAGCACGACACAAAGAGAAAATAATTCAAGGGTGGCACATGAAATTCGTGCAACAAAGTTGAAACAATGACAGCTCACGCAGAACACGCTATACTATATAGTTTTTACTGGAAAGGCAACCACATAAAGTCGAATGTCATGGTCTGCAGCTCTAAAGTGCCCAGTGCCCTACAGCTGGCGACGCCAATGCACAGATCACAATTAATTGCTATATTGTTACGATTTACATCACCGGACGATATAAATCTTGTACGCGCAATTTACACAATTTTGCGCATTTTCCTCTTTAAGCCACCGCCGCACTAATCATGACAGTAATTTACGTAGGCCTATTTGAGAGCATGCACTCGGTGGAGACGTCGTTCGTCGTTCGTCCCAACTTCCGCTCAACACCTCGACTTCTCCAGTGACAATCTAAGACTACTGCGTGTCGCAAGAAACTCTGTCACGAGAGACGCATGTGTCCGGGTATAGCGGCCAATAAAGTGCTATAGATGGAAGCCTGCACGGGGATTTCTATGATGACTGAAGAGTTATGACGTTTATAGGGTGGCTGACGAATATGTCGATACACACACACACACGTTAAAAACGAAAGATTCTCGTCCCCCATATCGACGTCTGGACACCAAAGTCAAGCCGCGCACAGGTCAATTTAAACGCAGTTACAACTAAATACAGAAATTTTCTTTAATATAAACTTGCAGAAAACCTGCCTCTTGCATTGCAGGTAAATATACTGCATTTGTGCGGGCGCGCACAGGAAATCATCGAAGTGTTGCAATGTCTTCAACAAATTTGCATAGGCATATATAATATAATATCACTGATTCTGTAGTCAGGAGGCGCGCTGGAGTACAAACGTTGTTTCCGCTTCCGCTTCCCAGCACACCGACCGCGCGCTGTCTAACTATTAAGGTGCACGCACTCTGTGCGAGGTAAGTCAAGACGAGAAAAAAGGTAAGGTGAACTATGGACGTGCGTAAAATGAACATGGCTGCAGGATGTGATCGACAATGATGAATGCGCCATTATCTCAGTCCAGCAGCAGCCTCCTTCCACTATACACGAGTATCGATCTTGCAATCAATGCCACGACGACAGCGACGCCACTGAATTGCAGTGCAGAACAGTGCGGCGTCGTCAACCGGCAAAACGCTGCCGTGCTGTGTAGACACGCAGTCTGGCAACAACGGCAAAAGTGCTGGCGCGACACTATTGATAATTCAATTACCGTACATGGACAGCTATAAACCTACATACAGCGGTCAGTCAGCAGAAAGCGCATAGCTCAGTCAGGGACTGTTCTGTTATAGGAAGCCAAACATATTGACATTAAAAAAATAAATTAAAAATACTTAATCGTGACTCGATCGCGGAACCCTGGATTTGCGGCGTACTCCGGATTGTCATCAAAATCTAACAGAGTATACTCACTGATTTACCGTTATTCCAAAACAAGAAATATTATTTAATTGTGACCAATCTAATGTACTATTCCTCGCGCGCATCATATTCTTTTGTATTCTTCTAAGTGTTTTTTTCGTTCATTTCGGCTTGTATTATAAACCCGGCGTCTATTTGAGACCCGTTTAATATTACACCAATAGTGACTGGCGTCGAGGTCGTTATTGAAAATTGTCTCCCAGAAGTTCGTAAAATATTGCCCGATTTTAGGAACTGCGGGGAAAAATTTCCAATAATGGTCGATGACGCTAGTTGCGATTTGTCTTGTTATACCTTAACGCGTGCGTCTATCTGGCACTGTTATCGAAATATAACCATTTAAAGTTCTTCCAGGAAGGCTCTTCCAGGAACGGAGGTCGGTCGTCGGTCGTCGGCCGGTCCTCATTAATAATATCACAGTACACATATACGCGCCGATGGTCTGTAGGCTTGGGTAAAAATCGGTCCCATGCAGAAAACGAACGTGCAACCAAAGTATGCTCATATGGCATTCAATCCTATAATAACATTTGCTAACGGTGTTTCACTCGATATCAGCCAGATTAATTAGAGGAGACCTGTAGGTTACAACATTTTGAGGCAGATGTCAACAATAGGCCTACACAATATACGAACTAATTAATCTCTTGAACAGTACAGCGGCGGTACTCGATACACCTACAGTAATTCCCGGAGCTGTCAATTATCGCGGCGATGAAAAAGACAGAAATAGACAGAAACGAAAGCGCGATGATGATGTAGTGGTCGAGCTTGCAGAAGAAAGCTTTGAAGCTGGCAAGCCGTCAGTCACTGCAGGACAAGCTCCGCTTGACCGTCTGTAATTACACTCTGCTGCAAGAATAGTGACTGGAACTGTGAGTTTTAAACATCCCTTTCGGGAATGTTACGCATGGAACGTACGTTTCGTGACACTCATGCCTGACGCTCACCGCTTGCGGCGTGCAAACGTAGTAGGCGGCCGGCTACGTCTCTCACCGTCGATAACTACGACGTAGGCTCAAAAAGGTTTCGTTTTTGACAAAAAACTGAAGAAATAACGAAAACTGGCCTCTCGTGATGAAAGTTGTTGGCAAATCTTCTTGTCAGAAAATTTTTATCCAAAAATGTAAAATCTAAAATCTGAAGTGAAAGACCCAATTTTGAGAAAACTTAGAAGCAAAATTAAAATTTTGAGTACCCTTTTGAAAAATTGCAGCTGTCTGTCGGAATTCCGTTCGAAATTTTTAGCGTCTGCCGCAAAACTGCAACTTTCTACCCTTCCTACGTTTTAACCCACGTCACCACTGATTCTGCCCCAATCTTCTCCAGGGGTTGTAAATCGGCTGATAATCTGAGGACGAGCCATTTCTCTTTCCAAGCCGAGTAACGAGCAGCAAGCCAAGTGCTCTGTTGCCTCTTCAGCACCGTTGCAGCGAGGCTGGCGTCTAACATGGTGCAACTTCCGATAACCCAAGTTCCGACGCACTCCAGAAAGATCAGACGAAACCCGCATTACGGGACGCAGTCGGTGTAGGACTGTTCGTTCTTTTCAACGGCGGACACCGGCGATGACTGAACGCCACTCCATCTCAGCACGCTGCATCATCACATGGCCTGTCATCATCGGATCTCCCGTCATCAGCACGCTCTGATCAAGCGCTGAAGCCCTGAAGCTCTCTTCCTCCCTTCCTCCATTTCCAGGCTCCCTGCCGCTCGTCCCTGCTGCTGACCATCAGCGGTGCCGTGGGTATAAAAAAGGTGGGGGTGGGGTGGGCAAGAACTTGCATTATTTTCCGACAGCTGCACATTTCGGACAGTATTGAGAAGTATCAAGCTCTAGCTGTCACTTCGGTTGTCATATATTGCATGTTTTCAGAGCACTAATCGTGATTCGCAACAACGAACTACATCGGAACTGACAAGACTTGACAGTGTGGCGCAGCAACGTAAATGATTGATGTGAACCTAACATGTATGATGTATGCGCAGAAGCACTGAGCTTTGCTGCACGATTTGCCGACAGCATTCTTTCTGATTTTTGGACGTTTATGCCACTACCCTCCTCCAATTTAATGTTTCCGACAGCCACACTTTTCGGACTGAAAAAATTTCCACAGAGAAACTAAAATTTAGAAGGAGGCAAGGGGGGCGGTTGCCTCTGTCTCTCCACCCATGACGCTATACTGTGTCTGTCGGATGCCGCGGGGGTGATGGTCACATGTGCGGATTATGAAAACTAATAGCTATACCACAGATGTCATGTCGTCGCCGTTGTCGTCGTATTGGCCTCAGCTGTTTCATTAGCACACTGCTTTGGTCAGCGGCGCCTATTATCATACTGGTTGACTGGACACCACACACCGTGCAAGGGGTGTCATCTATCGACTCGCATTATTTAATTCGCTAATTAAAGAAAAAGCGTACTAAAGACCACGACGACGACATTACTCACGAAATGAATTCGCAAACTGGCCAGATAAACAAGATTTCATGGTAATGACTATATCACGGATAAAATGCTGGCCTAACTGAAGCCTGCAGTTATTTCTGAGTTAAAGAACATTGAATATGTATGCAGCAAAAACACTCTAAAGCAGCAACGCAAAATTTTATAAACACTGTTTAAAGTCATATCATAAATTCGTTCCATGACTAGGAAGCATAATTTATGAAACGCTAGACGTTTCTTGACGTTGGTTAGAATCAGCAGAGCATTGTGCATCAAAACTGAATGCATGAAATGGGGTTTATGGACTAATGACATTGTACTCACAGAGATCTGCGGCAAGGACGAGCTGGTTGACAAACGACGGTATCAGAGCGACCGTGACGATGAAGACCACGCGACCTTCCATCACAAGCCGCTATACCCTTCACTGGATCACCGCACATAGACTGTATGCTGGCCACCCTAACGACGCATGCTGCTCGCTGTCTGCTAATCCACTGATCCAGCGACCAACGCACTAATCCTTCCGTAGTCGGCCACCCACGTTGACAATGACGTCATCTACAAACACAGACATCACGTGACTATCTCGCTCATCCTGCATAAACACCTGTTTGAAACGGTTGCATTAAAAGCGTTATAGAGCATAAGCCCCAAATTCCACTGAAACGTGTATAAAGCGGCAGAAATAAACGTACCTAAACTGAACTACTATATGTCAGTTCCGTTGCGTTAAGCGCATTGTATACTAAGCGAAAGAACTGCAGCATGGCAGTTGAGTTCACTTTATTTTAGTTCATTTCTGTGGCTTCGTATACGCTTTTGGATTTATCTGATCAGAAAGCAGATCTGTGACAATGCAGGCACTGACAATATAAATACAACAGAAAAAGTGTGTGACCTGTCGAAAACCTGATCAAACTAAAAGCCATCGGGCAGACTTGTATACGCTTTTGGATTTATCTGTTCTTTCGCATTCTCCGAATTCACCACAGGTGCATTGCATCTCAAGCTGAGTTAGCCTTTACTCTTTAAAGACGGAGAAGAAAGAGCAAATCTGTAAATGAAAATTAAGATGTGAAGACTTCAAAGTTGTGTCGTGCAGCGATCAAAGAAGCTGTGAAATGGGCGCATGGAACGAATTCTGTGAAAGCTTTGTTCCAAGTAGCATGCTGTGCTGCACTTCTGCAATACTAACGAATGCTGTCATGCATTTGTGAAAACGTGAGCTGCGCGTAACGAATTCATTGTCGCAGTGGACGAAATTAACATGACTGCTCAACAGTTCACATGCACGCGTGATAGTAACTTAGTATGGACGGCAGTCGACAATTATAGCACATCCGACGAAGATTCGTGACATGCATGCTGCTCATTACGAAACACGTTCGGTACACAAGCGTTAAATCAGAATTGCAACGTAAACATAAACAAGCTATTATGCAGGCCCTGCAGTGCCGACATATTACGCAGCCATCCCCTGCTGATCTTTGATGACATTCTAAGCTAAAAATGGCACGACGGTTACATCGATGTTCGGGCAAATTTTTGTTTCTTTACAGGGTACACCTTTTCGTTTTCAAGTTCAGAGCTCGTACAAAACGCACGGACTGTGACAGACAGACAGACGGACGGGCAAGACCCGTAACGCGGCCTATTACGGGACGGCTGTATAACAAGCGCCGACAAAGAATCACAGAAAGGCTCCATTACATAAGTCATGAGCACGAGCGCTTTTTCATTTATACAGGTCCGCGAGCGACAAACACGACCGTGGGCTGAACTCCGTTCAAACTTAAAGCGCAAATATTTTTCTCCAATCTGACTTTTCAGCTGACAATAGGTAGTTAGCTTACAGTAGCTGATGAAAAGTGATCACCTGTAACTACAAGTTTGCATGCGTTCCTGTTCGTATGAGCTTATCGCGTTTCCCACAACGCTGGATCCACAATCATCCGTCTTTCAGCACCGCGCAGTTTTCTGACAAGTAATTATGAAGGACGTCAGACATCAGTCACGTGACCAGTCCGAGCTTCCTGTCACTGACGTCACATCGAAATAAATAACCGACGACTTCTCCAATCTCCACTGCAACTGCGCCGACGTCAACGCACTTCCGCAATCAAAAAATAATCCACCACAAGAAAGCAACCTTCCGTTCAGTCAATGACGTTTGCAACGGAAACTATATGTTGTAAGTTTTACAACCGCAAACTGCATTTTAAGCCTGCGTCGTTCACGACGCCACTAATTCTGAAACAATACTGTTTATTCTAAGTGACGTTGCAGCAGTCACCAATAAAAATAAAAATCGCAAAAAAATATCAACAGGTCGTTGATTTAGAATTCTAAAGCGTTAGGGGACAGCGCATTGTGAAAAGTTTTATGTTAAATACCAGGGAACGAACATGGTTATGTAAATTTTTTATAGGCCTACTTGAGTTGTATTTTTGTTAGTACTGTCTTTGTGCTACAGTACGTTTAAGTGAATAAAGACGCACATAAAACATGGTTTCGCGGTATCTTTTGCAAGAACATTAAGTGGAAACAAATCGCGCAGAATGAAATGCAGCAGCTGAGTATTTAACACATTCGAGTCGCCGAATTCTAACTGTCCGGCAGATTGACAGCGGCTTTTGTCTGTTGCTGATCGGAGAGTGGCAGTTGCAACAAAGCAGTGTTCACGCGATGTTTTGTCTATAGATGACCGATGTCCGCCATGCGCTCAGTGCGACAGGTCGGGTCGCATTTAGTCAGCTCATGTCGGTACACCGCGCGATGCCTTTGACTTTGAGACATGGCTACAGACGCTGTAGCAGCTGACTTGATGTCACGCGATTCACGTGTAGTCGTCGCCGCCGTTCAGTTCACAATCCGACTTCAGCCTTCAATTACTGACCGGACGACTGTCACGGAATGCAAATGACCGCAAGTAGCGCTGCATGTGCGAAATCACAGTTTTCCACAAAAGTTGAGATCGGCAATCTGATGTTAAAAATCGCAAGTTGGCAAAAACAATAAAAAGTGAAGAGTGGAAAACAATTTCTGCTAAATTTTGGACTGCTGGACTTCTGTAATCTGAAAGTCGTGTCTTGGATTCTGGTTGTAACATATTGAAGCCTAGGCGCCAAATTTACAAAAAAACATACTGAGTTGAACTTGCAAAAAACTCGGAAAATAATCAAACTTACAAAAATTTTACATTAAGCTAAATGCGATTAACAGAAAATCGTAAGAAAAACGTAAGAGAAGAGTTTTAAATAAATAATTTACGCATAACCAGCTGCTGACTTAAAAACGTGAAAAGATCTTAAGAAAATCAACGAAAAGTGTCGTAAATCTGGTCCCGGTTTCGTTCCAGACACAGGCAGTCTTGTCTGTCTCAATGGTGTAAACAGATGCGGATTTATAGTATTATGGCCAGCATGTTCGACGGAAAAGCGGCCCTAGAAAGGGCCCACATAGGCCAGAGAATAATGTCGAACCGCCACGCGACGTTTTGTGGCCTGTGGGGGCCGCTTTATGACGTGTTGCCACATGGCCCAGAAGTTCACTTGGTGCAGCATGAAATTCCCTTGCCGCTATAGGCCTAACAGCAAAACTGCGCACAGTTGCAACGCTAAATCCATGGCAAATTACTGTACATTCAAGTCAAAAAATTAACGAAAGGACCCCGCATTTTTTGCCGAATAAGGCTTAACTGGGTCTCTGAGTGTAAGCCGGGAGGCCTGCAGAGAGACAGGCGAGGTGGGTGCCACGGTAAATCGGTGGGTGCTAGTGGTGCGTTAATTCGCTCTCCGTCGGTGAGTGAATAAACGACCACTATCCAGTGAAGCGTTCGTTCACACGACGCCAGCTGCTAATGCACTACCATGCAGCGCCCCGAAGCAAAGCAGTGTGTAATGGCGGCGCGAAGTTCACTGTTTCCGGCTGTCGCGCATTCACTCTGCAATGCACGATCAGCGCGGCCGGAAGTTCACCGTAACGTCCACAACAATTACTGGGTGGGTTGCCCACCACCGTGCATGCAGCGTGCACTGTAATTATCTCGACATACAATGTCTTGTCCTGTGGAACATAGGGCCTACCTCGAGCCATTATTACGCTGATAACAAATTGAGATACAAGCACAGTTGAGTGCAGATGAAAATATCTATATCCGCGAACAGGCTTTTAAAATACTTTCATCTATATGTTCAACACGCACGACAACGGTGCTTTAGTCGAATGATCGACAGTTTTAGAATGTAGTACATACATTCCACGAACGTTGGCCATACTCCTACTCCTTCGGGCATGCAAAAGCAAAAGCTAAAGGTCCGAGTGTGTGCTAGAGCGTTGCTTTCACGACCAGAAGCGTTTTACAATCGCAAAAGTGGCAACTGTGATAATAAAAAACACTAGCAGTAATAATACGTAATAAACTGCGAGTAGAATTCACGCTGTGAACCAGCAATGAATAAAAAAGTAAAACGTAATAATGACTTGGTCGATAAGCATGAAATATTCCTGGGCTGTAGTGTGGCAGTGAGATGCATGATCGATCAGTAGTCAGAGACCCGACCGATGGATGACCCACAGAGCGTTGCAGCCCGCCAGAATATTGACAAGAAGCTCAGCTACCGCTTAGAGAACAGGGCGTTAGCTTTATGCTTTCGTCTGATTATAATCACAGGAACGTGGCTTCTTTCACATTAGTTATACGTTATGTTTGTAACGTTTGGGACTTTTAGCAAACCGACACAGCAACGGATGCATGCGAGTCTAATCAAGAATAGTCCCCACAGTAGATTGATGTGACTTTACTCAAAAAACCGTCCATGCTAAATATTTTAGCCGCTTTTACGATAACTTTTTTTTACTTTTGAATCTTTTGAAGATTCGACGATGCCTATGACTCTGCATGACTGTGCATACTGCATGGACTATGGTCCTGCAGCGTAGAGTAGACCATAGCTGGGTGGACGCTCGGGTCGACGACCGACCACAGCGCATGCATAATAGGCCGGCGGGCGTCATGACGGGCGACAACTTGACGACGACCAAACGACCAGACGAGCAAGCCGCCAAAACCATCGTGACCAGCGGCCAGCTGCTGCAGTACCGTGGTGCCACCTACTCTGTCTTGGACCGGCCGGCCGGTGTCACATTAAAATGTCTCCCAATGAAAAATCCGCCCGGAAACAGATAACCACGGAATTGATAAGGCTCCCCCGTACTAAAATATCTCCCCCCCAGAAAAGTCTCCCCGCGGCAGATTTTTGCCAAAAAATTGTCGGC
>Ga0209671_1003932_pt1 | contig 14513 bp, 11 predicted proteins | sample WorMetHERISLAND2_2_FD_187401 | JGI IMG/M metagenome (GOLD analysis project Ga0209671, IMG submission 187401) | Marine gutless worms symbiont microbial communities from Max Planck institute for Marine Microbiology, Germany - Olavius geniculatus... | ecosystem: Host-associated > Annelida >... | reverse complement strand
GTCCAACACAGTAGTTCGATGCTGCAATTATTTCTGGCCAAGGAATATCAGTCAATTATTTTGTTGTAGCCGCTGCGTATATGCATAATATTATTTCGACGTGCTACGTAATTCATCATCAGATATTTTTACTAGTATAATCGAGTAATTTGGTTAAAAAATTGATCTAATCTGATAAAAGCAACTGAAAGAGCAGAGCAAATGTACTGAAGAAAAAGACAACAGTTTTTGACTGATAATAATGGTCCGCTTGTTTTAGCTATACGTAAGCTGAATTTCATAATTGCTGTTTCATAATTTTCGTTTTAGACTTCTAAAACGTATTGTTCTGTAGAGTGTGTAATAGTCCAACCCGATCAAGCTCATTGAAAGTCGTTGAGTTAGGTAACATTTAAAACCCGTCAATTTGCAACTTCCAGTTTGTTTAGTTCTGCATGCATGAGTGGACTGTGCAACGGCAAATTCGGTTTTACGATCTTGCTCATGTCAAAAATGTTGCAGATTTTCTGTTTTTTTTTCATTTGTCCCAAAATTTGGACAATGGACAAGGGCGCCGACGAAAGGGCTCCGAAGCGCGAAGACTGTAAGCTGATATCTGCGTACGTCAGTGGTGGATTCAAGGGGAAGGCGGGGGGCGGCCGCTCCTCTATTGACTGGATGGATCTTAAAACAGGCGAAAATTTTGCACGATAATGCACTATTTTTGCATAAAAATTTCAAAAATTTTCTAGGGTTGCCCCTCCTCAGACCCCACTCCCTACTCTTCCGCCCCTTATTACAAATTTCTGGATTCGCCACTGGTGTACGTGTAAGTAGTAGTCAAAGACTCAAAGTCGTAGTACCTACCATAATAGACCACGGTAGGGCCTACTTCAACGTCACAAACGCCGGCGGACGGGCAGACAAACGGACAGACTGCTCATGGTGCCAAAGCTATGGACAAAATTTTCATGGCAGTTTGGAAACATAAAGTCATTATGTGGTCAGGTCTTGATCGTTTGTGTCCAAACAAAACGGATTGTCTGAAATAAAACAAGAAGCCCAGCTGTCGCTAGAGTGGGCCGACCGCGAGAACCGCCTATATCCGAACGCCAGCTTCCGACTTTCGGTCGCGGAAAAAAAGCGATTACCAAAAGCGACTACAGCCCCATATAGTGATGCTGGTATATCGAAAGCTACAATAAACGCTAGGATACGATACGTTAATTCGGCGCACGTGGGTGATAACTGTAAGCAATAACTTTGCATCCATAATTGCGGCCAAATCGCTGCAGATAGAGACATGCTTACTATTGATAGCCTAGAGGAACTCTGAACTCATCGTCGCCTTATCCAACGGTACTATCGCCGACCCCCTACGACGTACGGTTCGTACTGTTTAGCCACAGTACATGCGTTACAGACAGACGGACAAACACATCGTACTCAAGGCTTGACCTAACGGTCGGCCGAAAACTTCTGTGTCAAAAATCGGTCCGGTGCTCTGTGAATCGCAACTGGGCACGAGTGTGTTGGTTTGGTGCGTGCGTCACTCAGCAGATGTCGCCACGGCGAAGTCGATCAAGCATGTCCGACACGCGTCTAGCTGATGTTGAGCTTATGAATAGTCATGAGCACACGGTTGCTGATGTTGCCATTAGCCGGACGCGGCACGTATGCAAAATTAATGCGGCGGTGCCGGGCGCGGCGTATTAGTACAACATGTATGATGCTGATGATGATGTTGGTGATGCTATCTATGACGACGCTATAGGCCTAACAGTAATGATGTCCATCGCTATTCAATGACGGAGCACACATTTTCATGCTAGTGACAGCATCGTCATCATCCACTTCGGCAACAGCATATACTGAAAACAGAGATGGCCGGATGCGAGGAAAATCCAGTCCACTGTCATCCCGCAAAAAGATCTGCGGACAAATCCGCATGTTCTGCTAGTCCGTAGGTCAGAAATCGACGAACCGTTAACAGAAACTCATTGTAGCCACGTGGTACAACATACAGTAACGTAGTAGCAGGGGCAGCAGGGGTCAATTTGCCCCTTCTTTTTTTCTTTTTATTTCGGGTTAAGTGCAAACTTCAATTAGTTGAATGTTATAGCACTCGAGTCGGGTGTGCACAGTCAGGGATGTGCTCCGTTTCGCCAGCATAAAACAGGGTCGGTGCAGATGGTTAAAATAGAAACGAATTTCTGGCTCTTCCGGTATGAGACGCGGCTTCCATTTCATCCAAGGCAGTGCAGTGGAGTGCCCGGGTTCAGTTACTAAGTTGAACAACAGGTTGTGGTGGGAAATTCCATTCACGCACAGTTCTTCGGAAGAATGAATGGAGATGGTAATCACAGTTTGAAGCCGGTTTGACTTGAGCCAGGTAATTTTGCAGTTCTAGCAGGTAACGAAAACATCTTTGACTCCAGATGATAGTAAATCTTGTAGAACGTCAAATTTCAGCCTGACGGAAAATTGTCTTTTCGTCGGAATATTTTCTTCCAAAAATACACAATTTCGGGATTAAAAAAACAGTTTGGGAAAATGTAGGGCAAAGTTAAAATTTTGAGCATACACCGATAGGCCTAATCTCATCCGACGAAAATTTGCAGGCTACAGCTCTCTGTTGAAAATTTGTATAGCGCCTCCTACAAAGTCGTGAACGGCATCGCTTAACAACAAAAGGATCTCGCAAAGCAGCTAGCTGTCGAAGGTCAGACAAGGTCACTGCTGATCAATAGATTCGTGATTGGATACGGTAAGCCTTGTTCTCGTATTTTAGCAAAACTACCACGTTACGAAAATAAACTGCGGGTGCACTAAATTAAGCAATAATTGTGCAAAATTTCGATTCTACGTAACCAGGGCCTACATCGTGTCTAAAAACCAAACCACTTTTATTTTTGAATTGCTCTGTGAAACATTGGCCGATTTTAATAATTTTTGGTATGCAACATCAAAAAAAAACTTAACTTGAACAACTATAATTTTGCCCACCTTACAGTACCTTGCCCACCTTACAGTACCTTGTGAAATGCAGAAGTCGTAGTTTGGCCGTTTACAACAATGAATTCATACTAGGTAGCGCATGTGTCTGCTCAGAAAATCACTGAGACCAATTAAAAATCTGTTACTTATTCAACATTAATCATATGCATTTTAAGATCATACATCAGCGAACTGAAACGACGCATCAACAGCGAGCGGGCAACTCTGAGTCACGCGGTTTATCGTACGTTTTGTTGGCGAGTGGCGTCAACGTCTACCGCTTGCGTTCGTACTGGAGGAGGACATTTTGAGCACATGCTGTAATAAAAGTGATGTGATGTGACACGTGTAACTTTTTGAGAAATGATAACTGTTACTCGTGTTTGTCGCCGACGCATTTTCTACCAGTATGACAGTGTGAATTTATTGTTGTAAATGGCCAAACTTGAATTTCTGCAATTCACTGGGTAGTGTAGCGACAGTATTAAGATAGAGGTGGGCAAAACTATAGTCATTTTCATCAAGTTTTTTTGAGATGTCACATGGTAAAAATTATTAAAATCGGCCAATATTTCACAGAACTATTCAAAAAGTGGCCGGGTTTTTTTCAGACACGGTGTAGTGTACATTCATTACGCTTGCTTTCTGTTACATTATTTGCAAGAATCTTGCAACATTTAAAAAAATTACATATAACCACGGTAAGTAAGTAAGTAAGTACAAACTACAAAGAGTGTTTGCTGCTTTAAATGTCGGAAAAGCGTTTGATCGAAATATACGGTGATAACAAACTGCTCATGGAAGTTTCATATTCGCACAGTCTGAAAGATTGTTGTATGCTGCATTTCGTCCATACTGGCTGGGCCACCGGTTCGCGCCGGCGGATCTAAGTTCTGTCTCCCCAGTCTACAGGCTGCAGGTCCACTCTGAGCTGGGTTGGAAGTATAGTCAGCAGCAGACCGAGTCGAGCCCAGCCCGTTACTAGTAATGCGTTGTTAATATTTCATTGGCGACATGACAAATCGCCGTTGCTTTGATCGCTGGTGGCCGCCCGTGCTCGGCTTGGCCGGTCTGGGTACAGCAGATGACAGGCGACGATGCTATGATGTATATGCGGTCCTGTCCCAGTCTACACTGCTGTATGCAGAGTCCGCGCAGAATTTCTAGCTCGTCGACTTGAATTTGCATCAGTCACTGGCCATTAAGTTGAGATACGCGCGCTGGCGTACCCGCGCGATGAAATTTTCAGCGCGTCGACGGTCAGCAGATAGCCAACCGAGTTTCCAGTTAAAGTTTTATAATTCGTTTTGAATTTTCAAGCGAAACAAAACATTTCCGGGCACTGAAGTTCTGAAGCGCGAAGTTCTTTGACTCTTGATCTGCACCAGGCACACATACAGTTTTAACAGCGCTGCGTAAATTCACGTTTTACTAACTTAGGCCTACTTTCCCGGCTGGCCGGCTAGTGAACTCTGGCTCTTCCCAGCTGAAAAATCTGACGCTGAAAAATGCCTCCATACGTTGCTGACGTTGTAGCCTATACGGGCACGTAGGCTCCTACAGAGCGACGTGATTGAACTGAACTGGCGTAGTCTAGTTTTTGACGAAAAGCAATAGGCTAATTCAGTACAGTAAGCACCATCTAACGGCGTCGGTGGCTTACGTGGCGTTCACGTACGCGTCCACCAATGACCAGTGGGCTCGCCCTGATTGGCCATTGGTCAGTCCGTCGAAAACTAAACCGCGCCAGTTAGTTCAGTCCAGTTAAGTCGTTCTGTACGCCATAGATGTGATAAACGTTTACAACGTTTACAAAACATCTTTGTAAACGCGTTTATTATTTTGTCAACGTTTATCTCAATAAAAATCACATAAGCGAAACGAAGCAAAATTATGACGGGAAGCCAAGCTATAGTGCATTGCGTTCGATCACTGATAGAGTTTATTGGGTCACAGTGCTAGTGACGGTAAACAGCTGCCTCAACTTAGTTTTCACGTAGCTATAAGATAAAAGTGAGTGAATTCTGGGAACTTTTGTAAAACGGTTGTCACAGAAGTGGAGTAGGACATTCTTTGACAATGAAAAAACTTCTATTGTAATTTGGAATTATCCAAATAATAGGCCTAATATTCAAACTTACGCTCTGTGTACGTTTACTTTTAGTTTACAAACGTTTACAATCTTTTTCGTAATAAACGCGTTTATTAACGTTTATTATAATTTTTTGACGTTTATCACATCTATGCTGTACGCGCCTTGCCGCACTTCATTACATGCTTCCAACATTGGGGATGCATGACGAAGAGCGGATTAAGCGGTGCGGCCAATTAGAAAGGTCAAGGGAGCGTTGCAAGGGGTCTGTAGCGAAGCCTCAGACGCAAACGTCTTGAAGGAACTTTTGATAATAAAGAATGACTTTTCTGGCGCTAAAATGGGACAGCTCTCGGTCAGCAAAAGTCACAGCACCGTTCCTTCACTTTGAGGTGTCAAAATCATTGGTGTCCATCACCCAAAACTTCGCAGGGAACATGTTCTCCTGTAGACCTATCTAAAGGATAGAATGACGCCAATGGATGCTGCATGGTGTGAATATTTCGCATGAGATCGACACACAGAGCCAGGAAGGCGGTAGATCAAAGTATTGCTGGACAACCGCAGTGTCATGTCGTGTCGCGGTTGATGTATATAGCCGATGACACGTGTACACTCTGCCTGATTGCACGGCAGCGCTTCCGTGTAATGACTTCCCTAATATATTATATAGCATACAGGCCTCGCATTTCTATCGTGTCGTTCCAGGTCCGATGTCGTATCCACGCACGATCTTCTTAAATTTAGCTTCAGCGATAAGCTCCAAGCCCAAAGTTCCGCACTTCGACAAGAGGCTAGCAAATCACACCAAGTCGAATGGGTGGTCCGAAAAACTGCACAAAGTTTACGGCAACATAATTTTGCAGTCTTATGTCACAGAGTCGTGCGGTTTTCTGTGACTTACGGTTGCAAAATTATGGTGCTGTCAACTCTGTGCCGTTTTTATTTTTGGACCACCCATATCCAGCAAATCATCGACAAGTTGTAAGGCCTATATACAGTAAGTCCACAGAAAAATCAAAAGCCACATCTTGGCATGTAAGATGCGTGTTAGAAATTTATTTTTCAAAGCTGAAAATGTTTAAGCGATATTTTTCATGGGTAATCTGCGTTCAAATCTACGCTAAACTAAGTACAAATTCTCATTCATTTATTGTCCCCAACTTTGACAGAATTATGTCATATTAAGCGTAATCGCGAAGAGAATTTCACTTGAAGCTTAGAAATGAATGGCCGCCAGATTTAACAGACCCCAATCAACTTCACTATTGTGTGGGGTGCACATTAATAGCACCGTGTGTCGCAAGCGAGTAAGAGGTGCATAATTTGCACGCAGCGTTGTAGGCTTAATTCTAATACGAAAAAAGTGATTACCATTAATGTAAAATTTTACAACAGTCGTAATCGTCATTGTTTATTAGCACAAGAATGAACAACGTATAGACGTAAAAGAACGACAGGAGCAACCAAACAGTGAACAGCCATGCACACATTATCGTTGCGCGAATTAACAACCCACAGCAGCTGAAGGGACAACAGAAGCTTTGCAGCGACTGTAATAAACAGTCAACAACTTAAAATAATCTGAGCAAATTAACACCATGTATGTGTGCCGTATTTATTATTGATCCTTTATGAAATTGCTGACAACAAATTTAGTTATCTGATCCAATAATTAACTAAAATTAAATAAACGCTATTATAAATAGTACATCATGCGAACTAAATTTGACTTGAACATTGTTTCTAAGTCTGTACAAATTAAGTCAATAACATAAAAATTGGCATTTAGGCCTAACTAAAATTACGACAATCTCTGACAGTCTCCGCATAGCCCGACATTAGGCTGTGGTAGAAATTTCTCATGTTGGCCTTTTAATATTTAGTAAAGACAATAAATGGAAAAATATATAAATGTAATGCGTGGCACAAATGGCGAAAAATCGTTTCCTCCCCTTTTCCATTGGGTACCTTTACCCTCAATCAGAAATCATGATTAGACGACTGGCAAATGAAGGAAAGGTTAGATACAGAAAAATAAATACAAAGAAAATGGGTCGGCAAACTGATACATTGTAAATTAAAGAGGCTTTGCTCGCCCCTGACAACTTTTCTGCGTGAACCCATGGACCCCAAAATCCATTGTGATGTTTTGGATCGCAGCGTAAATCGTTTAATGGATATCTGGCGGGCACAGCCGTTGCCTGGTATTCCGCCAGTCTGTTGAGCATCTGAACAGCAATATCTCGACGACTGTCGAATAAATCGATCTTCTCGTTTGGATCGTTGCTTACGTCAAACAGCCGGATGTTCTTCGATTTTGGATCGGGATCAGGAATAGATTGACAACCGGTAGTATCTTCTGGCGGTGCAATCCAGCTGCCTTGCAGTGGATTACCGGTGATGAGCTTCCAATTACCAACTCGTATCGCGGCTCGTATACGATTATCAAACTTGCTGATATTCAGTCTGGGGCCACGTCTGGGTAACAGAGGATCGATGTTGTGAAGAAGTTCTTTGCGTGGACTTGGCTTGCCGTCACTGATTGACTTCCATACATCGAGTCCGTCAACATTCAGTCCTGCGGTATCACGACCAGTCAGTCCAAGTAACGTTGGAAACCAGTCATTGACGTCTATCAGACCATTGTTGACCGTTCCACGGCGCCGGATCAGCGGACTGTGGACGAATCCAACTCCTCTCACTCCACCCTCCCACAACGACCTCTTCCAGCCTCGCAGCGGCCAGTTATTGCCTCCAAACGCCACCTCCCCGCCGTTGTCGGTTGAGAAAATCACGATTGTATTGTTCCACAAACCGTATTTCTCCAGAGCTGTGGTGACATTTAGAACACCTTCGTCCAAGCATGCCGTCATACCGGCGTATATTCTGCGGTTTTTGTCTTCGATGGATGCGTACGGCTTCGTATAAAATTCCGGTACTTGCAACGGAGAATGCACCGTCTGGTAGGCCAAGTACAGAAACAACGGTTTTGAATCTTGCTTCCTGGCGTGGCTTTTTATCACGTCGATAGCTCTTCGCGTGAACAGATGAGTAGAATATTGTCCGGAGTAATTCACAGCAGTTTCATTTGACCGTAAATCGTAGCCACAGACTGAGTGTCTCATGCGTCTCTTGTCGGGACTGCTCAGCAAATATTCGTTCAACTCCCACATACTCAACGAACGTCCGACATCCGTGCACAACGAATGTGAGTAATAATCACCTCTGCCGTTCAGGATCCCGAAGAAAGAATCGAACCCGCGACGCGTCGGTAGCAACTGTTTCTTGTAGAATCCAACGTGCCATTTGCCGACCATGTGCGTGGCGTATCCGGCATCACGCAGCATGGTAGCAAGAGTCGGCATGTGTTCCGGTAAACCGTTTGGTTGACACGGATAAATGGCTCGATGCTGGAGTCCAGTGTGTATTTGGTAGCGACCGGATAGCAGCTGACTCCTGGTTGTAGTGCAGATCGGCTGTACATAGTAGTTGTTAAGTCTCACGCCACTGTACGCCAAACGATCGAGTGTTGGTGTTCTTATTACTGTCGAGCCGTGGAAGCCGACATCGCCGTATCCCAAGTCATCGGCAAGAATAAATACGATGTTTGGAGCTGACCGGGTTGCCACTACCTCTCTCTGACAACGGAAAGTCATCAAAAGGCCAAAGAGGACTAGCTGCGCGGCTACGATCTTCATCTTTACCGGACACTGTTCTGTTTATCGAATAATGGCGAGATGTAATCACAATACCACCAAAAGACAAAAAAAACGTCACGTCACTTTTCACATAACTGCTTACTGCGATCTGTCTCACTGCATCAACTTCAGCTGTAGACAGACAAAATACAAGGTGGATTTTACGATTATCAATATTTTTATTGTTTACATAATTGCTTATACAGAATCTTATGTGCACTTGATTAAACTCTCGAGCAGTTCACGACATGAATGCCATAGCGTCATTCATGGTGTGCAGAAAAAATCTAAGTAAGCTGATAACGTCATTTAATTCAATTCAATTCTGAGAGATACGTGTCTATAAAAATGCGAGGTGCAGCGGCATAGGTCTGCACATATCTATCACACATACAGTTTTCCCCGAAATTCCTAATAGGGGCTAAGTCAGCAATTTCCCGTTGAGTTGATAAAGGTAACTTTTAACTTATGAACTTAAGAACTCACGCGTCATTACCAACATACAGGAAAAAGACTTAAACTTTTTTGGGGGCGGGGGAGTGCACACAAAGACTTGGAGCTGAGTGGGGGCTTCACAGCCATCGTAATACCTACCTTTCGTTGTCACTGACTCTATTATTAGCTATTTCCAGTCACTGTTGTTTTAATGTTTATGGAAATTATGGTGCTGCGTTCAAGTTACGATGCAATGAGTGTGACTCAACGCGTGGCAAAATGTTCTACAGACCTTTTCTCCGCAGATCCTTTGTAGAAAAGTATTAGCCTATAGGGGCCCATTGTAATGCATCCTCCTCGAACATATCAACAGTCTGCCTTGTTTCAGCTTCATACATGTAAGTTATGTAACCTGCGCTCTGCGCTGTATGCAGCAGATTCTGCATCTATCTGCGTACATCATCAGCGGCCTGCACCTGCGAGTCAGAGAAATCTACATGTATGCCTAACTGCTAGCAGCCATAGACCACTAGGCCTATAGGTAGGCCTATAGCTTCTTTCTGTAGGCTTGCCAGAGAAAAGGGGGTCCACCTTGTATAGGCTCTATACCGAGTGGTGCATAAAAAGTACATAAGCCCTTAACGTGTCATGCATTACTAATTTCGTCAAATAAGCCTGCTAAGTTACCAAGCGATTTTTAAAATTTCTTCACTAGTCAAATTAGGGCCTAGTGGTCATTAAAACTTAAATTAGCCTACACTAACATATCGGTCCATCATACCCTAAACGCGTCGATCATGAAGTTTAACCCTGCAGCTGTACAACATGCCAAAAATCAACTACATAAATGGATTTTACAAGGTAGCGTAGCGACACGACGATCATGCACTTACTGGCAAATTGGCTGCAGATTAGGCTACATCAGGGTAAAAACTGTGAAACTATGTCCATGCAGTTATGACAAAAACTTGGAGACTTACTGTTTATGCCTATTGCGTGGTTTGCTGGAGGAGTGGTTAGGACATCGGACTTGAGATCAAAAGATCGCGGGTTCAACTCCTGGCCAGTTTGCTGCATGCTATATGCTGGCAGACTGTAAAAACTACGGAAATTTACCAATTTATTAGGCCTACATGTAGAATTTAAAGAATCATAATTAAATGAGCGGTAGGCCTAATGATGCGAGTTTTTGAACTAGAACAACACTGAATGTGAAGACGCATGTATTTTGCATTAGTTTTATGCATTAGCGTTATATCATGGCCACGTGGTTTTAGGTTTTGGCGTCACCACTCTCTGTACAGTATGTTGCAGCGTCGTATGATGTCGTTAAGTGCTGCAGACAGTTGCATCGTAGTCTTTGATGTCGTCGCAAGTCGGTCGTCGGTCTTGGACCACACACATACACGCACGTATACGCTCGATATAAGAACCACACTCAACGTCGCAGTCGCTTGAGACTGGTTCACAGACAGACAGACAGACGGACACAGTATGCAGCAGCGTCTTCAAGAAACATCAGTGTTCCCAGGACGTGTCAGCGAACGTTTGAACAGAGACCCTAATGACGCTCGACGCATCCCAGCGACACTATTATGCCGATGACGCGTACGTCTACGAAGCTACGCCTGCCACTACAAATACAAGGATCAACTGCAACACTAGACCCCTATAGCGATTTATAGTTCCAAGTTCGGACATGAATTACTTGTCCAGAACGTAGTTGGCAACTTCAAGTCAAATTTGGTGTGCTAGCGTTTTAGAATAGTATAACGTTGTGATTAAATATAAAGCGAAAAACACTTGTAGAATGTTTTGCAAACGCGTTGTGCTTCAGGCCGTAATTAAAATCTAAAAGACATTGACTGTAGGCCTATCTTACACGTAGGCCTACGTAATACTCATATCCACGTCCAAGTCGTCCAAAATATTCGCAATAATGTTTTACGTTAAAACGGTTGCAAAAATGTTTAAAACATTTTGGCAAGATTGCGCATTGCACAGCTTAAAGATAAGAACTAAGCCGTAAAATTCGCCTTAAGCCTATATGGGGTAGGCGTTGGTGATAATTCGATATCAGGATTTCAATTTCGACACGATATCGATAGGATATTTTGAAAATATTGCGATATCGATATCGATATTTTAAAAATGATAATTCTATAAATATTATACAAGCACAAAAACAAGACGTGAACATTCAGCGAGGCAGTTTGCTTTACGTAGATACCAAAATGTGCCAGTTAACTTGAAAATTAATTATTGACTGTCGTCAGTGTCGTTAAATTACGACACTATAATTTGTTTGCTTTAGTTAGTTTGTCGTTTTCTCCGTTTATTTTCGTTATTTTGGCAAAAGTAATAAAAAATATCAACTTTTGGCGTTAAATATTGCGATATATCGAAAATATCGTGATATATAAAAGATATCGCGATATATCGAAAAATTCGATATTTTTTTCGATGATACGATACGATACGATATATCGATATCGAAAACGATATATCGATATATCGAATCATCACTAGTAGGCGTACAAGTAATCATAATAAGACTTAGATGAGTTTAGTTATGTTTCACTAAGACTTTAGTTTAAACTAAAGTCTTAGATCCACGACGTTTCCTGGCACGAAAAAAAATCTGTTTTAACTTTGAAAGTTTGGTCTTAGCGTTCAACGTAGGCTAGTGACTTACGCTAAAAATTTGAGTAGGCCTGTATCATACAGATCATATAAACATTTTGTATTTTTACAGACGTAAAATTAAGATTTAAATGAATAAATGAATGGCTAACTTAGACACAACAAACGCGAGTCGACACTGCATAAGCAAAATAAGACATTAACCCATCCCTATTTACCAGCTACCTAATTAAATATTCTTTGTAAAACCTGTAAACAAACAATATTATAATATAATTGTTATTGAGTTGTAAACTTCAATTTAGCAGACAAATAGCAGCATCAGATGTTTTTTTTGTTTTCGGTATTTTTTATTGGCTTTAATTTTCGCTTTCTATGTTTATGCACTATCGTCTACACTCAGTAAGCATGGTAACAGCCATCTGTTTCTAAAGTACAGTCATAAAAAACCAGTGGGCCAATGTTATTTCGATAAGAATGCTGTTGTACGATGAATATGATGAGTAGTGCCTCATCTGAAATGGCTGCTATGTTGATAGATCGACCATTGACTGTGCCTGTTGATTTTATTATGCTTTTGTTGATTCTGTCAGAGATTCTGAGCTGTTTATTGATATTGATATTTTAGTCCAATGCTTTTTACATCTGACTGCCTTCAGTGCAGTCAGGCTACCTTATTTTCTACTTCGTTTATCTACTTGGTTATTTGTAATTATGATGACTTGGATGTTGTGGTTGTTATAGGTGTCAAGAATTGACTTTCTGGATGCCACATTGATTTGAAGAAATCATGATAAAAAGCACATTTTCTCGTAATGCTGCAAAGCCGTCATTGTCAAGCTCATCAAAGAAGCCGTCTCTTGCAAGCTTAGCACAGAAACTGCAAGGTGTCAGTTTAAGCAGTACTTCGTGTACTGACTGTTCACTGCCTGATGATGGGAACAATTCTTTTGTACAGAACAGTTTCAATGATGATGGCTATAGCATACCATCGGTTGATGGAAAATATGTAAAAACATCTGAGCTGGTCTACAGCAATGACAGTTCTGGTAGTACTGCCACAGACAAATTAAATCCAGAAAATTTATTTGTGACAGATTCTGCACACAAACACATTTCTAGTTGTGGCAACATTGCTAGATGCTTTAGTAAGCAGAATGGAAATGAGGGTACTGTTGAATGCTCAGTCATGGAAATTAAATCTCACATCTCTTCACTAGATCTTACCGGCAGTTTAAATGACTGTTCCATAGAGTTTGACCGACTGCACATAAATCCTGCTTCTCGGAAGAAGTGCCACGTTGCGAAGCCCACTCCATTTGGCCGAACATTGTCCGCTGTTCCTAATCCGTTGAATCAATCTGATCGTCAGAGACTAAAAGCTGCTTTGTATGCACGTTTTTCATATGTTTGCCAGACATCGGCGGTGCCAGGACTTCAGCGACAGACACGCAGCTTAAACACTTTGACAATTACACCATTTGATTTTGCAACACCATCGCCAGATGACATCGTCCGAGAGAAACAAAAACTGGCTTTTGGTAAATGTCCTTCAGCTAAGTGACTGTGAATCTGCGATTTACAATGCCAGGCAGCAATTTTATTATGAGTTTGTTTTAAGCCTATTTATTCCTTCGCGATGTTGATGTGCTGATCACAAAAACCACCAGAAACTGAGTTTGGCAATAGCATCGTTTGCTGTTCAGCATAGGGAAGCCAACCCCGGGGCCCCGATCCCCGGATTTTTATCCTGGGGACGGATAGCAGATCCCCGGCCACCCCGGCACTATCTTTCTGCCTAGCAGCCAGCCTTGCTGCCTCTGTTGTGAGCACTAAGCAGAGCCACTGTGATACAGCTGAAACGCAGCATGCAGCTGCTGAGAGTCTGAGACAGGTCCTGAGTTTGCTGCTTGTTGCCCAATCCATGCTGTTGAGTCACCTGCCTGGTGACTCCACAGCATGGCTTGGGCAGCATCCACAGACTGCCTGCTGTTAGTATGCCTGTTAGTGCAGAGACAGTGCCAGTGCCCAAGTAACTACATGTAAGTCCCTGCTCCCTAGCCACTACACTGGGTTGGCTTCCCTAATTATTGTGCTCGATGTTTCTGCTGAGTGCGGACCTGTATTCAAATAGGCCTAACTGTAAGCCTATTATTGATATTGACTGTTGAATGAAGACAATTACAATTACACTATATTAGATCAAGCTTATATAATATATACTAATAATAGGCCTGTCAACATTCTAATCCTTGAATATGCCACATGTCACTGTGTTTGTGTTATGTGAAAAGTGGAAACATAAAAACCAATATCTTTAAGTGAAAGGGTAACTGAAACACTGTCACTGTCAGGATAGCAGCCTCACATACAGACTTTTAGGCTAGTGCTTCATGGCGAGCAGCCGAAGAGAATAACTGCTAACTTAGGCCTACAGTACGGACTATTTTTCATCAGTGGCACTGAGCTCAAAGTTGCTTAAACATTTGCAGTTTTGGAAACTTGGCAAACAGGACTTCTAAAGAATTAAATTTCTAGCCTTCCGTGTAGGCTAATCATTTCTACAGGCCAGCCGCCTGGCCTCTAGAACTGATTAGCCTACACAACAGGCGAAGCACATTAGCATACAGTTCATCCCCGGGGATCCCTGGGGCCCTGGGATGAAC
>Ga0209671_1003931_pt1 | contig 14514 bp, 7 predicted proteins | sample WorMetHERISLAND2_2_FD_187401 | JGI IMG/M metagenome (GOLD analysis project Ga0209671, IMG submission 187401) | Marine gutless worms symbiont microbial communities from Max Planck institute for Marine Microbiology, Germany - Olavius geniculatus... | ecosystem: Host-associated > Annelida >... | reverse complement strand
AACTGCTCCGCCGTACTTGATGGACAGTTGTACACTCACAGCAGAAGTCACTGGCCGTCAACATCTGCGTTCTGCCACTCAGCGGAAGTTGGTCGTACCGCGCTATCGATTGAACAGTTTCGGTCGTTGGCGCTTTTCTGTGGCGGGCCTGTCGACTTGGAATTCGTTGCCAGACAGTCATTGTGACCCAGAACTGAGTCTTGATACTTTCAAACGTCAGCTGAAGACATACATTTTTGCGAAATACTGATGACAAAATGTATTAAGCGCATTAGAGATCTTTTAGAGTATGCGCTATAAAAATTTACACTTTACTTACTTACTTACTTACCTGAACTACTAAATTGATTTGTTGACCGCTGCTGCCACCAAAATCTGATCACCCTTAAGCTGAGCCAAATATAACCCTACCTGAAAATGTTAGCCAGATCCCCCTGTAACTATTTGCGAAATCCTTCTAACAAACACATACCAACGAAAAGACAAAATAAATAAATGGATGCTGGCGGAGGTAATAAACAAAGTAAAATAAACTAAAATGGAAGAAAATCGACCGATTCCAGATTACATTGGCATGTAGTAGTGGAGTGAAGGCTGGTACCGCTGACAACCGTTGTACCTCGCTGTCAATGACCGGCGGACCGGACGGCTGACCCTCGGCTACTACCACAATCTGTCCTCTCTGCTGACTGCCGCGGTGAGTGTCCACTGAACGGACGACCTTTGCTGGGATTGAAGCAAGACTTGGGGATGACCTTGACCCATCTGCACAGCACATCAATCACCAGCCACTGTCCAGCAATGATCAGCATTATCGAGCTGCAATTACATGTGATAAAGAAAGGTAAAGATCGTCAACTTGTATAGCGCATCGTCGCAAACACGCCTCTAATGCGTTTTTGTCACTAACCAGAGCCGCCTGCCGCACGGCCACCGTGTGCAGCCTGCAGACACAGGCTGGCGCAGCGACTGGCTAGACAGCCCCAGTCAGCTGTACCAAGGTCCCCACCTTCCGTAACCCATGTAAATGAGTTACTACTCATTTTGCCGCCCACGGAGAGTAAAAGGCTGAGTCAACCTAGCTGGCAGGCTTCGCACCGAGATGGTTTACCTGCCCACAGGCAGTCGCCCATCGCAGTACTAACCGGGCCCAGCAAAGAGTAACTTCGTTTCAGCCGAAACACGTTACCAACTACGCCATGCCACCAGCCCACTACATCACGCCACCAACCAATGATGTGCACAGAACATTGGAAGTGATTTTCCGCAACTTTCCACAACCATTTACGTCCATTTTTCACGTCTTTCCAAGACTGCTTAGTAATTGAGTGGTCGTCAAACCAGTCAAATTATCATATCACACATTTACTACACTCTAAGGCATAAAAAAACACACCAAAATTTATCGATCATAACTTGAAGGTGGATCGTTGGACTTTAATAATTTTTTGCACAACTATTCCTGATACAACTGGCCATCAAATGATTATTTAAGTTTCCACCTCACCCGACATATGCTTCTGCACTACCTGGGGAAATCAAAACACATGAAATTGGCACTAAAATGAATAAAAAACGTCAAAGCCATCCGTGATATTATTGATAGTAACTTGCAAAAGAATGACAAGATTTTAATAGTTTTTGGTACAAACATTCCTGACACAGCTTGGCATCAAATGGCCATTCAAATTTCTAGCTCACCTAAAATCTGTTTCTGCATTGCCCAAGGAAACAGATCATCATGAGACGAAATAAGGAAAAAAAACATCAGCAAATTTCATTACTCCAGACATGTAGCTCCTAACAGCTCTGATCACAGTCCGTTGGACAGTATTTGCAGTGCTATGCAGCAGCGAGTTTATGGGACACTGTTTAGGAATATCAATGAACTCAAGAAGCAACTGGTTATAGTCTGGAGCATTATCAACACTGATACCAATGAATGGAGAATGCATCTTCCTGCCCGTGTTTACACAAATGGCCAACATTTTGAAAATTTACTGTCAGCAGTTGCACAGCTGGACAGTTGGATAAACTGTCAGCCAAAATGCTAGAAATTTGGATAAAATGTGCTAAATGTGTGCTATTTGAATTAAATAATGATACCGCATTGAATAAAAATGTAATATTTTGCTTTTTCTGTTTTCCCCAGGTAGTGCAGAAACAGACGTTCGGTGAGGCGGGAACAAATGATCATTTGATGGCCAGTTGTGTCTGGAATATTCATACCAAAAATTATTAAAAACTGATAATCCACGTTCAAGTGACGATCCATATATTTTGGTGTGTTTTTTACGCCTCACAGTGTAGATTAATTATAAAAGTTAATAATATCAGTAATCAGTAATGTAGATAAACGGATGCAGGCACAAAGTCCCTCTATATCCATGTCACGATATAACTGATTCTACTAATAATCTAATAACTTTTTTCGATAAACTCCAATCTGTCTCCAGTTCTAGTTAATTTGGCAGTCCAATCACGCCTTGCTTCTTGTTGTGGCCAAAATCTATCAAGCCACACTTTAAATAAATCAATAGACTGCACATAAACTACCCAATTAGGTAAACTATTCCCGATATTAATAATTCGTGCCGAGAAAAAATATTTTCTGAAATTATGAGTAAATGTTTGGTTGTGCAATTTAAATTTCTTACCTCTAGTTACTGAACTCTTATTGAAGTATAATGTAGGTGCGACTTTTCCATCATAAATGTCATTCACAATTTTAAAAACCTCAACCATGTCACCATGCAATCTTCTGTATTTATGTAAGTTTAAAGAAATCAAGCGTTTTTTGTATGCTAATTAACGTAAGGTAGTAACGAGTTTGGTAGCTCTATGGTAACATGTTTCAACCAACAACTGTAAATAATGTAATGTAACGTAAAAAACGTAACGTCCTTCCCGAGCCTTACGGCCCATAGGGCGGCGCCAATCTCCGTTTCTTAAGGCCCTCAGCCAGACACCAGTTTTTACACTGCGAGACCACAGATACGGGGCCAGTGTATCGTGCGGTGTGCCTGTTTACGTCCCAGCGGTGAAGCCAGTACCAAATTATACTGCTTGGTGACAGAGGCACATGTGTGTGAACAACTTGCCTAAAATCGTTACCCGGCAGTGTCCCAGTGCAGAGTCAAACCTGCACCTCTGAGTTACCTCAGGATTACAAGTCCGACACGTTACCGTTAGACTACCGAGCCACACATAACAGAAACAACAGGTCAAACTGAGTCCAATCACGAAGAATTATAATGTATGTAAAATTCGTAACATTTATCTGAAATGCAGCAACCATATGAATTATTTACGAGACTTTCCATCACCTATACCTGATTCTATACCATTTCATACCGAAAAACATTGAATTTTAAATTCCACAAACTTCCATGACTTTCCGCAATTTGCACAAACCAGATCCTGACGAGTTGGTTACCTGAGCCAATGGGCTTGCTAATGGAGCACGACGTGTATGGAATGTCTTCATCCCTCTGAGACTTCAATGAAACTGATGGCAATGTGCTCTGATCCGCTCCCATCTTACACTCTATGGTTCATGGATGCTCTCTACGGTTCAAACGCACTCCAGGGTGCACATGCACTCTCTAGACACACACAAACAGATATTGAACTGAAGTATGAAAGGACAACTCTAGAGTAACTGGAACTTTCATCCCCTAGAACTTTCGTTCCTTAGAACTTTCGTTCCCTGAAACTTTCATTCCCTAACATTGATTATTAGGCCTATACTGTACACAATTTCTGACGGGCGATGGTAAAATGCGAGGTGCGAGGTGCAAAGAGGGTATAGTGCGAGGGAGCGAGCGAGGAATTCGTACGAGAAACGGGGTAATTAGCGAGGTGGCGTGCGAGGCCATCCGCAATGTGTAGGACAGTGGCGCACAATGGCTGCAGGCGGCGGCGTGCTTTGATGTAATCTGTAGCGGCGATGACCGTTAATTGACGTTGACAGGTGACGTAACTCAGCGTGATGGAGCAGAACACGTGCAGCAGGAAATTGTTGTCATCAGTAGGATAATGCTGTGACGCTTATAGTCTAGGCTATGAGCTAATGTAAAGGAACATTTTTTTTCATATTGATTTTTGGCAACATGGCTCAATTATCTCTAAATACATAGTAGAGCACAAAAGTGATGTTGGCATTTTTTTCTGTTTGGTCCCAGGGTGGTTTTGAGACCTATACAGGGTGCACAAAATTTTTTAAAAAACTAAACAATAAACAAAATGTGCTACAACTTCAAATGAGAGCCAAAGGGGGGGCATACTCCACTGACTGTTATCACATATTATCAGAGGGGTGTATAATAGTGTCATTCCAGTTCTGAAAATCATTTTGAAGTTCCAGTTTCTATAAAGTCTGAGCTCAATCATTACAGTTTAAGTTTCTATACAGTATCTGAATTCTTTTCAGTTATAGTTTCTGTGAAGTTTTTTAAAGAAATCATTCCAGTTCAATTTCAGTATCAGTATTTACATTATTTCAGTTACAGTTTTTTATCGACACAACTGACAACTCATCAAACTGCTAGCCTACTAAGAGTAAATTCATCAACTATCCAAAGTTTTCATTTTCCAGGATTTTCCAGAGCCTGGAAAAGCAAAGGAAAGAAATTCAAGAATTGTCAGGACTTTTTAATGTGTGGAAACCGTGTGGTCACGGGTTCAACTCCTAGACATTCTACTATCATGTAACAACCCTGGGCAAGTTGTTCACACACACACACACGTGCCTCTGTCACCAAACAGTATAATTCAAGACTGGCATAACAGCTGAGCAGGTAAAGACAAGTGTATATCAGAGGTGTGGCCTATACCATCCATATAACTAAGCTGTGTCCGCAGTTTGCTGCCAGCTCAGAGCAGGAAATGGAGGTGAGGAGTGACCCAAGGTTCAGTCGCAGAGCTGTGAGGCCATGAAGCTAGAATTTGGTTGAAAAATGGCAAAAGCTGGAAACTGCCACTGGTGCAAGTAAATAAGTAAATAAGTGAAGCATGCTGGAAAAATTTAAGGCAAAGCCAACCAATCATTTCAGTATCAGTTTTCAAAATCATTTCTATTACAGTTTCAGCAAACTTTTTTCTTGATCATTTCTATATCTACACAGTATCAGTATTGATAATTTTTACAGTATTATTTTCAGTATGAGTTTTACTGAAATCAATTATTTCAGTAATCAGTATCAGTTTGAGATAATTCAGGGCTCATACAACTGGCAGACACCAGCTATCAAGAAGCTTCAAATACAGCTGGTGGTTAGGATGCGGCACTGGAAGACCACTACCTGGTATGTGGTGATCTGGTCTAATATACATTTTCCTACGGTGGACAGCAGCTACTGCACACCAGCCAATGTGGGTGGTCTCCCAAGTACAGCATCGTCAGGCTCAGCCTCCCAGACACCAGTCAGACAGACGTCTGCAGCCTAGTACTAGGGCTACACTGTAAGCCTATTCATCACAGCAGGAGCAGATGCTGTTGTGAGTCTCTCTGTTGATGCCAAGCAGTATCATTTCCGTTGTCCACCACTTGTCAATCAAAGTCGATTAGCTGTCCACAATTAATGCTGCCAGTTGAATGGCCGCTGGCATTTACTACCTGGTAACATCATCCGCAGTCCTGGTTATTACGTAAGCTGCAGTCCTGGCTGATTGCACTGTTGACTGCTCCCCGGCGTGCGACGTGCTTGCTGTGCCTTTCATCTCGCCGTGCTCGCAGGTCACACGCCAGCGGCCGCAGGGCCGTATTGCCCTAATCCATTGACTCATTCCTGTGCATTCAGAATAATGGGTAAACTGCAAGGAATCTATTTATAGCCGACCAATTGCGTGCCGCCTCGCACGCTCCCTCGCACTATACCGTCCTCGCACCTCGCACAACGCACTTTACCCAACCCCATTTCTGACACACTTTTTTAATTACAGCCATGCTGTAGGCGTCGATGGTACCATTATCGTCTGTCTCTCGCCCATCCGTCTGTCTGTCCGTAATAAATGTATTGTGGATAAGCTTTGGGTCATAGAGAAAAACTTTTTGCACGAACAATTAGTTCTGTGTCAATGCTCTCTGCGTACAAAATTTCAGGGATGCAGTGCAAGGGAAACATTTTCAAATACTTTTGTTCCCGGGAACGAAAGTTCTTGGGTACAAAAGTTCCATGCATCAACTCTAGTGATAAACAGGTGATCATCCAGTTAACATGGGAAAACTGCTAGGAGTAAATCAAGTAGACAAGCAGTTCTGTACGCAATGGGTGTACACTGTCTCTGTTGCAAAAAACAATAATTCTAGCGGTAGATCGGCGATCTTGCTGTTAGCACTGGAAAATTGCTAGAGGTAGATTGGGTAGGCATAGTCATAGGACCATGCCACGACACAGTCACGTATTTAAATCAGGCTTATTCAGCATTATATCATAGTCCTTCTCAAGCCATATTTGTCTCTTTGTAACACAGACTTAAAAATATATTGTTTTTGAATAAATTTGGCAATTGATAACAAAGTGACTGATATTTCAGTCGCAACCACAGTCCTGGTAATGCAGTGAAGAAATATGGCTGCATTCTTACAGTAATAATGTGATAAATGTAATTAGATAAAGTGGCGATCTACCACTAGTAATTTTCTGCTCACTAATGCGAGATCGCCGATCTACCTCTAGCACTGACCTGCAAAAAATATACTTAAACAGTGTTCGCGAAAACATTTAATAAGTTTTGGCCAAATAAAAAAAGCCCTTCTACGAAACTACATAACAAAATTACAGTGAAAACAATTTAATCAAATATACGTGGATAACGACGTAACTTTATCATTAATTTATACACTTTTAGAGAATTAAATAAAACAGAAATAAACATAAACAACGACCTCATGGAATATTTAATTAACACACTGACCAGTATTAGGGCTGAGCTTCTTTCAACTCGAATACTTTTTGCTCGAGACTCGACTCAAGTACTCAGTAGAGTTCAAATATTTCATTGCAGTCAAAAGTAACTAATAAAATATAGTTAAACATATTCTGTTTATACCGTTGGGTAATTCGACATACTAATAATATTGTACTAAAGTACTATTATTTCATCAGCTGCACTATTATTTTTTGGGCGACCATATAAGGCCGAGCTTCGGTATTATGTACACTGTTGTGTCTGCCTGTCTGTCGTCTGTCTGCTACGTATAGTGGCTAAACGGTACGTCTTATTGGAAAACTAAACTAATAAATAAAGTTACGCCCGACGGCTGTACATTTGGTACGAAATCGGTTCCTCGATCATAGGCCTACAACTCCCATATAGGCCTTCCCCTAATCTGTGGTATACTAACTGCCATTTGCCAGAGATTTGCATTGCGAATTGTAGCTAAGGTGCTGTTACCGACATGCTTACTATTGACAACATACTGCATTAGGCTATATATAGTCTGCATATATATGAGAACTCAACAGTGCGACAGTGCTCTTTCCAACCGCTCGATTCCACGCCATATAGCCAATCCTCCCAATGGACATCACTGTTTTCCCAAAATAGAGAGTTTCGATTAACAAAATTTGCATGGAACATTGCAGTCAAACTTTGTCAGCGCAACGGTTACTAATTGGCTACAGACATTTACAAATGCCCTACATACGTAATGCCTCTATATTGAAGACTCTCCTTTGTCCTCCAAAGCATGAAGCCTCGTTCACATTGCTGGCTTTCGAACACCGGCGTACGGTCAGCCTTTTCTAGCGACAGCTGGGCGTTTGTTGTAATAAATATTTTTATTTTTCTTTATATTCACAGACCTTTCGACGCTTTAAAAACGTTTGTGAATGTAAAATCTTTTTTTTTGTTTCTCAAACGTTTGTAGGCTACCTTTAATTACACTGCCGTCTTGTAATCTTGTAAATTACAACTTATAGCCTACGTACTATGAATCGGCGAACACGGCGGCCCTAGACTGCCGCGTCGCTAGCCTATATAAAATGTTTAACCCGGGACTGAAAAAGCAGCCGACTCAGTTTTGAGCAAGTTGCCAAAGTAATGTGTGCTTAGGTAAACTCAGCCTCCTACCCTCGGCTGGATGGAAAATGAATACCCCAGCAGCAGCTTACAGTCTATACGGGGTAAAGGCCTAGTGTAGCTGAATACTAGGTGACTACAGGGCGGTGTATGTCAGCTAGATGAAAACCACGATTATTATTTTCTCGTGAGAGCAATGGACGGCCGCATGGCGCGTTATGGTATCACTAGCTCATGCCAATCAGCTGCCACTTCCGAGAATAAGTTCTTCGCTTCTAGTCACGAGTCTGGCACATGTAAGCAGCGCCACAGCAAGCAGCAGACGTTTATCTTTTTTACGCGCGAAAGCAGCTGCTGCTTTCAGCGCGACTTAGCCATTGCAATTCTGTTCGTCCGTCTGTCTGTCTGTCCGTCCGACCGTCACACGGGTGGATTAGTCAAAAACGGTGCAAGCTAAAATTACCAAATTTTCATCCTCGGCTGCCTGGAGGACTCTAGTTTCAGGAACCGTAAAGCTTTCCCGTAAATTCGAAGAGGGTCACCTCGAACGAGGGCGCTAAATGAGAAGGGGGTAGGAAAAATTTGCGATTTTTAGCCAATAAGTCGCTGTATATCAATAACGCTGTAACGGTGGTAGATAGGGCTTATTACTATTATTCACTAATAGGAAGTCGTGCATTGGCTCTTGATTGCCACCGAATTCAATGACCTTGGTTAACCTTGAACGTTAAAATAGGGTTTTATGGATTTTTTGGCGATTTCGAGCTGTGAGACACACTTCAAGAGCGAATTGCGCCGAAATCAATTGAGATAGACATAGAAAAGCTGCGTATGAAATTTTCAGCATTGAACGTAGATTTCGACGGTCCAAGTATCGATTTTTTAGGTTCAAGGAAACCTGCGCACGAGGACATCAAAGAGCGGTAGCCTACCCGCGTAAAAGTCGCTATTTTTCCGATGTCGGCCAGTTTTTCGTGAAAACGGTTGCAGAATAAGCATGGGCATGCTATAGGCTTTCGCGCGTTTCGTGAGCATTAGCTCAAATTTCTTGTAGATATCGGCAACAAATTTGTGTAAACTTTATTACGAAATGCGCAGAAATAAACTGAACTGAACTGATCTTAAATGAACTCGCGAAATAAACTGGAATGATAATGAAATGAAGTTTGTTTAGTGACGGTTGGTTAGTAGGCCTGACGCGACTGACCTGGCATAACATTTCAGTTTTGTCTCTTTGTATACGGGTTAATGCGCTGTGCAAAAAAATAAATTCAAAGATGTAGGCCTAATTGAACCATTCTTGCGGATACACTGTATTCTGACAAGGAAATTGACTTTAAAAGTTTAACAAAGCTCTGAAAAAAGCAAGCAAGCCTATCAATACACGAATGTCACGAAAACAGCGGAAAAAACAAAAGTTCGATAAAATGAAACAAAATGTGTGTAAGCTGATATTTCAGCTCAAATTAAAACATGATTAGTTATTTATTTTAGACAATACACGCACACAATGCTATAGTTCAACATAATTAAGCGCAATATAAAGCCAGTTAGTTTATGTTTCTCTATCAATGCAGCGAACAAAAACTTTAAATATAAATGATGCGCAACCTGGGCGGACTTGGAAAATCTGAGAAAAAAGGGCGTTTAATTGGCATACCCAATGGGAAAATTTCAGATCAACATTTTCCAAAGTGTTCATTTTTCCCAGTCAAAATGCTTGAGTTTCTTTCTTTTTTTCGTCATTTTTTACAATTTTGTTTCTGTTTTCAGCCCTGAATTTTGCATTTTTAGACGAACAAGAATTTTTTGCAGATAAGAAAAAAGATTTTCGGCGACGATTTTTCGTCAGCGAAAATTTCGGGAAAAGGGGCTGTTGCGTTTTTGCTGCCTCCGCAATGACATCACTACATGGCAAAGACCGTGTTGCTAGTATCCCTGAGGCTCTTGGGATCTTTACGCAGTGCTGGCAGAAGTGTCGGTGCAGTGAGGTAGGGCTGGCATGTCTCCGTCTGTGGTTGGGTGAAGTCATCGCTCAACGGAGGGCATTGGAATGGCTGCGGCTTACAGACGGGCACGGCAAAGCGCTTGCATTCGGCCGGTAGCGAAGCCTGCGCCCCCGGTTCAGCCACACGGAAACGACACTTCTGCAAACAAGCAGGCAACTAAGTCAACAAGAAAGTAAGTAAGTAAGTAAAGCAGGCTTGCATTTGGCCGGTACTTCCGCGAACTCGGCCTCTGGACCCCTCGCGCTCAGTCGACACTTCTGCTACATGTGAGTTGATAAATAATTAAGTAAGCAAATAAATCATACCTACAAAGATTATAATTTTATTTTAAGGCCAGAATTCAACCAAAATGTACAATGTAGCGAAAATGGGAAAGTGCGAAGCCCAAAGACGGGAAACGCGGGCTCACAGGAATTGATGAGACTAAAAATCAAAACAAAATCAAACTCGACGCACTTTTACTACCCAGACATTAAAGCCTTGCTCAAAATTAAGTACTGTCCGTTGGCTATGCCTGCATAACATTTCGTGAATTCAAGCTGCAAGAGCGATTGCACCAAATAATACAGGAAATTTGAGCTAATGCTCACGAGACCCGCGAAAGCCTATAGCAGTTTCGGTTCAGTAGTTTAGCTGAAAATTGGAGTGTTCACGGTAAGTTAATATACAAATACCAAATTATCTATCTGGATCGCATACCGGTAACGATAGTTCCGTGGCACCACCTTGTGAATGATACAAACTTGTGTCGCAGCCCGAAATCGCCAAAAAATGCAAAACCCCCTAATTTGGCGTTCAAGGTCATTTAAGGTCATTGAATTCGACGCCAATCGAGAGCCAGTGTACGAGTGATTAACAGTAACCTAGGTCCTATCTCGCACCGTTACTGAGATACAGCGACTTAGTGGTCAAAAATCGCAAATTTTGCCCACCCCCTCTCATTTATCGCCCTCGTTCGGGGTGACCACCTTCGAATTTATGGAAAAGCTTTACGGTTCCTGAAACTAGAGTCTTCCAGGCAGCCGACGGTGAAGATTTGGTGATCGTAGCTTGCACCGTTTTTGATTGATCCACCCGTGTGACAGACAGACGGACGGACGGACGGACAGACGGAATTGCGATGGCTAAGACGCGCGTAAAAAGTGAGCCTAAACTATTAGGCCTACTGCCTCCACTGATTTGGCAGCGGCGGCCTGTTCTGTTGTTGTTGATGTTCTTCAGACTACAAAAACAACAACAACAACAACACCTTCTATTACTACTAGCCTACTACCTCCTCCAGTCGTCTGGCAGCGGCAGTCTGCGCTGTGGACAAGCTCAGGGGTGACTTGACGGGTGAGGTTGTTGCTGATCCTCTGACGAACGGAGTGCTCAACGGTTGTCGACGTCGCTCGTCGCTACAGAGCTCTGCCTCGGCGAACACGAACGGTGGAGCATCAGCACGGTCCGGACTCTACAATGATCAACGAATCAATCAACAAGACTGTCAAGCCTCGCGTAAGGCTAAGGTTGTACGCGGTACAGTAGCCGCCGTGGCACGCTGCGATATTTATAGCAATGACGTCAGCAGGTATATACAGTATACACTATGTAAACTTGGAGCAAATGCTCTAAAAATAAGGGGTTGGGAAATAAGGAAAGAGAAGTTAAATAATTATTTTAATTCTGCGTGCTTGATATATTGCATGTTTATCAGTCAGAAATGGACAATTATACTATTCAACTTTACCTCTCTAATTTTCCTTCAAAAACCTTTCCCCACATGCAATGCATCAAAAATGCAGAAGTATAATATTCAATTTTCCCTCAGAAATGCAAAATTATAATATTTAACTCTCTCAAATTTTTTCAAAAAAACTTTTCTCTAAAAAGTGTTTTTGAAAATTAGGGGAAAATGTACATGCAATATATCAGAAATACAGAATTACAAAGTTTAACTTCCCCCAAATTTCTCAAAAAAAACTTTTTTAGGAACTGTTTTGAACCTTTGTTTGCACTTTGAATGAAAGGCCAGCATCGGGATAATTTTTTGCAAGCAGCTGCAAGTGATCAGAATATCAGTAAGTTGACACTCAAGCTGCTTATATTAATGACAACTTACTGGTTTCTAGTAGACTAGTCTGTGTGTCTGTTTTGTCTGTCAGTGTCAGTGTCAATCTGTCGCTGCTGCAGCTGATTATCATGATGATGATGACGATAAAGTTGCTAATGACGCTGCAACTGTTTGCTTGGTCCTCGAGATATCACGAATGTTAGTTCTTGCTGTAACCGATGCTCGAGTCTGCTGCCCAGTTTTTATGGCATACTACATTTTAGCTTGTAATACGCTGTTTTTATGATTTACAATATCTTGCAACCAGAAGTGCTCTGTGATGCTTAGAATGCACAAAATTCGTTTTTCGCCAGGGCTCTTCCCCGGACCCCGCTGGGAGAGCCCATGACACTCCCCGAGATCCCCTAGTCGGCTGGGAAGGGAAATACCCCTGTCTATTCCCACCCTTCGACGCCTACGGCGCCTTGTTTACCTCAAGTTAGGGGGACTTGCTACAAACACTTATCCCCCCCTGTAAAGGGTATAAACGTCGCTGGACGTCGGCGTCGGTCAATAGCTATCGGCCTCAGCAGCTATAGTAGTAGCACGGTCCTATCTCGCTATGGTAAAATATCCGGAAGTTACTTAACCTTGACCTTTGACTCATGTGAAATTCAGTGGGGTTCTTGCGATTATCAGATACACGTTCGTGCAAAATTTCGTCAAGCGAAGAGCAGCGGTTCTTGAGTGATCGTGTTAACGGAGAGAAAAAAAACAAGAAAACCCGGCTGTCACTAAGGAAAGCGCGCTACAGCCTATACAGTTTTCGTGGTACTGACCTTCAAGGTCATCAAAGGTCAATGATTTTTATGTCATCCGAAAGAGCGTATGCCACTTCCCATTAAATGGTTAATAGTAACATTTGCCATATCTCTCACCGTTTCTGAAATGCGGTCAGTTTTCCGTTGAAAAAAGTGCTTTCTTCCTGTACCCTCCATTCAACCCCAAATTTAAAAATGTTCTCCTTCCACTGAGTTACTAAAATTTTGCAGATGTCAAACCACGAACACCGTAGGTCGACTCAGCCTTCTACCCTCCGTTGGACGGTAAAATGAGTAGTAATTCATTCACATGAGTTACGGAAGGTGGGGACCTTGGTACAGCTGACTGGGGTTGCCCAATCGGCCGCTGCGCCAGCCTGTGTCTGCAGGCTGCACACGGTGGCCGTGAGCAGACGGCTCTAGTTAGTGACGAAAGCGCATTAGAGGCGTGTTTGCGACGATGCGCTATACAAATTGACGACCTTTACCTTTACCTTTACCGAGATAATTACACGTAAAAAGATTTCCGATACGATCTCTCGTTTAGCCATAATACATCCCTGACAGACAGACAGACAGACACGTCGTGCCATAGACGCTCTGTGCAGCATAGCTATAGCGTGTCAGAAAAAAACAAAAACTTGGCAACAATGCGGAAAACAATAACGTCGCTACCACGGACATTTATCAATCAATTAATCAATCAATTAGTTGATCGATCGATTGATCAAGGTCAATCAAGGTCACATCGTGACTAGCAAAGAACGTTTGCGCTAACTAACAGCCAATTTTGTTACAATATTTCGAATTAGAATTCTTTTATCTAGCCGACATCTGCTAGAGATTTCGTGCAGGCCAGGCTAAAATTGTCACCATTCGACTGAGTTATAGGGTGTTTACACGATCCAGCAAACGTCCAGTATTAGCACGTGTATTTTGAATAGATTTGCTGGAAGTCTGCTGGACGTTTGCTGGATCGTGTAAACACCCCATTACGAACGAAAGAAAAAAGGTACGTGCCATTTTTACGTACCTGCATTCTCATTGGCGAGGCGGGCTTGGTGACGTCTTCCAGCAGGTTAGGTGGAATGGAATCACAGATCGCTTTCTTGTCACTGGTCTTTGGTGACGGAGCACGGCAATCAACCACAGGCTGGTCCAAACCACATCCTAAGCCACACAATAGCCGCATTACCGGTCTCACCCGTCCGTCTCTCTGTCTGTCTGTCTGTCTGTGTCTATTTAAATGCTGATTTAAGCCACAATCTAAGCCGCACAATAGAAACATTGGGGATCATGTCTTTTAGTCCGTCCATTCCCCACATCAGCAGCGCCGTGCGTTAGAAAAGTAAGTAAGTAAGTAAGTAAAATGTAAATTTATATAGCGCATATTGTTAAAATTAACCTCTAATGCGCTTGTCACACTAGTACTGACTGAACAGAATTGTTTTAAAGAACTGTTTGAAACTGTCCATTTGTATAGCGCATCGTCGCAAACACGCCTCTAATGCGCTGGATCTCTGAGTTCATCTGGCAGCGAGTTCCAGACCGTCGGACCAGCAACTGGAAAAGCCCGACGGCCGTACGTGTTGAGTCGACAGCGGGGTACGATTAGCCGGTGTCGGTT
>Ga0209671_1003929_pt1 | contig 14515 bp, 10 predicted proteins | sample WorMetHERISLAND2_2_FD_187401 | JGI IMG/M metagenome (GOLD analysis project Ga0209671, IMG submission 187401) | Marine gutless worms symbiont microbial communities from Max Planck institute for Marine Microbiology, Germany - Olavius geniculatus... | ecosystem: Host-associated > Annelida >... | reverse complement strand
GCGTGTCACTACCTAAACCGTGACAACAAACATGGAATCAATCCGTCAATCGCAATAGCCTAAGTAGTAATTTGTAAGACTAGCTTTGTATCGTAAATCATATATCTTCAAGCTTTGCATGAAAAACTTCAAGCATACCGAAAACACAAAAGAAAATGAACCGCAATACTCGACTGGTTAAAAGTTGGCTCTGCTTCGAACTCCATTTATCTATTTTACACCTCAACAGCGCCATGTGAATAAAACCAATCATCAGGCCATACTTGCAACAGACAAAACATACCCAAACTGACATACCAACACGCCCATCAGAAAAAGCCTCCCAAAACGCAACAAAGATATTAAAGCCATGGCAAAATATGAACTAGGGGAATTACTTTTCACGGAACACTCAGTATACATTCTACAGTGAATATCAGTGATATAGTCAGCTGAGTAAACAGACCTGGAATGGGCGGGAGTCGACGTGCAGGTGGAACTGGCAGAGATTCTACTGTTAGCGAATCTGGATCTGAACATAATGTACAGTTCATTCAATGAGACAAGATATTCTTCTGTGCCAAACACACTTGCATCATAACCGTCTGTGACAACCTGACTCAAACTCACACCCAGATGTAAGCCCTACAGTTATATTTTGCCAAGAAAATAAAACTAACTAGCCAAAAAGTATTCCTTATTACATCAGGCCTACATTTGTTGTCCAATAAATGACTAACAAAGCAACAGTTTATCATACCAGTGAATGCAGCAGATTAACATATACAGGGTAGGCCAAAAAACGTGCCACTTTACTTTTGTCCATATCTTTGCCAGAAATCAACCAATTTTCAAAATTCTTTCACTGGTGGCATTCTGTGGACAATTAGCAATAAAGTGATTATTGAATAACCCACCACACGTTGACTCTGTCGCTACACTACCTTGTAAGAAAAATTAGCAATCATAGACAGCAAGCATGTTGGTAAACAAAATACACTTCCGACCAAGAATGCATTGAATGATCTGTATGATGCTGTTTTGGATATCTGGCGTATTAAATGATATGTTTGTTTCTGGCCTTTGTGGTTTAGCAAGCCTACCATTTCATGCACGGTGATCACGTTCTCTTCAGTACGTGTATGCTTCAGTCTGCTGGTTTCATGCCTTTAATCGAGACTGCAGGTTTTCCAGATCTCTGTTAATAACATTCCCACCCTTTCCCTGTCGCAGTTTATCTTCAAAAATTCTGCCAGTATTGTCTGTAAACTGTATTATTTGAACTGGTACAAGTTCCATGTCAGAGCCTTGTCGCCACTGCTAAATGGCACATTTTATCACCAGTATATCATCAGTGCATTAAAAATTATTATTTAAGACAATATCATCTGCTTTTGTTTACAAACATCAGAAATGTATGTAACACTTAACATTATTTAATTTTTGTATGAAAATTATTAAAAATTGTATCAGAATATGACTTTTTGCATATGTATTATAGTGATTTTTGAAAATTTATGTTTCACACGGTAGTGTAGCAACACAGTTAAAATGTGGTGGGATATTTAAAAAACTACTTTATTGCTAGTTGTTCACAGTATGTGGCAGTAAAAAAAATTGAAATTTGGTTAATATTTGGCGAAGACACAGAAAATGACAAAGTAGCACGTTTTTTGGGACACAGTGTACTTTGCCTAACCCTGAGACACCTAAACCGGAAACTGGCAAACTGGCTACTCCTGCTGTATGGAATGTTCGCACAAGTGTAGTTTTTTCTGCACCTTTTAGTTATCACATTTTGAGCCAGTATTGGACAAGACCCATAATGCAGCCAATTAGGATGGCCGCAAAAAAGTGGGAACACTGGATGGTGTAAAGAACGGTGCTGCAAATAGTGAAAATTATAAATGTCTGAATATGCAAATAGTAAACGTTTTAGACTGTCCGTGTACTCGTATAAATTGTTTTTTTTTGGTTATTAGCCGACTGTACTTAAGTAACGGTCAAGCTTATGGTACGGTTGTCATCCACTCATTGTCGTCTGTCCGTCATCTGTAGTTTTGTATTGTGGCTAAGCGTTAGGTCATAGGGAAAAACCTTTTACATGAATAATTAGCCCTGTGCCATAAACCTAGGCAAAAAAAATTTCCAGTGATCTGCAAGGAGAACATATTTAAATTAGGGGGTGAATGAAGGGGTAGGAAATTCAATGGAAAACTGGCGATAACTCAGAAATGGTGAGAGATAGGGCCCTGGGCCCAGGTTGCTAATCACTATAATCAGTAATAGGAAGTGGCATATTGGCTTTCAAATGACATGAAAATCATTCACCTTGGATGACCTTGAAGGTCAGTACTGCAACAGGAACTGTATAAGCTGTAGTGCCTCTTCCCTAGCAAGGTGTTTTTATTGTGCGACAAATTTGCGAAACATGCGTCCGATATTTCTGTTGACAGTATCTATTTATATCACCTGGTGTGATGACCACATGCAACGTCTGTTATACTAGCGTTGATTCTAGCTTTCGAGAGCAGCGTTCCATTAACATAGCATGCATGGGACTGTGTCACCTCTGAGAAATCGCTTTCTCTCCATGATTAGAAGTCAGACGCTGGCCTTTGGACGTAAGTGTTACGGTCGGCTTTCCCTAGCAACAACTGGGCTTTTTGGTTTTAGTCAGGGTGCCATAAGTGCTCAACAAGCCTGCCATGCTTTGCTCGTGCAAACTTATTTGTTGCAAACTTTTATTGGTTGCTGTGTTAATTGAGCAAATAAATGATTGATTGATTGACATATTGGCAGACGACAAACCGGTAGAACAACTACTGGTAGGAAATAAGTAAGCAAGCAGATGACAGTCAAAAAACAATGAACAAGAATGGTATAAATAACATGAATGCTCACCAGGATTCCATTGCAGTAATCTCAAAGATCTGAGTTTAGTTAAGCTCTGGTCTAACTCCAGACTTCAGCATTCAGCTTCAGGTTCCATCCATCGAAAGGCTCGGCAAAAGTCTGAGTCAAAAAGTGAAGTCACCCAATGAAAGCAACAGAAGAAGAGAAATGACAGAAACTAGAGAAACAAACAAACCGCTGTAAACATCAGTCAACCCAGGAGTGTATATGTAGTCTCCTTCCTGTGGGCATGAGTACTCCTCCAGATCTGCAGTGAAAAACAACAAAAAACAGCTGTGACGGATGACAACAAAAAAGGTAGCTAACGCAGCAACAATGATGTCATCTACTATGACAAATTACAAGAACAAATAAACTCTGCAGTACAATGTCAGACTGATAAAAATGCAAAATGCAATGGAAATATCTCTACTATTGCTATCAACTACTACTACCTTTATTAATAATCAATGAATTTTTGAATGCAATGAATTGCAACAACTTTAGAACCAAACTATCTGGACCATCGTGAAATAAAATTATAGACTGAAATAGCAAGCTAAAAAAACCAACAAATTGCATCATCTACTATCTAGTAATATGTTGAAGTTTAGGAAACCAGTACTGCCTTCCTCGGCAACATCTAGTGGTGAACAGAAATTGTTACAGAGAAGGCAGCTGCGATCAAAAACGTCCAAAAATTCTTTAAAAAAAACAGTTTGTAACTTGATACACTTAAAGGCCAAGTCGCATGAAAAACGACAGTGGATAAATAAGTGTAGAATGTAATACTAATTAATATTGCTGATCAGTTGAAACAAAAACACTGCCTTGTATCAGTTTTAATACAAATATTTTGTGCGAACATGAATGATAATGTCACACTCAGAACACTTTGTTGACAGCACGTGAGAAAGTTCAATGCCAGCAGCAGGGCATACAGCGAAGGGAACTCGCTTGAATTTCGGAACCGGAAGTCAAACACTGCCAGTGATTGGTGCAATGGAACCGGCATACAGTCGACCTACTTACTTATGAACATTATAGGCGGCTACTTTAGGCGTATCTGTTCGTTTAATCTGCGATGTATTGTAAATTTTTTACTTAAGTGCACCGGATATAAGTACTCATACTCAATCTCTCACTCACTCACTTCCGATATAACAGCAACATCTCGAAATGCAAGCAGAGTCCCTTCACGCTCCATTGACGTACGTTGACACTCCTGGCGTCAAATTCTCGTGGGCGCTATATAACATACGTTACTCTGTTTATGACGTCACACATACGTCCAAATTGTCCACTTGAAAACTTATTTTTTGCAGTATAAATATATACCAGCAACAAAAAATTAATACATATTAACAAATCAACATTTGATGAAGCTAATTAGTTCTTTATAACAGTTACGTAAAATGGTGCAACTTGGCCTTCAAAGCTCATCACTACTAGCTGAGCCTAGCAGCTGTTAATATGCTGTCTAGTACACCGTGGGCCATAAAAAACATGGCACTTTACTTTTGTCAACATCTTCGCCGATTATAGACCGATTTTCAAAATTCTTCTACTGGCGCACTCTTCAAACAATTAGCAATAATGTGATTATTATATATCTGACCACACGGTAAATGCGTTTCTACACTATCTTGTAAAAAAATTTAGGTAAATAAAAAAACACTTCAAACCAACATTGCGATGAATGATCTGTATGGTTAGACCCACACAGTTTAGTGTCATACAAACCATTCACTGCAATGTTGGTCTAAAGTTTTTTTTCAATTTTACCAAAATCTTTGTTTGTTAATATCGTTATATATGCATATTTTATTTATATTTCACAAAGTAGTGTACAGACGCATTTATGGTGTGGTGGAATATGCAATAATCATGTTATAGCAAATTGTCTGCAGAAATGTGCCGGTGAAAAAAACTGTGAAAATCGATCAATAATTGGCAAAGGTATGGACAAAAGTAAAGTGCCATGTCTTTTTGGCCACCCTGTACATGGCATAAGAATAGCCGTCAAATATCAAACACATTTCTATGAGCAGTTAATACAAACCAGAGTCACTTGGTAATGAGTTGCGTATTTCATCAAGGTTTGGCATAATGCAGAAGTAATTACGAGTGGAGATGGGTGTTTCCAGGTCTGAGTAATCATCATTTGACATAGAGTCATCAGTATAGCTAAACAACACAGTTACTCTAAATATTTGCACAAAATAATATCACTAAAATTGCAAAAAATATACTATTATGACAAAAATTTACAATTCACAATGTTGTGCAATCAATAATGATAGAATTATCTAAATTTAACAACTCTGAGCATTCAAAATGATAAACATACATGTAAACTGAGTGTTAAGACTACAACTCCTTCCCCTTACCAACTCCAGTTTCATTAAATGTAGATAAAGACGAATAGTTAAGAAATATTACGGCGACTGTTAATTCGCAACTAAATAAAGTGCCAACTTGAAAAAAAATAATAAAAAAAAAGAAATAACAAGATGACCTGATGTTGTTAGCCAGAATCATTTCATTTTTAACTCGAATCATCCATTTCTGCAAATTAGCATCCAAATTATCTAAACAGTTAATGAAACATAAAAATAAAATTTATTGCTAGCAACAAATAGACATTTTGTTTATATTAATGTCAAACAAAACAAATAGTGCAGCTGCCAGTAAGTTAACAACACATCAGCTATGATGTATATTCCAGTTGCTATGCACAAACATAATCCATAACCAAAATGAAATACCCACATTTCTATGCAGAAACAACAACACATACACATAGTGAATAAAATTTTTAACAAAATTTAGCAAGAAAACTCTCAAATCTTGGCAACACCTCATTTCCAGGTGATTTCTGCCAATAACCACCAAATGTCATATTGCCAAAAACCAGAAAGCCCACAACACGAACATCGAAAATAATTCTACAACAATTTATCCAAACCTTCATTTCGTCTTCAGAAGCAGCACTAAAATAATGAACTTTGGGCTTGGTGTCAAGAATGTAAACGATCTTGAATGGCCAGGTAACATCTTTCTGTCTCCACTCACCTGCTCGCAGCACTCTACAGCAGCATTTGCAAAGCTACAATTTACACTGTACTAATGCTGTGTGGGACTGCATTACGGACCAATTATGCATAAGTAACTAACTCTAGGATATTAACCGTCAGGCTCCTGTTACCACAGTAGCTATGTACAGCCAAACACGACTTTCTATTCCCTGTTTATAGGTTAGTCAGTGCTTTACATGTCACAATAAGAACACACCCGAGCTTACAAAGAAATAAAGCTGGATACTAGCGAACAAAAAATTACCAACTGAGCTGCATGCTCTGCAGTGACAAACACTACACAGTGCACAACGCCATAACAGCAACTTGCAGACACACAATTGTTACAACTGTTAACACAAACACAGAAGCTACTTGTGATATGCCACATCAGGTATGCAGCTTGGATACAGAGTTTTGCATATTGCAACAAATGAATGTCAAAAAAATTAGCAGCATCATCAGCAGCAGCACTCACTGTGTGTATCCAAACAGTGACATTGCCTTATCTGGCTTCATCTGCCTCTCGTCTTTGTAGACATACAAACAACCATTGTGCAGAACAACGTAACACATTTCCCCTGCAACAAACAACAATTACACTAATGTTTTGTATCATCAACAACATAAATGCCGATGCAACATAAATGCTATACTACAAATAGAGCTGTCAAAATGTTAATTTTTTAAATGTAGTAACGCACTGTGTTAATTTTTTAACGCATTAATTAACGCGTAATTAACGCACCCAGACCCGACAGTAGGTGGTAAGTTACCATGGGCCCCACGATGTTTGGGGGCCTCGCCTGTAAAATAAAAAAAGTTAGAAACACATTTTTAAACAAATAATCAATAATAACTGACATCATAGCTAGCATAGAACATATTGGCCTGTTGTCAGAATAATTATTTATTTACAGTAGTGATAGAACGGCAACTACAGTTTAGTTACTTAAGTTTATTCGACTGTCAAATAACCGCAGTTTAACGAAATATTGAAACTTTTGCTTCACAGAATTTAGCAAATTAACATAAATTTACATATGTGCGTTAATTTATTAATGCATTCACGCGTTAATTAATGCGTTAATTTGACAGCTCTAACTGTAAAGACAAAAGCTCTAAGTAAAACAATAGGCAAAATAAACTCACAGTTAAACAAGCTGGTAGCCAATGAGCCAATATGCAGCTTATCGGCAATGGTATGAATCATCCGTCTCCTGCGCAAAATACCTTGGCACGCAACGCCCATGTTGAGTAGTGATTCACAACCTTTTTACACACACATCATCATCAACTTGACAATGACAACCTCATAAACAGTGGAAATGTGAAAACTCAATGACTGTTTTAAAATACAATGATCAACATGAAAATCTATCTCAGATTTGATTTCTGACCACTGACACTATATAAATATGTTACTGATTGACTGATATCTATTGCACAAATCACTGACCACGTTCTCCTAAGAAAATTAGCAAATAACACCATTTTCAGTAAACTAAAACGAACTCAAAATTAAACAATTTGTCATGTTTCCCAAAGTGATAATTTAGTAACAAGTTTTGGAGGTAGCAGGAAATTAAAGTCTTGATAACGAAAGTGCCTGTTAGTGACACAACGTACTATACTATGAAAAGGGTTCCCACAATATACACTTTTTAAAAACAGTTTTCAAAATAGTCTGGAAATTACGACAACTTGTGATGATGAGAGAAATAAATCGCTTACCAATAGAGAGCATTGGAGTCCGGATGCCGCTCAAAGTAAATGAAGAATCCATAATTTCACACCAACTTTATGAGCAAAATAACCTACTATATCAAAAACTATGTAACACGTAAAAAGATTCACATCCCATAGTTCAACTGCAAGTAAATATGCAAATATTTTACAAAAATACAATAACCACCGACACCCGGAAGCGATTGTTGTTTATGTTTACGTTGAGTAATGAATATTGAACAGTCACGACGCCTCTAAAATGGACGCACAATTTGAAACCAGGTAAGTATGTAAAATTTAATTCGTTTAGATTACAAATTGACTAGTGACTACTTTGGCTTCAGAAGCATTACAAATACTTTAGCAATTTAAACCGCTAAGTCACTTTTCGTGACGTACTTTTATGCTGTTTTGGCATATAAGCTTACCGGTATCGTCCATGATTTTTCTGTGGTACGATTCTCACGGACACCAAAAATGTGAGTCCCAAAAATAAGCTAAAAACAAGTTGATTAAAAACATTATCACAATGCTTCACTGTTGGTATACGACTTTGCATTTACAGTCGGCTAAGCCTAGTTATAAGCGGCGATCTGAGAATTTATATAATACAACAGTAGCCAGTTACATTCGCAGTAACTTTGCTACGTAATTTGCTCATCATGCCACTTGGAAGTCACCAAAGTTTTGGTAGCTTACACCTGATAAACCAGCTGCTAGCAGGGCTGGAAAACCTCGGTTTGGGGTTTTTTAAAACCTTTTTAAAAACTCAAAAGTCCAATTTTAGGTTTTTTTAAAAGAATTCTTGTTTTGTTGCGAATTTTTTACATATATTTTATTTCATATTTTAATCTAGATTTTTGAGGTATAATGTCAATCACGTTGTTATGTTGTTCACTCATAAGACAGTGTATAAGATGTTTTTCCTGGGTCGTAATTTTGTGCATAGTCATCCTTCGACACTAAACCAGTTGAAACCTAAGAAAACTTTTTAAAAATCTTTCAAAAAACCTTTTTAAAAAAACCCTTAAATTTTCCTTCATAAACCTAGGTTTTTCCAACCCTGGCTGTTAAGACACTGAAGTATGCAATTCCAGTTAAGTCACAAATTCAAAAATTTACTAATTTCTTGAGTATAACGATAATTATGCATATATAATGATAATGGCAGTTCTAATAATCTTCCCTGTCATCAATCTCATAATGCTGTCTATTGAAGGACAGGGGGATTCCAACAGACAGCCAAAAATTTCTGACAAAAGAGACTTCAACTGCTCACAATTTCACTTTTGCTCTAAATTACCTAAAACGGGGGTTCTACAACCCCAAAATTTGCACCTAAAACCAAAATTTTTCAACAAGAAAAGAATTTTTTCATTTTTCTCACAGCCCAAAATTTAGAGAGGGCAACAGCCCCCCCTAACTTCTAGCTACAATGCCATTGGTGCAAGAGTAAAATTAATGATAGATCAACATGGTATCATAGACTAGTGTAGTGCATCTAAAACTCAGCTGTTACAGCTAGGCAATCAGGCATCACAGAAAAGTACTTTAACTACAAACAGATATAAAGCTGGAGAAAAGTGACATAACAACCACACTGCTTCACTGCTTTTAGAAGTATATATCCTAGTGTGGAAGAAACAAAATGTGTAACAAACGTATAGGGGTCTTAAAACACACAAAGAAAAAGCACCAAAACAACTGAATCACAAAGATTAAAACACTCTGACATTCTTTTGTACTTCACTTAACAACACTATCACTGCTACTGATAGTATCCACGGCACTGCATAAGTCGTTATTGATTTCTGCTCATCTTTTTAACTTCCGTTTGCGAGATTTCTGGCCAATTTTGTGACCTTTGTCACTGCTGGAGTCAACGACCGAGTAACATAATCCATTCAACAAACTGCTATCTTCATAAGAATCACTCAATCTGCTGTGTTTATATTTGTCTTCGCAATACTCAGTTTGTCTCTTGCGTTTGTGCTTTTTCTTCACTTTATGGCAAAAGTCACGTGATTTGTCGGACGGTGTCTGCAGTGGGAGACTGGCAGCCTTGACCACATCAGCAGACATGACAACTGATGATAATCTTGCAGCTTCAGCTTCACTGCAAACACATACAAACTACATTCAGGTAACAGATGGTGTTAAGAGTACACTTTATCTTGACATCCCTGAAGCTTAATGAAACAATCTCAACAGGCTCCGCACTAAACATTTTACAGGGTTCAGTTCTTTTTAGCAAGCCAAATAGTTTGTGTCAGGATTATTAGCAAGCATGCTTTGAGATTAATTCTTCACAGAAAAAAAGGTTTGACAATGTCCTCTATAATCTGTAACCAATAGCTCCTCTAAAGCTATGTACAGCCTTATGGTGCTGTACACATATGTTCACTAATTTATTTATTTGATCATAATCATGACTATGAGAATAACAAAATGCTGGACAAAATTTGCTATTACAACACTGATCAACGATCATAGGCAACGTGTTCAGTACAAATGATGATATATGACCTGTCACTGTCACTACTGCTGCAGGCATTCTTGCGAGGATGGACCGGAACTGTCACCGATGGAAAGTCCCACTCTGGGTCGGAACTACTAAACAGTCGAAAGCCAGATCTTGATGCTGTTTCTGCATCTGACAAAGTGACAAACAGTACATACACATTACACACCCATATACAGCATACTATCACTTTCTATCTACAGACCCATTCTTCAAAGTTTACTGTAAGTAAACTAAAAAACGTGCATAAATTAAAAATTGTGTATAGCACTTTATGAAACCCATCTCAGTGCAACAGAGTGTCACCTGCCATGTGGGATCACACAGTGTCACCTGCCACCCAACAGAGAGGAATGCCTTAACTCCAGCTAGACAGACTGGTAATCAACTCACCTACCTCAGAGGGATGAAGACTGAGTTGAACTTAAGTGTTGGTTCTGGATAGTAGTAACCACTTGAGAGTGACCTGACCGGGAGTTAAACCCACAACCTCTTGATCTTAAGTGTGACATGATAACATTATGTGAAGCCACCTAGTTGGTTTGGTGAAACCACCTAGTTATGTCACCAAGCCAACAAGCCAAACAACTAATAATTTTCCTGAAAAAGCCTTTCAGAAAGCTGCTGAAAAACTTACACCCTTCTGAAACTGAAACAACAGTGTCAGAACACTAAAGTTTGCAACACAATTAAAAGCTTTTAATGACAACAATCTGATATTAGAACTACCTCTAAAGTAATAACAATTTACTACACTTTTGCATGTCTAATGCTTACTGTAATTCAGCACATGCAATAAATTAAGACATCAATGAGTCAATTAGCTAGTCTATATATTGTCGTATTCAACTCACCACAGTTAAGCTGAACATTTCCACTGGGCAATTTTGTACAAATTTCTTTAAACTGCATCTGCCTGTAAACATCATCAGCAGCACCACAATCAAGCAAAATAAACAATAAACTAGAAAGCACAAATGGAGTATGAACCTCAGCCAGAAGCTGTCTTCAATTCTTGACAGTAAGTCAAAATTCCATAAAAGAATTTCTAGATCTGTATCATGATCTGGATCACCACCTAATCTGAGTGACTGTTTCTCGGGTCATCACTCCAAAAAGTTCATCAACTTACATTCATACTTTGTTATTGATCTTGCACAGAGACAAACCAACATATAAACACACATAGCTAATAATAAAATAATAAAAGTATACTGCAACTTACGAATCTAGAGATTTCTGTAATTTTGCAGCAATATGATGACGGAAATCTTCTGAAATCTGTGATTCACTGAAGGGATTTTCTGCACCATTTGACCTGAAAATATGAGTAAAGCACAAAACTATGAAAACTTTTTCATTCCCTGTAACATCTGCTGATATTAAAGGGGGCAAACAGAACAAGTGGCTCAGCTCTAAAACCATAAGCCAAAACCAACATACTGGTACTGATGTTACTTACTGCATAAAAAACCAACAAAATAAAATAAGTTATCAGTGCATTTCAACAAACACAGCAAAAGTTGACTGCAACAACTCTACCACAGATATAAAAACCATAGATAGTGGATTCAGCAAAAACTCTGAAGCTCAAAAAGTGCCACGCCCACCTCCGCATATGCACGATAAATATTAAATATATTTCGAATTACAAGCGTCTTCAATTTGATTTGCGCAACAAAAAGTCATAAGGTTACAACTACATGATATAAAAGTTCATTATATGCAATTTAGAAAAAAAAATAATGTACCGGGTAGCAAAAAACAAGTTGGTTTGCTAGCAGACGATAATGACCTTCGTGGCGTAAACTGCGTTTTTGATGGTCTATCTAACCCTAAAACGCGGTAGGCATACCTGCTAATGGCATGGCAGACAAAAAAATTCGAAAGAGTTTTGCTTTGTTGTATTGAGGCAATATGCTACAAAATTTGTTTTTCGTTTACCGGCTTGGGCGTTTTATAATATACTTATCTTTGAACAAACACTAATGCGTTAGGCATCAAAAACGCAACTATAGGTGGTGGATCATACCACTTGAAATATGCATGATGAATATATAATGAAACTGGCTTCAACTCGTTGCGTTAGGCAAACGACGAGTAAACAGTCTACTTATTTATATGTCTGTGAACTCTACTAATAAACACAACAATGATTTACACACTCTATGTATACTCTACGTATACAGACCAGTTATGATCACAGTGAACTCCAGCTGGTGATGCTGAATTGCCAGCTAATATCTCTATCAGTGTTTTTTGACCATCAATTGTTGCAATATCTGCAAAATAATGTACAGGCGATTGTCTGTCAGTCAAACAATTACACAGTATCAGTAAATTAATAGAGCTGTCAAATTAACGCATTAATCAATGCGTTAATAAACTAATGTGCATTAAAAAAATTAACACACATCAAAAAAATTCATGCATATAGTAAATTTAAATTTACTACGTTTGGGTCGCACTAATTGCTGAATTGGCTGAATCGGCCTGAATCGGCGCCGATGGAGCATACTAATCACTGAATCGCCCACTTCGTTTATGAATATTTGAGTGTCCGAATCATCAGCGTCCGCAACATAAGTCATCGCATCATTTTTGCTGCGTTTGTGAATATTTGATGTGTCTAAAGTGCACGTATAACTTGGTTTTATACCGCATTTTCTAGTGTCTTTGATATTATGGTATATTCAATACAAACGTTATTTGCACGTTGTTGCCATAGCCTTAGTGAAGCTATATGTTGCATTAAGCCACACAAGAAAGCAACACAATTAATCGTATAATTACAACCAGCCTAAAATTCAAATAGAATCAAAAAATTTAATTAAAATTACTTAAAATCACACATCTGCTACATTAAAAAAATGATTTAAAAATAGGCCTACGTAGCATGTCAGAAAATTTCCCACAGAGAAAAAAAGTGCGAAACGTGTCTCAGGTGGCCGTGAACGCAGCAGTAGGCCAATTCAGTACTTAGTATGCTCCATCGGCGCCGATTCAGCAATTAGTGCTACCGCTACATTTTGTGAAGGAAAAGTTCCAATATTCCGTCAAACTGCGATTATTTAACAGTCAAATAAATTTAAGTAACTAAACTGTAGTTGCCATTCATCACTACTGTAAATAAATAATTATTCCAACGACAGGCTAATATATTTCTATTCTAGCTATGACGTCAGTTATTGTTGATTATATGTTTTAAAATGTATTTCTAACTTTCTATACTCTACAGGCAGGGACCCAAACATCGCTGAGTCCAGGGTAACTTACCCCCTACTCTCCCTCTCGACGGGCCTGGGTGCGTTAATAACGCGTTAATTAATGTGTTAAAAAAATTAACGCAGTGCATTAATGCATTAAAAAATTAACGCTTTGACAGCTATACAAATTAAGATAAAAGTAAAATAAAGTCCGGCACTTTCACCGAATTCACCGAAGCCACCAGAACTACTGGTGGCCTAAGTAAGCACAGGCAAAAGCCATATAACGCTTACTATCCTAATAACTAGATTAACTGTGTGTTTCCAGTTGCAATTCCCGTTTCAAACAATTTTTAAATTGATTTATTGTATTACTGGTTACACACGCATCAGACAGTGCATTCCAGTGATCAACTACTCTGTTGCTAAATGCATACATTCTCAAATCCAATCTACTGCGTTTTTTATATAGTTTCTTAGAATGACCTTTTCTTTGACCTTCATCATATGTAAAAAATAAATCTGAATTCAAATTATAACAATCATTAATAATTTTAAATGTTTCTATTAAATCATTCCTATACCTTCTTTTTTCTAATGTCATTAAATTAAATTTTTTAATACGTTCTTCGTAATGTAAATTTCTTACATCGTCAATCAATTTAGTTGCTCGGCGTTGAACACCCTCGACTAACTCAATATCCTTCTGATAATGCGGACTCCATATTGGAACACAATACTCTAAATGTGGTCTTACAAGACTCTTATACAAAGGCATAATAGTTTCCTTAAGACTTATCGGTAAAATTTCTTTTTATTACCCCAAGCATCCTATCAGCTTTTTTAACTGCCTGACTACACTGCTTATCCCACTTCAAATCTTTACTCACAATTACTCCCAAATCCTTTTCTTCATCTATTATTTCCAATTTATTGCCACTCATATAGTAATCAGCATGACAGTTGCTATGTCCAATGTGTATAATCTTACATTTGTCAGTATTAAATAACATCTGCCAGTCTACTGACCATTTTACTAAATTCTTCAAATCATTACGTAAACTTTCAATATCCTCCTGTGAGTTAACAACCCTATATATTTTTGTATC
>Ga0209671_1003927_pt1 | contig 14515 bp, 9 predicted proteins | sample WorMetHERISLAND2_2_FD_187401 | JGI IMG/M metagenome (GOLD analysis project Ga0209671, IMG submission 187401) | Marine gutless worms symbiont microbial communities from Max Planck institute for Marine Microbiology, Germany - Olavius geniculatus... | ecosystem: Host-associated > Annelida >... | reverse complement strand
ATGTACATTTCTGCTTCATTTGACTTGACATATGAAATATTTACATCCGCCAAGGAGGTAATGTTTTTGCCAGACTTTGTTTGTCTGTCTGTCTGTCTGTCTGTGAGTCAGCAAGATAACTCAAAAAGTTATGGACGGATCTTTCTGAAATTTTAAGGGCATGTCGGGAATGGCAAAAACTACCGATGATTCAATTGTGAGGGTGATCTGGAAGGAATCCTGGATTCTGGATCACTTGGAAATTTTCGTTACCATTGCTTTCAATGGGGCGTAAGGGAAACCGCTGCAAAACCAAAGATGGTGCTGCCACCTAGCGAACAACATTGCCTTGGCAGAGGTGTGCAGGCTCTGACTGCTTTCTAGTAATTAAGACTCCCACTAAAATTACACAGACAGAAAATTATATGAAGCACACATTAATTAATGATTGCAATAAACAGTTTGCTCAGATAACATGTAATGTCGTATAACTTAGCGGAAAATATGAATATCCTGCCTGCTGACAAAGTCCGATGTGTACGGTACAGTCGACAGTTCCAAACTTGACTGAAGCACTCATTTGTCTTGAAGCTTTGCGAAACTCCGGCAAGAGACGCATGCACGGCGGACACCACTACACAGTGTGCACAAGGACACATTACTGATACATCTTAAAAACATCAGCCCAGCTGTTGCTAGGGGAGCCGACTGTACCTGTGTTTGTAGATTGCAAATGGATATGTGGTTACACACTTACCTCCTTACATCCCTGGCGATATAATGACCTTCCACCACCTCTCTGAAACACTTGCATTGGAAATTGCTGCCAATTGATTACTATTGACAGTCTGTAGTAACTTACCAACGCCTTATGCAACAGTATCACAAACCTCCACCAAGATCAGTGCTGCCACCTGGCAAATAAAACTGACTTAATACAATTGCTACATGTATCCTTCCAAAAATTCCTGCATAGAGAACTGGTATCCAGACTGCCATCAAAATTTAGTCATTTGGTCCTTGCACTATGCCACAACCCTCCATAACATTTCACCGAAGTCTGCTCATAACAAACTGGATGACATCATTGAAAGACAAGTACTGGCAGACAGACTTCAAAACATAACCAACATTTTCAGGAAAGATGCTAAATACAAAATGGCATCACATAATCAAACTTACCGGAGCATAGAAGTCGACAAACCATGGCTGTTGACTGTTAGTGACATCGGGGAAATCCGACGGGCCAAGGACACGAACTGCATTCTGGGAACTCTCCTTCGCAAATGCTGCAATGTCATGAGCAGTTTGCCTGCCTGCAGTGTTAGCACATCGACAGCAATACTGTCAGTAAGTAAGCAGCATGTAAAAGAGCAGCTCACTGAACACATGCCAGATGCACATGCTCACCAAAAAACACTATACAACCTAGAAGAAATTCTGACAATAAAATTATACAGTAAATAGCAGTTGCTGATTACCAGCTAGTCAACTTCATTTCGTATTATTTTTATCAGCAACATAGCTGAGATGAACAAACAAACAGACCACAAACAAAATACACACATAAAAACAGACACAAAAGCAAACAGAGAAGTACTACCTGTACAAACAATCAAAATGTAATACTACGAACATGCATAATTGCACATACTTAGCATAGTTACTGAATAACTGAAACATGCTCACTTGTCTCAACAGTAATAATTATTCCGATCACAATTTCCATCAACTACTCTAAGTCAATGTGTTAAATATGTAACTACCAAGACATGACTGTTATTGTTAAAGGTCCATGGCCACAGTCAAACTCACTCGCACAATTTCTGTAGATTTAAATTAGACATTTAACCTCGCATATATAATATGTCGATTTGAACTTCATAAATATATGAAATTAATGCGTGAATTCAAACGAAATGCGGCATTACGTTACGTTATGCGAAATATTCTAATCTATCAGCGCCCGTAGTGACGTCATGACCCTAGCCCATATAGATCATGAATATTAATGGCTAGCCGATGACGCCATCATTCTAGGCTAGGCCATAGCCTATAGACGCCATGAATATTAATTCATGACGTCTGTAGGCTAAACTCATGACGTCACTGCAGGTCATCATGGCGGCGCATTTTCTACGTCGTTTTCGTAAATCGTCGACTTCAAAGGTAAAAGTTTCCGTGTTGACAGAACGTTGGGCGCCGATATTACTGTCAAAGTTATCATAAAATTCTGCACTTTCAGGAAAATGGACAAAATGTATATGTTAATTTTGGTGACCACGGACCTTTAAGCAATATTGATACTGATAATTACCGTGATGGATTTCATGACCAAATTCAGGCTTGAAAACTGCAAAAGCCGGAAACTTATAAACATGCAGATTATTACATTCAATCCTCATTGTTCGACAGTCCACTCGGCCAACCTGCAACACGAAAGAGTAATCACCACTATAACTGTGACAAATGCATCATTATCACAACTTAATTACGCTCAGTTTTTTTACCAAAATAACTTCCTCAGAAATGTCCAAACTATTTGAGCAGTGCAGGTAAACAAAACAATGCCGAGAGACTGGCTGGTAGTGCTATGTGGTTGAGTGTCAGAATAAAAACAAGAAATGTGAGCTAATGCTCAGAGATGCGAGAAAGCCTATAGCAGTTCCTGTTTGCAAACTGTCAGTCTATCTCCAGGCATTTCGTCGCAGTTCATTCTTATAGTGTGCGCTGCAGCCAAAAATCGCAAAAAGTAATAAAACCCCCTTTTTGAAAGCTCAGGGTCTTTCAAAGTCATCGATGTTGATACGACTGAAAAGCTCGTCACTAGTACTTGTTGTGATAGGCAGCATGCCCATGCCTATCTGCAACCGTTTGACGAAAGACTGGCCAACAACGGTAAAATAATGACTTTTACAGAGGTACCGCTCTTTGATGCCCTCATGCGCAGATTTCCTTGAAGCTATAAAATCGAGACATAAACCATCGAAATCTATGTTCAATGCTGAAAATTTCATATGCAGCTGCTCCATGTCTATCTCAATTGATTTTGGCGCAATTCGCTCTTGAAATGTGTCTCGCAGCCCGAAATCGCCAAAAAATCCATAAAAACCACTATTTTGGCATTCAAGGTCATTGAATTTGGTGGCAATCGAGAGCCAGTGTATGACTTCCTATTAGTGATTAATAGTAATGTAGGCCCTATCTCACACCGTTATTGATATACAGCGATTTATTGGCTAAAAATCACAAATTTTTCCTACCTCCCTTTAGCGCCCTCGTTCGAGGTGACCCCCTTCAAATTTATGGAAAAGCTTTATGCATCCTAAAACTAGAGTCTTCCATGCAGCCGACAGTGAAGATTTGATAATCCTAGCTTGCACCATTTTTGACTGATCCACCCGTGTGACAGACGAACGGACGGACAGAATTGTGATGGCTAAGATGAGCTAAAGCAGTCTAGCTGCTTTTGTGCATAAAAAACTGCAGTTATGGCTCAACAGACATGACTCAGTCACTGTGTGTGCGTGTGGGTGTCCATGTGTGTATTAAGAAATAGCATTATTGAAATTTAATGCAAAAAAAACATATTGTGAAATGTAAAGTAGTTCATCCAAGCTGCATGGCCCATAAGATGGCAATGACCTCCCGTTTCGTTAGCGCTCAGCCAGACACCAGTTTACACTGCAAGACCACAGATACAGTGTGCCTGTTTACACCTCAGCTTCTGCCGGCACTCACTGTGCCTACCCATCAAATAAAAAACATTAACAAAACTATTCCATCTGTGTGATGGCTATTAATGTCTTCAATTCACCACTAAATGCAAGCAATGCAACGGACCGGCAACAAACCTTTACATCACTGACGAGAACAGGTAACTTCCGCAGTTCCAAGTCACGTGTGTCTCCGTCGACAAAGTGAATCAACCATGCTGACCTATCTTTGCTCTTGATGATGTTCTACAGATACAACAACAACAACAACAAATTCAACAACGCTCATACTACAACAACAGATGCTCAGCTGCTAGATAAAATGACCAGTCGAGTCAACTGCTTGTACAAATAAATGCTTTCACTCAAAGTAAGAGACTACTGTGACAACAAAAATTAATGATGATGATTCCTCTTTCATTTTGCATGTTGGCCAAGTGGACCATCAGGCATTGAAAACAAAATGGAATAATTTGCAGAGTCATAACCTTTCAACTCTGTGACGTTCAAGCAAACCTGAACTACGCCCTCTGAAAACAATGGTGTGCACTGGTCTGTTGACTTGCACAAGTATTTTTTACTCAAATCTGTATAGCTTTAGTAGATAGGTTTAAGCCAATCTTACATTGACAAGACACAGTACTGGGCCAACGGGAATTGGAAGCTTGCCTTGGAAACAAATAAACAGCTGACATGATATCATTTTCAGCTATAAGAATGATGAACAGAAAAGACAAAAACTTGCTAAGATTAGATGCATAATTCAGTATCCCAAACCTTTGAAACACTGTCCAAGCAATTGAAAGACTCCTATTTTTCCAAAAAAAAAACTGTTAACAAAAATATTGCAACTACATGTAAAAACACTTTTCTACACTTAACTAAAATAACAGTAGAAACCACACAAAAATCTTCTTCTATACTGCTGCAACTATCAGTACAATCACTGTTAGTGTTATGATCACTAAAGACCTGAAATGTAGTGTGGTTAAGATTGGTCACATCGGGCAGTTGTTCCAGTACAATAAAAGCAATCTCTCTCGCATCTAAACTGACAATCTCCTACACCCAGCAGACACAGCATAGCAGATACACAATTGTTTCACCTATTCAGGTTTATAATTCTAATACCATAATCCAACAAAGTTCTCATAAAGTTAAGATAATTTCCCATTTCATTCAAAGCTATTTGATAAAATATTCAGTGGTGTCATGTACCGACAAATTTTCGTCTGCTGTAAAATGTTTCCACTGTCCGCAAATTCTCGTACAAAATACAAGATTTAGGACTGAAAAGCTCCCACTTTAGGAAAAATTTGAGACAAAGTAGAAATTCCAAGCATCAATAAAAACCTTCCAGAACTTGGAGCTGTCTGACGCATAATTGCCTCTTTCTGCCTCTTACACTATTTTTTACTCACGACGCAGCTGCAAATATTTATCTATGTCACACAAAAATCACTTATCTCATTTTCAATAGCTCAACCATTTGTATGTGTGCTTTCTCACTGGAAAGAACAATGACTATAGTTACACAAAGACATAGACAGAAATATTAGTGATGATGCAGCATTCACACCGTGGTGACATTATTCTGAAGACTGAAAGGAACTCAGTGGCACTAAGCTCAAACTGAGCCAAACTAAACAGAGCACTCACCATTCCTTTGCCTTTAGCGACAGCCGAAGCCTGGTAATAGTAAGTGCCGGGATTAAGGTCAAGTTCACACTGCTCCTCTTGACTGTGACAGTAGGCCACTCCAACATTGACCAACTCACTCTGCCAGTGGCCACACACAGCAGTAATGATCAAGATACACTAGGGGGGCCATTTCAGAGATCCCCAAAATCACCCGCATTCTTACTGACAACCAAAGTTAACAGGAAAAAAACTGACATCAAAAAACCTTAATCATAATAAACTATCTACATGCAAAAACATAATATTAGCAAACGAAATATTCACATATGGATGATCTAAAGAACAAAACTAAATAAACGGTTCAGATACCTTTCATGCTATCTGGCCAAAAAACAATCAGATCTAAATGATTATGACAATACTAGTAACCTGAAGACACTCGGACAGCACAAACTTCTGCCAAGGTTCACCAAGCCATACAATTTACTGCTCAATAGATGGCAGCATGCTAGTTAATCCATACAAATTAGTAATGCATCGTATGACTGGAATAATTACATATGAGACTTAGTGATTGCCTGTGCAAACAGGGCTGTCTTTTGCCAGCGCGGGGTCCTTAGCACTAACTTCCCCGTGGGGCCCCTAATGTCACACAGCAACCTGTAATCACACTACACCACAAACTGTACAATAGGCCAATGTCTGTAAGGTAGGCGTGTATCTTGCATGTTTTTATGCATACACTTTCACAAGCGAAGCACGCAGAAAAAAATTTTGGACCCTAGATTTTACTTCCACCCCCCTCACAAAAATTTCTTTTAGGCTTTTTGAATTCAAGTTGCGACAGTAATTCATTCCTAAGCCGATGAATATTGGTTAGAATTAGACTGATCAATCGATCCATGATCCTTTGCGGCGATCACCGCCATAGTGCAGAGCCCCTTTGGGGCGTGGGGCCCTTGGCACAGTGCCAAGGTGCCACCCCCTAAAGATAGGCCTGTGTGTAAAGCTGATCTTTTGCAATGCTAACAAAATCAAAACATTCCTGGATCTGCATCCAGCTTAAGACTGTTATACTGTTATACTTGCGACTAATCCTGGTGATCCAAAAACCAACCTATATACAAATCAACATAAACCTGATCTTCCTACAATATGAACCTTTCTTGAGATACTGCTCTACAAATGCTGCTTACTTATTTACTTCACGGAGGTAATTATGGCAATAAAATTGCTTATCATCAAGATATAAACAGCAATCAGCTGCAAAAAAGACAAATGCTTGTGACTTGCTCTTTTTTATAAATTAAAATTACTTGTAAGAACATGGCATATGACACTCACAAGCATAGCAGCCACTTTAGTGATAGTATTTCGCTCCAGACATTCTACAATTCAGGCATTACACTAAATCACACTATGCATTAGAGATTTGTTCAAACGATGCTAATATACAATACAATACAATACAGATTCAAGTTAACGGCGGTCAACATCTAAATGCTTCAGCCTCGTAGCATGAGAAACTGCAAGAACTAAGTATTGTTTAGACAAGTTTAATACGCTATATACCTGAAATACCACTAAATACCAGAAATAATTCACCAGTACGAACCAACCCCCTAAGAAAATGTCTGTATCACTGTATGCCTCTAGTGCAGCAGGTGGTATTACAAGCAATTTGAGCAAAGCTCACGTGACGCGTGCATCTTGAAAGAGTACCTAAATTTGAGGCCTCTGTATGCAAGACCCCTTGAATTTAAGAGATCAAAACTTAAATTCTTAAAAATGTACATTCTATTCTAAAAATGTGATATGCAAGTTGTCCAGGTCGATCTCCAGCCATGTCGATTCAATTCACTCTGAAAATGTGCATCACAGTTGGAAATCGCAAAAAAAATCACTAAAAACTCCTATTTTGGGAGTTCAAGGTCACAGACGTTGACATTAATAAAAAGCTTGTCACTATTGCTTGTTATGATAAGCTGCATGCCTGTGCCTATCTGCAACCATTTTCATGCTACACGAGATAATAGCGGTAAAATAACCACTTTTTAGGGGATAGCTGTCTTTGACGCCCGCCTGCACCGGCCTCCTTGAACCTAGAGGGTCGGGACTTGGACTGCTAAAATCTACATTGAGTGCTAAAAATTTCATATGCAGGTTGCCTTGGTCTATCTCCAGCCATTTTGTCGCAATTCAGTGTTGAAATGTGCGCTGCATTCAAAAGTGCGAAAAATTCACTAAAAACGTCTTTTTGAGGGGTTCAAGGTCGTTCAAGGTCCTCGATATTGATAAATCTAAAAAGCCTGTCACCAGTGCTTGTTATGATAAGCAGCACGTTAGTACCTATCTGCAACCATTTTCACACTATACGAGCCAATACCGGCAAAATAACGTCTTTTTAGGGGGTACCCTCTTTGATGCCCTCATTCAAGGGGAACCCCTGCACCCAGGGGCACGAAATTTCGTCACAATAAACTAGAGACCTTGGGGCAGCCCACAGTGAAGATTCTGTGATCCTAGCTTGTACCGTTTTGAGACAGATCACGAGTGTGACGGACAGACGAACAGACAGAAGCCTAGAGTATGGCTAAAACGTGCGAAGCATTCTGCTATCGCGCGTAAAAACCTCTTCTTTGTTCGGTCGTCTGCAAAATGTCAAGTTTACAACAACCTCAAAAGCTAGCTGCTCCCATGTCTTTGGCTTCTCTTTTCATGTAATCGTTGCTTGGTGCACTTGTACATTTTTAGGTACTTTTGAACTCTTGTTGCTTTGCCCAATATCCTCCCTTCAATTACATCCAGTAAGATTGTTTCATGTCTTGAAATGCCTCCCATCCATCAGAGTTTGCTGTGCTACACTGTAAGTTATTCAAGATATAATGAGTATTCAAGATCTGATGGTCAGTAAAACACAAACCTGTATTCTTGGCACAGAATGAGATGAGCCAAGGCAAGTCCCGAGTGGCAGGCTCATCGTCGTCAATGACTCGAGACTTGAAGTTTAATGACCACAACTCCACAACCTCTGCGCGAACGTGCTCCAATGCAAACTTGACCAGCTGACTGCGAGTACGATCATTATGGTACACTTCATGCTGTGAAAACAAACAACCAGGTCAACTCAGCCTCCTACCCCTCAACGGGACAGAGAATCGTGGTATTACTTCTCATGCTCAGCCAACAGACACTTAGGCCAGCTCAGTCTCCTACTTGCAGTGGGACAGAAAATCATGGTATTGCTTCTCACTCTGAGTCAACAGAAACCTAGGCCAACTCAACTCAACTCAACTTAGTGGCATAAATTATGCACAGTAGCTTACAAGCTATGGCTAGCAAGGTGATGTGGTGCATACTGTACCGCACCATAGACCTCAAGCCATCACCCACAGATCAAATAAAGAAAAATGTGTCTTCTTATTACATCTGGCAACACCAACAAAATTAACCACAATGGTCAATTAACTAGTGTGTCTGCTACATGTATTCTATTTGCATATACAAAGTCCAGGCCTAACAGTGAAGACAAAATCCTGCTGAAATGCATAAGGTCACAGCCATACTACAGATCAGAACTCTTAGGGAAAACTAATCCCTGAAGCTAACAATTTACACACAAATTTCAGTAACAGTGAATCACACTAATTTCTGAAGCATAATCAACCTTATAGCCACAAAAGGTGGCAAAAAGTTGAAGGACACAAAAAATACCTCAGGATAGAGGATAAGTGTTGGATATGACCGGATGCCTTTATGCCGACACAAGACCCAGTCATCTTCACAGTTGACGGCTCCAATACGAATCACTCCAAACAGTTCACGAGCAACGGCTCTCCACTGCAATCAGTGACGACACATAACTCTCTCTCATCACAGCTCTGACTAATGCAATGCAGCTCAAAAAAATATAATTAGACATCATTACTGTAGTTTACATGTGAAGGCCTGCTGACAAGCTGGCCCAATGTACCTTTATTAATTAAATAATTATCACATTGTCTTGCAGCAAGAAACCAACGAAAAAGCTACTGCACCAACAGTTTGCTATGCTGTTATATTATCAACTGAAACACTGGATAAAAACAGTAGTAAAGTTTTAAAATCTAGACCTAAACTAATCATTTCACTGCTGTCAGGCATGCTTACACGTAAAAAGTATATGCCCCAAAAGAAGGAAAAGATCAAACAAATTCAAAGTCTTTAAACATATCTAAGACATCATATTAATTCATTAACAATGTTCTGGTGTTCAGCTTCCCTATAACAGAAGTACACATTCAGATATTTCCTTCACTCTGCCATGACGTGGGCAGGTGAGGGGATAATGTCAGCCTATCAAAGCCTTGCAGAAAGCAGTTGAAGTTAGGGCATTTAACGTCAGATGGCAGATTGTTTTTGACAAACTATCTTTTAGACAGACTGTACACTGTATACGCCACAGCTGGTATTAAATTGAGTGAAAAACTCATGTAAAAACAACGGTACTGAGTTACGCTAAAACACAGAGCTACACAAACTGTTCAGAACACGCAGTACACAGCAACAGACAGTGTAGTGATAGAAGTGAGACATACAGCAGGAGCAAGCTCGTGACAATGAGAACAGCGCGGTGAATAGAAGTTGATGAACCAGACATCACTGGTGCCATCCACTGACAACTCTGTGTAAATAACACATATACACATCAGTACACAACATGCCCCAGATCTGCCACCATCAACACGGTAATGCGCTATGTCACTGACCAAAGCTAATCAATCGCACAATCTCAATAACCAATAATGAATCAATCTCAACTCCATATGCCGAATTCTTTGATTATCCAGAACATTATGACACTATAGTTAATGACAGTTTAGCATTTAATAACTATCGATAGCTGCAGATATTCATTAAATAAAATATTTTTTAAACTTATCAATTTACACTACTGTGCATTGTGCAAGAACAACTCACCAAAATCTGATCTGCTCAGCGTTATCACTTCTGGATCATCATCATAAATGCCTGAAACACAAGCAACGAAGAAATACAGTTCAATCATACATCACAAAAAAACAAAAGATTTGATACATTACAGTACAAAATTTTAGTGAAAACAACAAAAATACGTTGAACATTTATGTTTTCCTCTTTAGACAAATGTATGACCAGTGAAGTTTATTAGTAGAGTTCAGCATAAGTTCATACACAGAATTTAACACACCAAAGTCTTGATTGTAAAAACTCCAACTCTGGTAGCTGTGCCCAGTTGGTCCACCCTCCTTCAGTCCATCTTCACCATACATGTCATACTTCTTGCGCAAATCTTCATCTTTCAGCACTTCATATGCACGGTTGACACGCAGAAATTTCTTGTGAGCTTCTGGATCATCCTGGGTATACAACAACAGCTCACAACCACAATAATAGTCATGAATCATAATCTAAATCATTGTCAAAATCACAGTCACAAATCATAACTGTATTTGTCATCATCATTGCTGTCATAATTGTGCAACTGTCAATCATCAAAGCAAATACCAACAAAAAAGCTGCAATTGTGGTTAACGTGGTACCGGTACATGTACCTGAAATGTGTAAGAACCATGATCTTCACTTTTTAGCCCATGATGGTTTAATACCCACAATGTCCTTGTTCCCAGATTAATGAATATTAAGTCATCATAGCCAACAAACTTGATTGATGCTATTCAAAGGGTCTAAATTAGTGTTTTTACGCGCAACAGCCACTACTGCTGTAGCGCGTCTTAGCCATCACAATTCTGTCCGTCCGTCTGTCTGTTCATCTGTCTGTCACACTGGTGGATCAATCAAAAGTGGTGCAAGCTACAATCACCAAATCTTCACCATCAGCTGCATGGAAGACTCTAGTTCCAGAAACCGTAAAGCTTTTCCATAAATTCGAAGAGGGTCACCCCAAACAAGGGCGCTAAATGAGAGGGAGGTAGGAAAAATCCGTGACATCCAGCCGATATGGCGTTGCCAGAGCGAGATAGTGGCACCATCTAGTGAGTACAAGTAAGACGCTATAAGCTTAGGGCCTACATATTTAGTCGTAGGGCGTCTGGCGCCATCTGGTGAATGATTATGTTTTACTGGGCCTTCTGTGAAACTAGCCAAAAGCCGTATGAATGAGATCTATGGATGATGTCTACGCATCACTAGCATATGACGGTGCACTGCTGTTGCATGTTCCTGTTTGCGCTAGCACAGCTTTACTTGTAAAGCACTGAAATTCTGTTTGACATGCAAAGAACTCCATAACAAATGTAATCACATCTATAGTCGCTTACCCTGTTTTTGTCCGGGTGCAACTTCAATGCCAGTTTCTTAAAAGCCTGACGAATCTCACGAGTGTCAGCTTGCCGGTTCAAGCCAAGAAGCTCATAGAAATCTTCAGACAGCACAGTATGGATGATGACACAGGAAAAAACTACGAGCTGCAAAACAAGCTTAATCTTTGCCATCTGTTAACAACACACAAAGATACAAAAAAACTGTAATTTTCAGGTAAAACAACATTCATCACAGCAAACTAGCAATGCATTGAATCTACTGTGTCACTGATCCATTATCAGACTACTAGACTTCTACGTAAAGTACTCTCTCTCATCCATGGTCTGAAGCAGTGATTTTCAACCGGGGTTCAGCGGAAGCCAAGGGTTCCACGAGCATCTGCCAAGAGTTCCGCGGCTGGTCAGTGAAAAAATAAAATAACCTGTTGTACAAAATTATGTCAGACCAAGCCACAGAAAAATTATGCACGGAACCAAATGCTTAGTTTCAAATTAGTGCTTCTAGCTGTCTACTTTGACATACAGTGTGGAATATTTTTGTTTTTAACAGTGCAAAAATATTTGCATTGAACACAGGACACTTAACGTATTAGTGTTAGTGTTAAGAAAATCATTTGACCATTTATTGAATAACGTTCATTTCTTGAAACATTCTGCTTGAAAAATACAACAAGAAATTTAAGCTAATGCTCACAAGACACGTGAAAGCCTACAGCAGTTCCAGTTCAGTAGTTTAGCTGAATATTGGGGTGTTCACGCTAAGTTAATATACAAATACCAAATTCTCTATCTGGATCGCATAACGATAGTTCAGTGGCACCACCTTGTGAATGATATAGACTTGTGCTGCAGCCCGAAATCGCCAAAGAAAATCCATAAACCCCCTATTTTGGCATTCAAGATCATTCAAGAGCATTGAATTTGGCGCCAATCGAGAGCCAGCGTATGACTTCCTATTAGTGATTAATAGTAACCTAGGCCCTATCTCGCACCGTTACTGAGATACAGTGACTTATTGGCCAAAAATTGCAAATTTTGTCCACCCCCTCTCATTTAGTGCCCTCGTTCGGGGTGACCCCCTTCAAATTTATGGAAAGGCTTTACGGTTCCTGAAACTAGAGTCTTCCAGGCAGCCGACGGTGAAGATTTGGTGATTCTAGCTTGCACCACGTTTGAGTGATCCACTTGTGTGACAGACATACAGATGGACAGAATTACGATGGCTATGATGCGCGCGTAAAAAGCCTTGCACATTAGCGTAACTGGCTGGGGGTCCAGAGCTCTGAGCTGTCCATGAACGTAAAATGTAAAAAAGATCCAATGATAATTTTGGGACCATTGGTGACCTCTTCGTCGGGCGTTTTTGCTTAAATACAGTAATGTATTGCTCTCTACAAGTAAAACAAAATTGCAAAATAATATTATCCAATGCGGTCAAATTGAACAAATATTTTACATGCTGATTTATCATCGGTTTTTGGGTGCTTTGCTTTTGGGCCCCACAGGTTCTTTGCCTCGATTCCGCTGGGGACATCGTTCCCCATATACACTGAAACTTCCACTTTGCCTATATACGCCACTGGATTCACGAATCATTGCATGGGGTTCCGTGACTGATCGTCGCACTTATGCAGGGTTCTGCTGCAGCAAAAAGGTTGAAAAACACTGGTCTGGAGGGAAGGTCACCAACCCAATCCTCTCCAGAAATGTCTACAGGTGTTGTGGGTTGCATGATACTTTGAAGTCGGACCATGTCTCCCACCAAGCCTGGTCATGCACTGTACATTGAAATACCAGATGCGCACAGTCTCTTCAGCGTCACTGCAGATGACACGAGTCTCGGCGTCGGATGTGACGTAGGTAGACCGCCAAAAACGAAGAATGGTCAGTGCGTACCCGAGCCACCATAATACAGTGGCTTTAATCACGCTAAGTACACTTTATGCACTCACGATTGAAGGCCACTGTGGTACCTGCAGTCAGGGATGTCATGCTGTACGAGCCACGGGATGGAATGTATGGCAGCCAATAAGACCGTTTTACTTACGCTATCGACAACCAAAGTCCAATGGGTCCGGTTTCAATGCAAGTCAGCTTTTATTAGGACAAAAAACTTCAGGGTATTTCTTCACTTTTCAAACACTGCACCTTTTGAGTAAAACGAGAATTAATAACAAGCAATATAAACATGACGTGTACCTCAGTTGTAAACATAAACAAAAAGTAAATAGGGCCAGGTAAATAAATATGTAAATTAAACCGTTGTGATATAACCCGTGTCCGTGTGACGGTGAGGCTCCTTCAGCTACACAAAAACACCAAATCAGAAATATTGATTTTTCAAAATCACAAATAAGCCACAAACAACAAAGCTATAAAATTACAGCAATTTTATACGTTGGGTTCGGAACAGGTCTGTGGTTCGGAAAAAAGCATGGATCAGGTAGTCCGTACTTTCTATGAAACCAGCGAATTCTCGGACACATGTCGAATCTCTGGCTATGACAGTAAAAACCAGGGATCTCTGCGAGCTAACTGTGGAAACTACAAGTTTCAATTTTTACGAGAATTTTTATCGCCAGCAAACTGCAGTCTGCAAACTGTGTCCAAGCCCATGGAAGTAAGCCAGACACACGAAAACGAGACGGCAGACAGACACCGCTGCACGCATATTCGGCGTTCAACAGATTAGTGCCGAAATTTGTTTTAAATTTACAGAAATATTTCTTTGAAAATTTTAATAAAAATGTGTAGGAATTGTTAACAGTTCAGTTTTTACGATGAAAAACAGATTGATATTCGTTTGCTTGCTGAGTAATTGCGCGCAATGATACTGAGAATGTGCTGTTGTTTATATTTGTGTGTCAGTGTGGATGT
>Ga0209671_1003925_pt1 | contig 14519 bp, 8 predicted proteins | sample WorMetHERISLAND2_2_FD_187401 | JGI IMG/M metagenome (GOLD analysis project Ga0209671, IMG submission 187401) | Marine gutless worms symbiont microbial communities from Max Planck institute for Marine Microbiology, Germany - Olavius geniculatus... | ecosystem: Host-associated > Annelida >... | reverse complement strand
CGAGACGCGCGAAAAAGTCTATAGCAGTTGCGGTTCAGTAGTCACCCATCGCAGTACTAACCGGGCCCGGCGTAGAGTAACTTCGTTTCAGTCGAAACGCGTTACCAACTACGCCACGCCACCAACGCCAGTACCGTGGCACCACCTTGTGAATGATATAGACTTGCGCAGTTCGAAATCTTTGAAGTCTTTGACGCCCGCCTGCGCCGGGCTCCATGAACCTAGGGGATCGGGACTTAAGACTGCTGAAATCTACGTTTAATGCTGAAAATTTCATGCGCAGGTTGTCTTGGTCTATCTCCAGCCATTTTGTCACAATTCAGTGTTGAAATGTGCGCTGCATCCAAAAATTGCAAAAAATTCACTAAAAACCTCTTTTTGAGAGGTTCAAGGTCGTTCAGTCATCGATGTTGATAAATCCAAAAAGCCTGTCACCAGTGCTTGTTATGATAAGCAGCATGTCTGTGCCTATCTGCAACCACTTTCACATTATTCGAGCCAATAACGGCAAAATGACGTCTTTTTTAGGGGGTACCCCTCTTCGACGACCTCGTTCGAGGGGAACCCCTGCACCCAGTGGCACAAATTTTGTCACGATAAACTAGAGACCTTGGGGCAGTCCACAGTGAAGATTTCGTGATCCTAGCTTGCACCGTTTTGATACAGATCACGAGACAGACAGACGCCCAGACGATGGCAAAGACGCGTGAAGCATTCTGCGCGTAAAAAGGGGAAGGGAAAGGGGAAACGTAAGAGAAATGGAAAGGGATAGGTGAAGGAAAAGAGAAAGGGGAAAAGGAAGGAGAAGGAAAAGGGAAAGGAGAAGGGGAAGAGAAAGGGAAGGTGGAAGGAAGATAGCTTAAGAAATGTAGGACGCGCGGACGGACGCACGAACGCACAGACACTCAGGTGATTTTATACTCTGTCCAATGCTATGCATTGCATTGGACAGACAACAATGAAGAAAACCAGGCATCATCATGTAACAAAGCTTAAGTTTCCAACTTAAGACCAAGGCATCGTAACATCTGCTGGCGTGTTTCTGCATGCGCTGTTCGGCTGTACTAACTTTTCTTAAGTCACTACTTAGCAGCTCTTTTTTACTGCACACGTGATAACACAGCTGTCAAGTCAAGCTAACCCACTTGTCTGAAGCATAAAGGTTAAGTCATCCAGTGCAGCTTGAGCGGCGGTAAGTACAGTAGCTAAATCTGAACAAAAATTCGCAGACGGCAGGCAGTGCAGAAAGAACAAAAACGCTGCAGCGGCGCCGAACTGTGTTTATTCCTCACTGATAGTCCCTGTGAACTGCTATCAGGAAACACAATGCCGAATGTTTCACCAGGAAACTTAACCAGACACCCAGAGCACAGCAGCAACAACAGAACAAAGTCAATACAGAATGGGCTAAAAAACGTGCCACATTACTTTTGTTTATATCTTTGCCAATTATTGACCGATTTTAGAAATTCTTTCACTGTCACACTCTGCAGACAATCTGCGATAAAGTGACTATTACATCAATGAAATATGTATACATAACAATAATAACAACAAACATTTTGGTAAAATGAAAAAAAACACTTCAGACCAACACTGCAGTGAATGGTCTGTATGACACTAGACTGTGTGGGTCTAACACAGTCTAGTGTCATACGAATCATTCATCCTAATGTTGGGCTGAAGCGTTTTTTTCATTTACCTAAATTGTCATTATTATAGTTAGTTTTTACTTACATTCATATTTCACAAGGTAGTGTAGAAACGCATTTACCGTGTGGTCAGATAGGTAATAACCACATTATTGCAGATTGTCTGCAAAGTGTGCCAGCGAAAGAATTTTCAAAATCGGTCAATAATTGGCAAAGATATGGACAAAAGTAAAGTGGCACGTTTTTATGGCCCACGGTGTAGTGAGTCACTAAATATCCAGCCGTCGTCATTTGCGTTCACGCAGTTATCTCCAAAAGCAACAAAAAATTTGAGCTATTGCTCACGAGACGCGCGGAAGCCTATAGCAGTTCCGGTTCAGTAGTTTAGCTGAAAATTGGGGTGTTCACGCTAAGTTAATATACAAATACCAAATTCTCTATCTGGATCGCATAACAATAGTTCCGTGGCGCCACCTTGTGAATGATATAGACTTGTGTCGCAGCCCAAAATCGCCAAAAAATCCATAAACCCCCTATTTTTAGCGTTCAAGCTCATTCAAGGTCATTGAATTCGGCGCCAATCGAGAGTCAGTGTACGACTTCCTATTAGTGATTAATAGTAACCTAGGCAGGCTTATCATCAACTAATGAACGGACGCTTAAACTGTCTCCAAACTAGAAGACAATAGGCCTACCCCATACATGAAATGCCACATACCCAAAACTGTAACTATCACATACAGGGCCAAAAGTCAAGGTCATGAGGTCAACACATTCTACACCTGGCCAATGAACTAGACTAGCCAACAAACATTCAAGGCGTCACAGCTTACTTGGTGATCAACTGATCATGTAGGCCTAAAATCTCGTGCAAAAGAGTTAAGCCTAACAAATAAGGAATCAAATATCAAGATTAACAGAGCACGAACGAAATTTTCTATTTGATCAAATGTTGCTGCGCGGGGGGGGGGCAGGCGGCTGACGTTGCACAGGAAAGCAGAAGCATCAATAAAACAGCAGGTGTACGCAGTATTGCTGCAGCTTGACTGAAGCAGCTGCTGATGGCAAACACAAACCCATAAACTGTACACAATGACCGACCGACCGACCGACGGAGGACAAGTCACTGACTAACTAAGCTTATAATGAACTAGTTTAAAAGAGACCACAGACTGCAGTAGAGCACTTGACGCCATGGACAAGGCAAAGATGTAGTCTGCATAAAACGGTTACAGAAGTCCAGTGATAAAAGTGGCAGTAGGTCTGAAAGTTTAATACTGGCCTCACTGCTGTAAGTTGATTAATAAAAAAAACAAATGAATTAATGCGATTTCAGTTGCTACTGGGCAGTGGACAGCATTGGCCAAGCAATGGGCAGACTATTATGCTCAGATTCTAGGGCAGGGGGGGAGCCTGAGCCCCCCTCCGGTCCCCTCACTTTAACCACTGCAGAAGAGGGCATGCTGTGTTCATAGAATGAACTGAGAAACGCAGAAAACAGCACAGTAGCTGGTCTGACGTCTGAGCACGTGATGAACAGACCAATGCAGCCACAACTATCAAGACTTATCAGGCTGCGTGTGCTGACATTGGCCCATGTTTATACTAACAGTCAGTCAGTTACAGAATTTTTAACCAGCAGTCCAGTCACCAACGGCGCCAACTATCTCAGGCTACCAGCACAGAGCAGCCAGCCAGCCTGCCGCCGAAAAAATACCGCTCGCGCCAACAATGTGTTTGATGTCATGTTATCAATGTACCTCAGACTCACAGACCGCCTACAATTACTTCAAACCAGCTATTTAACTAATGCTAATGTTAACGAGCAAGATAAAGCGATCTCGCTCTCTCTTATCCCTAGTGAAAAGTAAGTAATTCCCGGCCTCCACAGCATTGGGCTGGTCTCCAGATTGTACCTTGATAGACACTTCAAAACTGGCAGATCCCGAGATCTGACTAAGGTATGAGAAAGACAAGAGACAAAATAAACGGAAAGCCAACCAATGCACCAGTCATCATGAAAACTTTTGAAAGGTGGAATTAAGGCACTTGTCAGTTCAAACTGATCCAGAGAACAACCAACATGAAGCCACTTTTAATATTTGATAGAACAGCGCATACACAAGAAAATTTTTAAAAAAACATAATAAAAATTCAACTCTGTGGTGTAATTGAAATAGTTGCATATAAACCAATAGGCTTTACCAACAAGAAGCCCAGCTGTCGCTAGCATAGGGCCGACCGTACTGTTGTCAGTGACCCTGAAGTTCATTCAAGGTCAATGATTTTTATGTTATGTGAAAGAGCATACACCACTTCTTATTAGTGATCAATAGCAACCTAGGCCTATCTTGCACCATTTAGCCACAGTCAGCATTATTGTTTGCCACTGCAAACATACAGCTGTCCTATCATTTTCACTGAACTCTGCTGGATAGCCTACACTGTGTTGCACACAAATAACTACAGAAAGAAAATAGACTCACCGTGATAAAAATGCGCAACAACACATGTGTAAATTTTCCTTATCTAACTCAGCTGAATATATAATCAGTGTCAAATATTGTAGTTTCTTTTAACCTGTGTAACTAGAGTTGCTAGAAAGTACATGCAAAAATACTGGACACCTCAAACTCATTCAGGTGCATCCATATCCCCTCAGTGCCAGAAAGCAACCTTCTCCCAATGTGAACGTCAATATCAAAAGTGAATTTATACATAGCACTTTCTCGTAAAAAAAACAAGAAATCTGAGCTAATGCTCATGAGACGCGCGAGAGCCTACGGCAGTTCCTGTTTGCAGGTAATCTTGGTCTATCTCCATCCATTTCGTCACAATTCACTGTTTTGCAGCCAAAAATCGCCAAAAAAATCATTTAAAATCAATATTTTTAGGGTTCAGGGTCACTAAAGGTCATCGATGTTGACATTTTTAAGAAGCTCGTCATCAGTGCTTGTTATGATAAGCAGCATGGCTGTGCCAATCTGCAACCATTTACACGCTAGAGAAGCCAACAGAAAATAAATAACCACTTTTTACTTGGTCAACGTCTGAGCAGCAACTGACAAGGCTGTCGCTTGTCTTGTCGACTATCTATATCCACGCACTAGACCTTACACTGCATGCATCACACCCTATGACCAAATATCCTATGTGGACGATGACGGGGGGGTCGACGGTACCGAAGGGGGGAGGTCGGCGATACCGAGGGGAGGGGGTTGGTCAGCCGCTCAACTTCAGCCGCAGACCGTTATAAATCCTGAGGTAAACTCGAAGGGGGGAGGAAAGGAGGGAAGGGCGGCAAACCAACTTCAACTGAGCGTCCTGAATCTGGTGTTAGTAGCAAAGGGGGGGGGGGTCGACGACTCAACTTTCGTCGACCCAGTCCGAATTTTAAAAGACAATTTTAAAAGGGCAATTTACGCCCTGTTAGCTAACAATTTATAAAACCGAAACAAGAGAAATTTGAGAAAAAAAATTTGTACAATAAAACTAATCCGATAAAATGGAACAAATAAATAAATACGTAAATTACGATGAAATAGGCGAAAGAAAATAGTGACAATTTAGAAGAAATGATATTAGACCTAACCAGGAATCCCTCGCATCACTCACCGACAACGCAAGTTTACTAAGCTCGTTTTGAAAAACATTTACTACTGCATTATTATAATACCGTTAGGCCTATGCATGAAAGTTCAACAAAAGTTACCTTTAAGCTTCAACTTGCAGGCACAGTGGTAATCATAGGCCTATAGTCTCACACAATGAGCACAGTCGTGAGCAGGGTGCATCCGTCCTAACTTCCCGCAAGTGTCATTAGTAGTCCGATGAGTTCAGTACGTTGACGCAACGATTACTTATTACATAGGCCTAACCGCCTAACGATTACTGTTACGACATCAACTAACTTAAACTCACAATACTGCCTTTCAGTTTACTTTTCAGACCGCACACGCTGCAGCGCTGCACAGTGCACACAACAGAATGTAAACACAATCGCCACGCCCACGTAGCCTACAGCCAGCAGAGCGACAAGACGATCGGGACAGCACTGCGGAAATGAGCAACAGATACTAGCCGCCTATTGGTTCTTGCCCACTTCGATAGTGCTCTCCTGACTGAGTGGCGGTTCTACCCCTACAAAATCTGGGGTGGCACGGCCCCATGGCGAGCGCGGTAGCGCGAGGCTATAACGGGCGCGGTCTGGGGGAATCCAGGGGCAGAGCCGCTGGTCAGGGGGTTACGGGAACAAAGCTCCACTGAAGCTGAAGCATTTTTGGTTTTTGGACGTTTAATGGAAGCCGCAAATTTGCCCACTTTTCGAAACTTTGGAAACACAAAGGCATCAGATATGTGTGTTATCTTTGCAAAAAATCATGGGTGGCCACAAAACTGGGGGATAAAGCAAAACTGTGCCCCCCGGCCCGGGTCTAAAACCGCTACTGGAGTCCAGCTCCTGGTGCTTGGGCGGCAAAATTAGTGGAAGAAGGATTATAGGCAATGGCAACGACAATGACAGCTACTTTACCTGTTCATTCATCACAGTTACAGATGAAGTTAGAAGGTTTACCAGTTTTATCCAGAGAGATCGGTTTTACCATGACTTCACTTGTTTCGCCACAAGCACGATCCAATTTTTTTCTGTTTTTTACTTACTGCTTATACGTTAACTGTAGGTCACATGATCGGTATGTTTATTTATTGTAATTATATAATCTATGACTGTTTGCAATTGCAATTTTTGATGCAAAATTTAGCATTATGGTCTGCATACCTTGTATTGTGATACCAGTACTTTTGTGGATATTCCACAAATATATTCAGCCTATTATATTGAAGTTTTGGAACCCGTGGGCCAACAAATGCGTATCGGCGCCTCCGGATTCTGGTGGAAATCATGGAGAGGGCGACACGGTGAGTTGAAATGTTTATAAATACGTCAGTTTCATAGCGTTCTCATTTGGCTTTTCATTGTGTTGAGTCAGAGATGTTTATAACGTTGCTACGAACTATACTCTGTTGTCACTGCTGTACTGTTGAAGTACAAATTTCCGTCTGTAATAATAAAGCCAATATTTGCCAGTTGTTATATTTTAGAAATTAGCCACACGGCCTATTTTCTGACACTGATTCTTCTTCTTCTTTTCCAATAATGCACATATCCTCTTGCGAGTAATGTCGTGCATGATTCTGCACCCTATCCATCAAAGCGTCCAGTAATTCATTCAACTCCAGTAAGTCATATGAAGTACGTACTTGAATGAATTTTAAGTAAGGAATTTACGCTAACACAGTAGACTCGGACAATGTTTAGATAAAGTCTGTAGTGAGATACTCTTTGTTGTAGCTGTAGCCTAGTGCGTAAGCTATCGACCTCGTGTTTTGTAGGTTGCAGGTTCGAATCCTGGCTCTACCAATTTTATACTTTTTTTCTTTTTTCAGTTAATACTGTTAATTATTATTGTGCTATTTTATCGTTTATTCAGCATGCTTTCATCGTTTAAAACAGATTTTCGTAGTCAATATTAGTGATTGCGTACGAAATCATACAAAGAAATTCACAAGAGGGTGCTAGTGTTTTGGGTAAAGGAATAAAATTTATTATTAATATTATGACTATGGCTAGGAATAAAGTTAGACTTAGGGTTAGTGTTTAGGGTTAGTAGTAGTGTTAGAGTAGAGTTGGGGTTACGGCTAGCTTATTTGAGAGAATTTTGTGATGACATGTAAACACCCAAACTAGGTGTGTAACGTTGATGATGTAATCAAGACGAAGCCCACCGGAGACCGTTTGATACTTTGCCTACTGGCGAGCCCGTGATGTGCCGTCTGGCGCTGATGTCGCTATAGTTGGCTGCCGTCCGCCAGTGCATCTGTGCGGCAGTGCCGCACAGATGCACTGGCGTTGACAGTAAGTAAGCAAGGCTGCCGTGTGGCTAATTTCTCTGATCGCCATACGCCGCTGTGTGGCTAAGTACCTCCTATATTTTAACAAGAATTTGTGTGCATGATCAGAGAGTTGTTGCGTGTTGTAGCAGGATGTCATGAAGTCAGAACAATATCAGTACATACAGAAGATGATCAGTGAACATCCTGTTGTCGTGTTCTCAAAGACCACATGCAGTTACTCCGACATGGCAAAGAATTTGCTGAACGAAGTCGGTGTGAACTATGAAGTGGAAGAAATTGACAAACGTGACGACACCGACAAGCTGCAGGACATATTTGCCAAAATTACAAGTGCAAGGACTGTAAGTTCTCTGTCAAACATTAGCTGTTGTTGAAATATGAAGAATATTGTGCTTGGGTCCTGATGTCAAAATTATGCAAAAATTGGGCAATTGTGTATTGTAGTATTGATCATGTTGCCTAACAGTTGAATTAGAACATGTACGAACAATGAAACTGGTCATGTGTCATGGTTTAACAATTTTATCTGCGAATATTATCGGGCAACTAAACCATGCCCACAAAAGTTGGCCAACTCTGTCGATTAGTTATCAACTTACGAAAATGCTCTGAAAGTTTGTTCGTCTGTCTGCCATAACCCTCTGTCGCTTTCTGTGTTACACGGTCACGGACCCGACCTGGCATTTTAGTTCTTGGGCCTTAGGTATGTGCATTCCCACCTGGCCCCTATCTTCCTCCACTGGCAGCCTGAGATGGGATGAGTTGCTGGGTAATGGAGTGGACATGCCCACAGGGCAGGAACTTAGCTAATCTGCCTAAGGGCTGGTTTCTGGATCTTTTAGTTAACTGATCAGTTAGTAAACCGTCTGTTAACTGTAACTCGCAAGTTAAGTTTGTGCGCATTTATGAACAAAACCTGACTGGCTGTCAGCTAACTGAGCGGTAAATTATAGTTGCTTAGCAACGATGCACATGACACTTATCACTTCCGCCTAGTGCAGGCGGGCGTCATGAATATTAATGAGTGCAAGCGCACGTCAGCCAGCCCACAAGCTAGTCTACCGATTGCTGACGGCCATTTTGTCCATTCATGAATGGATTTTGTAGTAAAATTTGTAGCAGCAAAAGTCTCCTTGTGCATTTTGAAGACATTGCTATACGGTAAAATTGTTTTATAGTATCACACTCTTCAATTAACTGCTTGCAAAATGGTACAAAAGTTGCGTTAAATACGATAACTACGATCGACGGGCTAACTGGCCGATTTCAGCCAGTTAAATTTTTGGCCATTTTGACCGTTGGTTAGTGCAACGGGAAACGCAAGTTATGCAAATCTGTCAGTTAACGCTAACTTGACTGACCAGTTAAGATCCAGAAACCGGCCGCAAGTAAGCACAATTATCGTATATAGATACATAAATAAGTTGGTCTTGTTCACATCTCCATTTGCAGCCTAATAGCAAATCACATAATTTTCAGTTTCTGGTGGCTTGTACTCTTGTGGATCCATACAGAAAAGTGAAGTGAATGAAGACTTTGGCTTGCTGTACACTTAGCCTCATTTTGTTGCTTCTGTGCCTAAATGTTTTGGCCTGTGTGTTAAAGACACCACAGAAATCTCAGATCAATGCCACATGCTAATTGGGTCAAAATTATCCCCAGCAGTTCATTTTTATTAACCCTAATATTCTTTTACATTATGTAAGAAATTGTACCAGTGTATATGAATGTGGATGCAATGTGTGCAGGTTCCACGCGTGTTTGTTGGTGGAAAATGCATTGGTGGTGGATCAGAAACCTGGTCTCTGCACAACCAGAAATGTTTGATTCCATTGATGAAAGAAGCCGGTGCAACTTTCAAGAAGACAGATTAAGATTAAAATACTTTAGATGTTATTATGTGCAATTTGTTGTCCCGTTTTTCATAATTAAATTCATAACTGCTGTTTAAAATGCAAAAGCACAGCTGATAAACTAATTGCGATGGCACTTTGGGGGATTTACGTAGTGTACCAATAGAAACAGTCCTCCAGGAAACGTTGGTAGATCAGCAAATGGTAGAACAAAATTGATGCAAAGTTTCACTTTTTACACATACAAGTAATTGTGTAACTTTTTATGCAAATTTCATTAAAATATCTTGGTTCAATAGAACTTAGTTGTACCCCATATATTCACGGAAAGCAAACCAGTTCAGTTCAACACTTTTTAAAGGTCAGAATTGCGTCTGACTTTGAAAAATGCGCTTTTGAATCAAGCAAAACAGTGTGGTGAAACTGGCTTTAATTATTCTCTGTACACACTGCAAATTTGGTGGTAAATCTCCCACAGTTCCAGAGATGAAGAATTTTTTTATGTTTTCATAGCAGATTGACTTTTTATTGGTGCACCCAGTATGGCTTATACAATTGACAGTGTACGTGAACATGTACTAATCTCACACAAGCTTACAGAGCTGTGCCAGCTGTGATCTGTCACATGTGATAAACCTGTTCCTGTTCGTGTATTAGTACTTACTAGTGACGTTTCCTGCAATTAATGGCAAGTCATACATTCAAGTCTTCTGTGTGAGTTATGTGCTATATTTGATGTCCTGAGTGCCACATACTTGTCAAAGAAGATACAATCTTGCATTTTATCTGACTTTATAATACTAGAGCTGCATGTTATTTATGTAAAACGACCAATGCCATCATTCTCCAAATTTCTTACAGAGATCTAAGACCTACCGCCAAAAGAAGTTGCATTATAGTAAAATAATCTTATGTAGGAAAAAGGACATACTTAGTAAAGCACCAACCTTGACTTAATAAAGAAGCATATGCAATAATAATGAACTATTATGAACATTACATACTGACTCTAACTGTCGTTCACGTGGTGTTGGATTTTTGGTGTTGAACGACAAACAAGTATGTAGAACAAATTCATGTTTGGTAACTGACCAATGAAGCAGCACTTTCAATACACGTGGACAAGTTTTTCTATGATTTTGCTAAGAAGTTTCAAAACTGGACACTTATGTCACGCAGTCTGTATAAAACGTGTGATTCACTGACGTATTTTGCAAACTTGAGAAAATAAGTCACAAACCATCAAGAATTTGCATAGGGAATTTTCTTAAGAAATCTTAAGTGACTTAAGTTATGAAGAGGTTGAAGACCTTAGGAAAATTTCTAGGCAATATTTGGAAATGTGATTAGGTTCACTGCATACAGTGGCTTCTATCCCCTCCCCGAATCTGGAATCAAAATCGGGTGCAACTTCTGGGCTAGGGTAACCCCCCAATTTCTGACTCTAGTTTTCCCCTCCATTTTGGGCTTCTTTTCCCTCTAGAGAGAGTTTTGTTAAGGGTGTAGTTTGCCTAGTGAAAAATAGGGGGAGTAAAAAATAGGGTGGGGGAGTTTTGATAGGGTTGTAGATCTATTTTTCATTGGGTGCAAGCTGCACCCACCAGGTATAGGGATAAAAGCCACTGACCGCATAGGACATGAATAGGCACCAGCTGTATGCCTAGACAACAGGGATTATGCTAACTTCACAACCCCCTAATTTGCCATGCACCACAGATGGTATACAAGCCGAAACAGCAATAATAGTTTATTGCAAAAAGGTCTATTGAAAACCAAACCGCAGAGGGTAACTGATGCAGATCATGGTACTACTTTCGTATGCCAACAAAACATTTGATACTTGCTCTACAAGCTTCAGTCAATCACAGGGTTCTCATTACGTTACACTGTATAATGCCACTGTCAATGTACGTGAGAATCGTGCAGCCTCCACGTGTACGCAACAGTCAAATCAATGCAACCCGTTAAACAGGATTGCAGCATTCGGTGACACTAACCACTTGCACTGGAAGCGGGAAGCAGTCAGGTGGGCAAACCCTGTTTGAGCAGACCACACTCTCATGACTGTGCTAGATGCGGTCACATCTGTAAAGGTAAAGGTAAAAGGTAAAGGTGGTACATAGCTCTACAGAGCGACACCTACCATATGGGATCACGCAGTGTTACCTGCCACCAGACACAGGTGAATGCACCCTGCCTTAACCCCAGCGAGATAGGCTGGTACTCGATTTACCTACCCCGGAGGGATGGAAGGCTGAGTTGACCTAGGCAGCTGGTTACATTCTGAGATGGTTTACCTGCCCGCAGGCAGTCACCCATCCAAGTACTAACCCAGCCCGGCGTAGAGTAACTTCGTTGATTAGATGAAACATGTTACCGCTACGCCACGCCACCACCCCATGTCTATAAACCTTGTGCCCAATCGCCCGCAACCAGCACTAACATTCTATATCACAGATATGCCAGACTATCATCAGTCGTCAATAAATGCCACGTGCGACCGTTTCACACGTTTCGACTTCGGCATGTGGATGTTTTCTTCGTCCTGCACAGATAACCAATAACATTAAACAGAGTCAACAAAGACACAATGTTAATGCATGGTGATTTGATTTCATTACGACGTACTTGTGGTACTAAAGAACTTTTCACCTTACCGAAGAATAAGATACGCACTTCATAAGTGATTGATGACACAAACTGCAACAAACGGTCATTATTATCGATGCTGTCGAACTGTTAATGCACAAATTTTCTGTATCAGCTGGATCAATATGGTATTTATAAAACTTTATATATAAGACCTGCGGCTTAGTTCCATAGACAGAACACACACAGAACCTAATCAATTCCACTTACCTATAAGAACCAGCAATCCAACATCAGCTGCAATCCAAATGTATATGCACTTTTCTTCTTGATCCTTAAGGGATTACAAGTTCACTTTTCGGATAAGAAAAAAGTTAACGGAGCTCGGTTCTTAGTGGACGCCAGACTAAGAGAAATGGATTAGAATAAAGATAATTCTTCTTCTCGACAAAACATGAACTCACTCGTGACTAAAGTTACAAATTTAGCACGGCACATGAGTAACATAATCAATCTACTGCAAACTGACTTACATCTGAGCTTTCAGACGAGCTATCGTCGTCTAACTTCTTGCTCAGTTTGCTGACACTGGCAGCCGAGGGTTTTGGGGCCGCTTGTGAAGCTCTGCGACTCGGAACCTGACGAAGGACCCGCGTTGAAGCTCGCATCTCATCAAAGTCTTCCACCAGCGCCAGCAAGTCACCGTATCTGTACCGGGCACGTTAGCATTATACCGATATGTTCACAAACACAGAATGCATCCAGTGAAAGCTGACAGTGAAGATGTCATGGGTTCAAAAGCTGGATGGTTTGCAGCCAACAAGTGACTAGCAGTGCCAGCGCAAGACAGTTGGAGGCCCCCCCTTAATACAACTGAGGCCCCTATAATGGGGGTCTAGGAGCAGAGCCCCCAGCAGGGTCCAGGGGCAGAGCCCCCCTGAGCTAAAACACTTTTGGCTTTTAAACGTTTAATGGAAGCCGCAAATTTGTCCAGTTTTCAAAAAATTTGAAATGCAAAAATCAGACACAATTTGTCTTGTCTTTGCAAAAATGAAGTTTTATAGGCCACTATATGTCACAAATTACTGTACATTAATAAAATGTAATAGACATATTTGCACTCCTGAAGGGCAGAATACACAGTCTTAAAGGTACGTTTGTGAACATTACTCTCAACACCATCTGCCAAACTGCTACAAACAAGAAATTTGAGCTAATGCTCACGAGACACACGAAAGCCTATAGCAGTTCCGGTTCAGTAGCTGAAAATTGGGGTGTTCACGCTAAGTTAGTATACAAATACCAAATTCTCTATCTGGATCACATAACGATAGTTCCATGATGCCACCTTGTGAATGATATAGATTTGTGTTGCAGCCCAAAATTGCCAAAAAATCCTTAAAACCCCCGATTTTGGCATTCAAGGTCATTGAATTCGGTGCCAATAGAGAGCCAGTGTACGACTTCCTATTAGTGATTAATAGTAACCTAGGCCCTATCTCACACCGTTACTGAGATACAGTGACTTATTAGCCAAAAATCTCAAATTTTGCCCACCCCCTCTCATTTAGCGCCCTCGTTCGATGTGACCCTCTTCGAATTTATGGAAAAGCTTTGCGATTCCTGAAACTAGAATCTTCCAGGCAGCTAACGGTGAAGATTTGGTCATCCTAGCTTAGACCGTTTTTGACTGATCCACCTGTGTGACAGACGGATGGACGGACGGATGGACGTCAGACAGACAGAATTGCGATGGCTAAGACACGCTGAAAACAGTAGCTGCTTTCGCGCGTAAAAAAACTAAAACTGGGCTTCAGACTGTTTTGCCAACAAAAAAAGCTACGAGCATGTCACATTTGACATGCTAGCTGGACAAAGATACTAGAACAAGATAAACAAATGCAAACTTAACATTCCGCATTACAAAATTTTGACAAAATGCAACTGCCCCATCCAATTATTAGTCTTACTGTCTTGTACCAGAGCGTTTTTGTTGAATGAAAAAATTTGCTTACTTTGCTTTGAGAGCATCGGTGCAAGACGTCTGGACATGCTGCAACGCCTGCTGAATGGACTCGTGTGTCAAAACTGCAATAGACACACCACTGGTGGCTTGGCGTAGCGGTAACACATTTCATCCGATCAACAAAGTTACTCTACGCCAAGCCGGGTTAGTACTGCGATGGGTGACTGCCTGCGAGCAGGTAAACCATCTTGGTATGTAACAAGCCGCCTAGGTCAACTCAGCCTTCCATCCCTCCGGGATGAGTAAATCGAGTACCAGCCTATCTGGCTGGAGTTAAGGCAGGGCACGTTACAATTACAATTACAATGAAAAATTTGCACTCAAAAACTGACAAACACACTGTCAGTTTAATCTAGCACATAAACTAAAAAGAACTGAAATGTTTAAAAGAAAAATGAAATGAGAGATACTGAGCATAGAAATAATCCTAAATGTAAAACTGACAAAAATTCGAAAAATGAATGAAGTAAAGACAACTAAAATAAG
>Ga0209671_1003923_pt1 | contig 14524 bp, 6 predicted proteins | sample WorMetHERISLAND2_2_FD_187401 | JGI IMG/M metagenome (GOLD analysis project Ga0209671, IMG submission 187401) | Marine gutless worms symbiont microbial communities from Max Planck institute for Marine Microbiology, Germany - Olavius geniculatus... | ecosystem: Host-associated > Annelida >... | reverse complement strand
GTTTGGTGATTTCACACATTTCACTGAGAGACACATTTCAAGAGCGAATTGCACCGAGACCAGTTGAGACAGACTGAAACAGCCTGCATATGAAACTTTCAGCATTAAACGTAGTTTTCACTTCTTTAAATTTCGCCCCCCCCTGCATTCAAGGAATTGTTCGTATGGGGACATCAAACTTGAATACCCTTTTCAAAATACTCGCATTTGGCCACTCAAACCGCAGCATCTACGCGAGATGGTTGCTCCACCTGGCATATGTAAATACATCGTACCCAATGTCAGTTGCTGAGATCGATGAGCTTAGATTTGTTCGCAGTGGGCCAACATGCACTGCTGTCACACGTTTTCCTTTGCCTTAGCTAGGTTTTTTGGAGTACAAATCGTTTTTAATTTCATAGATTCATTATGATTTTAGAGTTTTGATGTCATGTTGTTTGCTCAACAAAAATGATTTGATGGAGAATAGGATTTTTTTCGGGGGAGGGCTCTTAATTTTGTGTATAGTTTATTTTGTACACTAAAACATAAACAGTTTAAAAAACTAAAAGCTATTTTTAAAAACCTACATTTCCTCTTGACCTGTGTCTGTAGCAGTTATGTCTATCTTTGTCACTCTAGTTGACTCTGTTGAAACAGCTAAACAGATAGTGCAAAATTTTTTGCTGTTTATTAGCTACTTGACATATTCACACATTAACACAATCAGTTAGGGTCATTAAGTAGTAAATACAAGTAGAATATAATAATCAGCTATGAAATGTTTGCATGTTTTTATCGGGTATAGCCAGGTGCTGTTTAAAAGTCTTGACTTGTTTAGGCTGAACAACACAACACAACACATGGTCCTATGTACATGTTTTTCGATTGATTTTGATTGCACATAAGCAGCCTGATGAGCGAACTGAAAGTATTTTCAGTTGCCCGGACGTGTATTGTGTTGTGTATATGTTGATGTAGCTGTGAGCTTGGTGCCGCTACGACAGCCTGTCTTACTACAGAGCTGGAAAGCTGTCGACAACTGCACGATTTGGAGCCGGACAACAAATGTACGGTTGCAATCTGTATTCTATTGTTAGTGCACAGAAAAATTTTATCAGTGAGGCATATTGTGACGGTCTTCAGTATTAGTAGATCACATTTTTGAACATAACGTGTGCGGAATAACTGTGAAGTGTGATATATTATTTTTGATTGTAAAACGACTAATATAGGCTAAGGTGTTCCAAATCAGTCATACGAGGGTTGATCAATAAGTAATGAGAATCAAGGTATTAGACCTGGGCAGACCACTGATAGCAATTGTGTGAGCACAACTGTTGGTAGCAACTGTCGCTTTGCATTTTCTGTGTGCCTGTCTTTGTGTATGTCCATTCTGTGCATACTACATTCAGTTAAATGAACCGGGTGAACTCTTGCAATGGCTCTGCCATGATGACAGCACCATAAACATTGGCATTGGTATTAAAGGTAAAAGGTAAAGGTCATCAATTTGTATAGCGTATCGTCGCAAACACGCCTCTAATGCGTTTTCATTACTAACCACAGCCGCCTGCCGCACAGCCACCGTGTGCAGCCTGCAAACACAGGCTGGCACAGCGGTCGGTTAGGCAACCCCAGTCAGCTGTACCAAGGTCCCCACCTTCCGTAACCCATGTAATGGGTTACTACTCATTTAACCTACCCCGGAGGGATGGCAGGCTGAGTTGACCTTGTTGGTTGACTGATAGCGGACGCTTAACCCACAAAGTGGTCAAACGGCCATCCATCAGTCTAGTGCAAGATAGGGAAAGTTCGCCGGCCAGGACCGACGTTCTAACCACTATACTACGCCACCAACATTATTATTATTATTATTATTGTTATTAATCTCATAATCGTAAAATAAATAGGCATGCAGAAACTTTGTGTAAACGTTAGCGTTTTTCAGTGTGCCAATTTTCAGCTTACAGGACATCTCTGCACAATATGTCAGCTTTGGGTTGACATTGTTTTCTAGAATGGTAATCATAATGTTTGACTGACATGCTGTGTGTGTACAGGGGTGCTGCTGACGATGATATCACTAATGCATGCTCTAGATCCATTGACTCACTCCATTGAAATGAACTCGTACCTTAGCAAACTCATCAGCGTTGATCCACTTCGTGCTAACTATTACAGCGACCTACGTAGGAACTTTTGACATTGTCTGCTGTTTGATATTAACTTTATCATATATCACTCATACTGTTGTATGATTTTGCCTCTTGGCACATTGTATAATATTGTATCCAGAGCATGCTGTTAACTATTAACAGTGCTGTTATTGCACTGTTTGTGAGTTTTCATAACATTTTCAAGTAGCTTTAGAAAAATAATGTTGATTAAACTGCACTCCAAAGGTGTAGCAATAGCAGTTGTAGTGGTTCACTGGATTTTCTTGTGTCAAGTCAGGTGCTTAAAATTTTATAAGAAAAGTTATTTAATTGTTTGTTGTCACTTGGTTGGGTTACATGAAAGGCATCTGTGCTGTTAAAAACCTATGGCAGTAATCTCCAAATGGGACTGTTGGCGTAATGCAGAGTAACATTGCAGTAACTCTTGAGCTGTTGGCTAGTTAAACAGAAATTCACAGTAGTAGTATTCGCAGCAGTGGTATTTGTAGCAATGGCAGTAGCTGCAGCAGTCGGCATTTTAAAAATTAACGTAAGATTTTTGTTGGACCAACTGTTTAGCTGTAAACTTCAAGGTCCACCCTTTGTCATGGTTGTCATCCGTTCGTCCATCCGTAATGGATGTACTGTGGCTAACGGGTAGGGCATAGGAGAAAACTTTTTACACCGATAATTAGCTGTGTCTTAAACTTGGGCATGCAAAATTTCAGCCATATACTGCAGGGGAACATTTTCAAATTCGGGTTGGATGAAGGGGTAGGAAAAATGTGTGGATCTCGGAAACGGTGAGAGATGCAGCATAGGTTACTATTGATCACTAATAGGAAGTGGCATACAACCTTTCAGATGAAATGAAAATCATCGACCTTGGATGACCTTTAAGGTCAGTGACAACCAGTATGGTTGGCCTTACCCTAGTGGCAGCTGGGCTTTTTGTTTGTATTGTCTTGAACTGCATTTCATTTTATACAGCTATCCTGTGTTATTGTGGTAAACAGGGAGCAGAATTCTGATGGAGGTTGCTATAGAAAACCTCGCTGCGAACAGTCGCTGTTTCACGCTGTCCGGCGCAGACTTGACAGCTGCATATTGTCTGGAGCACTTGTCGGCAATGACGTCGATCGATCTGTCACAGAATTCTTTGCAGAATCTCCAAGCTGCGTGTCATCTTCAGTTCGTTCATGAGTTGAATGTTAGCGGCAACAAGCTGACCGAATGTTCTGGCTTCGATCTGATGCCTCGATTGGAGATCCTTGATTTGAGGCATAATGGTGAGTAATACACTATTTTCAGCACATAGTTCAACACCTTGTTTATGGCAATGCGGTTTACCCATGGTTGGTTTTTTATCATCTGGATCGTGTAACCATAAAGATGATTGTTATTATTAGCACATTTCGTTTAGCATTGGGAGATTTGTCCTGCTGATGAGATCTGGAACCAGCATCCCCGAGTTCTTTATTATGAGATTTTGAGTGGCTTGACAAAAGTTTGCTGGTTAAACTATTACTGAGTGATAGTGGTGCATTGTTCTGTCTGTTATTTTTGTATTAAATGTGTAAAATATATTTCATAACTTTTGTATTGTTCAGTTTTGCTAAGGCTTGTTAAGCAGCATCTAACAAATATTTTTCTGAAACCGTATTATATTTGATTTCAGATTATGTCATACTCCTTTGAAAGTTATTTCTTGCCATTGTTATACAAGCCAAGAATTTTTTTGGTCTTCTAGCCAACACTGTCAGCAGTGGCATTGTTGGCACTGGGTGGGGGGCAGAAACTGTTCCTCCCCCTGAATTTTGGGCTGCCTGAAAATTGTTGGAAAATCTGGGAATGTCTGTTATAAACAGACCCGAGACACATTTCAGTCATCATTAAGGCTCACAGTTTTTTTCCGGTAAATTTGGCTAAATTTCGAGGGCCAGTTCGCAAAATTCCACGGCTCACCATAACAAAATTGTCCAAATTCCATGGCTTACCACTGCCTTCTGTTTGTGCGTAAACTGAGCTTTATTCTGTTTAAAAAAACTTCAGTTTTTGGATGCTGGCATGGCGCTCAGTTATGCTAGCAACATACAAAGAAAATTATCAATTTTTCTTTTCTTTTCAAAAGTGCAATTCGTCGATTAGTCGCATTATGTTAATTTATGACTGTGCCGTATACTCAGTTTTAGGCAGTTCAGTTTGATTTTCCTCCATGAGTTTAAAGCCAACGATCGTACTAATCATCGGTCATTTCTTAACTTCTGTAAAATTCCATGAAATTCCGCAGCAATGTCAAAATTCTGTGGAAAAGGGCAAATTCTGCAGCTTGGCTCGAAATTCTGTGGCCCGCGGAAAACTGTGGGCCCTAGTCATCATGCTTGACTGGAGTGATATTACGGGTGGCTATAGTCACATTTTTAAGAGTGAATGAATGAGTGAGTAGTTTCTTAATGGCAAATCAGCACAAAATAGGCTATTCAATGCCATAAATGGTTAATAACACTTAAAAGCATTTAGCTTATGTATTTTCAGAAAGATTACAAACTTGTTAAGATCAAGGCTCTTAAGCTGTTGTAAAAGTGACATTATGCTTGACTGGGGTGATATTATCGGCAGTTATAACACACACTCCAGTCACTGTGTTGAGAGAGAGGAGGACGGAATCAGCCATGAAGTGAACTTAACGCTGATGGCTTATTTGTTGTCGTCTGTATGTGCAGATATAAAGCATATGGAGTCATTGTCTGCACTGTCAAAATGTCCACGACTTCGTATGGTTTACATTGCTTCAAATCCAGTCACTTCCCAGTCAGAATTCCATCAACACTGCTTAGGACAAGCGTTAACATTCGTGCTGTAATGATGCAATATTATATGCAATTTCACTAAAATGTTTGATTGTACGTTGTCATCCAGACTGTTGTACTGTTCATGTAAAAGTTATAATCATTCATTTTCATGTACACTGTGTCTCAAAAAAAACATCCTGAACATTTTCGACTGTAACTTGAACAAGAATTATCTGATTTTAATAATTTTTGGTACGAATATTCGTGAGACAACTAGCCATTGAATAACAGTTTAGTTTCCCACCTCACCCATCTGTTTCTGCACTACCTGGGGAATGCAGAACGAACGGAATAGTACATTTTTACCCAGTGTAGTATCATCACTTAATCTAAATCATGCACAAAAACACATTTTGTTCACATTTTTGACACATTGGCTGACATTTCGTCTAATTGTTCCTTTTTTTAACTGTCTGCAGTAAAGTTGCTTGAAGTGTCAGCCCATTGTGCAAACACAGGCACGATGACGATTTCTCCATGCATTGACAGCAGTGTCAATAATGTTCTGCTCCAGACTAATCCAGACTTCGCCAGTTGCTTCATGAATTCATAAACATTTTTAAACGCTATCTGGTAATCAACTGGTTGTTGGGGCCACAGATGTGGATAGATAGAATTTATCAGCGTTTTTCATTCATTTCAACGTGTATTTTGCTTGGTCAGATTTTCCCAGGTAGTGCAGAAAGAGACTGGATGAGATGGCATCTTAAACAATTATTTAATAGCCAGATGTGTCATAAATATTTGTGCCAAAAATAATTAAAATTTGTTAATCTTTTTTAAAGCTACAATCAATAACATTGGGGATGTTTTTTCACGTTTTTGTATATTTTTTATGCATATTTTGCTTGGTTTGCTTTCCCTAGGTAGTGCAGAAGCATACATTGGGTGAGGTAGAAAACTGTATGTTCATTCGATGGCAAGTTGTGTCAAGAATATTCATACTAAAAATTGTTAAAATCGGATAATTTTTCTTTAAGTTACAATGGAAAATGTTTGGGATGTTTTTTCGAGACACAGTGTATTTAAAAATAGGCATTTTGTGCAGTACTTTTTTTCTTTTTTAGCTGCTGTTTGATCAGCATTTTTTTCCAAGTTACTCAGAAGTAAATTTTGTGAATTGTTGGAGCAAGACTTGGGATCATCGCCCTCTCAACAGCTAAAAGCAATCTTTATTAATTGTTGACTTTAAATGAATGTGGTGATAATAACTTCCCTATTGTGAGTACTTTTATCAAGTTGATTTAATTTGTGTGCTTCTTGCATTAGATGTCTGATACAGTAATACTTACTGATTATGACTAAACCAATACAAATTACACAAATAATAGCTGGGTTGTTTTAATACTTATATTGTTTATAAGAAGACGTTGTTGTGTGTGGTGTTATCATCATGCCATCATTGGCTTACACATACCGTATGATCAGCAATCATGATGGCTGTTATTTTTTGTCATTTTTGACTACTATGCTTTGTGTTTGATGTGTTCATAGATGGCAAATGCTCTATCTAAACAATGGAAAACTATTTTGTGACTAATTTCATTGCAAATGTTGCTAAAATGTGTTGATTGGTGTTTCTAAGTATTTTGTAGGCACGGCATTGCACTGGCCATGTGTCACACACTCAGTGGTCTATACACTTATTGGCTCATGAAGTCTGGATGGGCCTTTGAAGGAAAGATTTACGAGTTCTAGTGGGTTTGCTCACCGGACATGCGAAATTAAATCGGCACCTTACTGTGATGAAGGTTAAATCAGATGCACTATGTCCTCTGTGTCAAGAGGAGGAGGAAACTTCTCTGCATTTTCTTGGTAGATGCAGTGCAACCATGATCTGTCAACATCACATTCTAGGTTCTCATGTAATGGATTACAGTAACCTGAGCAAACTACACTGGTTTTCTCTCTTGAAGTTTACTAAGGCTTCTAAGAGATTGTCTTAGCCACCTGGCACATCGGGGATGCACATTGGGCCCATCATAGTGGATTCAGCGCTGAGTGAATAACTCATCCAAAGTAAGGTAACGTAATGTAAAGAACTCTGGATGGGCACTTGCCCCACCATTAACTCATGAGTCCCCCCCCTCTTAGGAGCTTATTTAATTGCTCAAAGTAGCGTCAAAACGCACCAAAAACAGTTGATTTTCCTTACGTTTGACCTTAGTTCAACCCGCATCCTTGGGGATGCATTGAGCCACACGTTGATGCCATTCTGCTCTGTCTGTCGCCAGTTCTTTGGTTTCTTCCCAGGTGGTGTCCATATCCTTTAGATCTCGTCTGATGATGTCCATACAGTTTTTCCTTGGCCGTCTCGGCTTTCTCTTGTAGGCCCTCAATTTCCATTGTATTGCCTGGTGGGGTATTCTGGAGTTTTCCATCCTCAGTACATGTCCACTACTATCCACCTCAGACTTCTTTTTTGATGATATGCTCCAATTTCTGCAACCCGGTCCTCTTTCTGACATCTTAATTTTTGACTGTCTTTCCATGTGATCAGCAACATTTCCCAATCAACTTCATTTTCACACACACAAAAAAAACAAGAAACTCGGATGTCGTTAGGATAGCCGACTGTACTAGTTGTCAGTGACCTTCAATGTCATCCAAGGTTGATGATTTTCATTTCATCTGAAAGGGCATTTGCTATTTCCTCTTAGTAATATTACTTTGTTTTATGGATATGAAAGGAATTATGTGCAATATTTGTGCCAGCGATAACGTCATTAGCCTACTTACGCTAGTGTCGTCTGCGTATTTGCTAGTTAACGCCTAAGCACTAATTGTATTGTTTTGACATTAAAAATTTCCAGCTGATTTAATTTTGATTTTGGTCTTGACTTGTCTAAAGTCTTAGCAAAACACAGATCACGGAAGTCCTCAAGTGAAGCCTTAGTCCGCCAATTTCTAATTTTAACAAAAGTTCCGACTGCCGACTCACGGCAGCGTTATTGGCACAGTGCTGAACACTGCGGAAGCGTGAATGATTTATTTACAAATTAGGCAGAAAAATGTCAAAAACACAGTTACTCGCGTTGGAACCTCCTAGTGAACTAAAGTTTAAAGGTCTGGCGTTTGATTAGTGTTAGATTTGCAGCGCATTTGTTTTACGTTACAGTTGATTTATTGCATTTTATCGTCTAATTTTTGGCCTCTAATATCCTGTTTTTTGATGCTGTTAATTACCAAAAAGTACCGGTATCTGAGCTATGAGCCGAAAATTACCAGTAGGCCTATAATAGGTGGGTTAATAAGTTATACAAATTTATCCATATACAATCTTTATTTTGATACGGTAGGTATTTTGTGGACAAGATCCACAGTGGGGTCCGCAAAACACACTGCCAGTCTACACGTCTGCAGATTTCCTTGGCTAAAATGTCCAGGTGCAGAACTAGTGATGATAAAATAGAGACGTTGGTGAGTTTGGCTTGATAGTTAAGTAGTTAGCGTGTCGGACCCAATGATCCCGAAGTCGAGGGTTCAACTCCGGATCGCTCCTCTATCAGGTAACGAACCTTGGGCAAGTTGTTCACACACCATAGCCCATTGGTGCGATGCTCCAGTTTGGTGCCTCTGCCGACTAAGTAACCAAAACAAAAAAACGAATGTTTATTAGTCAGTTACTTACTTTTACAATCCCATTACATTAAACTATGTGCTTAACGGTAGATTTTTATGTGCAGGTCCATTCACCGAAGTTGTTACAGCTGATCTGAAACTTAGCAATCCATCAAAGAAGCGTATTTGCTTCAAAGTCAAGACGACTGCACCAAAGCAGTACTGTGTGCGACCAAACAATGGTCTTATTGAGCCAGGCGCCATTACTCATGTGGCTGGTAATGACCACAATGTATTTGTTTTGAATCGTATAATAATTGTATGACCGGTGCTGTGATCACGAATTCGTGATCGTGATGCTGATTGCCTACAATCACAGCTGTGTTCTCATTGGTCAGCGTGATGATCACGAATTCACGATTCGTGTCTTGGTGTTGTGCTTCACAAACGTAACGTGATTCGCTTCAGAAAAATGCTTTAGAAGGGTAGCACTAATTGCTGAATCGGCTTAATCGGCGCTTCCTGGCATAGACATTCTATATATATATATCTACCGTTAAATTGCTTTAAAACTGAATAAGCTGCAGAATATGAATACATTATTATGAAAGAAATGTTAATTACGACAGCGAAGAGAAAAAAGCGATGCGTGACGAGTCAGGTGGCCGTGAACGCAGCAGTGGGCCGATTCAATAATTACTGTTAGTCCATAGGCATCATGAACGCAGCAAGTATGTTCCATCGATGCCGATTCAGCAATTAGTGCTAGCGCTTCAGAGCAGTGTCAAATGTATCCCAGTCGTTGAATTTTGCACCTAATTCTATGGAAGCTATATCGCAAAAAAAAACTAGATTAACTACACGAAATGAATGTAAACAAAACCAAACTTTCTCGTTCGAAATACGCCATGCCCATCGATGTTCTAAACCATGCTCCGATTGGTCAATAGCGACAGTGCACATGCTGACTGTATTGGCTCTTCCTATTGGCTGCCGTGATCATAGGCAATCGGCGACGCGATCACGAATTCGTGATCGTAGACACTGCATAATTGTATACAGGGTTAAAATTGCAAGTTATGCAATAGTGAATATTGGGTTATGCGAATCAGTCGATACCAGAGGCGCGTACGGTAACTTAGCCGCTGTGAGTGGCTGGCAGCTGCTAAGCTACTGGACACTCGGTTACGGCAAGTTGCTATGAGCACATTTTAGCGTAAAAATTGTATGCTACGTTACAGTTTAGGCTAACGTCTGGGCTTCTGAACGTATCAGTTTTTAGATGAAAGTTGAAAAATCACTGATCTAAATGTGTCACCGAACAGTATAAAACAACATTAATGCAAAGTCGTTTTCTTAATTACTATTTCTACTTGAAACTTGCCTCTTACAAGCAGCAACAGCCGTTTTTAGTGGAGAAATTGACGGTCACGTTTGTCTGTGCTAGCCGCTAATGTAGATTATTGTGTGACGAAAAGTTGTAGCGGTTAGCGCAGCAGCTGCCAGCCGCTCGTAGCGGCTAAGTTACCTGATGCACCTCAGTACTCGATGCAAATGTTGATACTGGTACACAGTGAAGCACTGTGTTTATATTTACAAAAAATACAGCACTTCCCTATCCAAGTTGTGGCTATTAAAATGACATTTGAAGCTAATGCCACTGTGTATTCTTATCTGGCATCTCCGACACATGCAGGCCTGGGATTCTAGCTTTACTTTACCTCCTTCTCCAGTCTCCCTGTTGCTGTTTGCTGGCAACTGCCACACTGCTGGCATCAAGATGTTTTCAGGAGTTCAGGAGCAGAGCAGTATCAGTATTGGATATGACAGCTACCGGTAATAAAGATGCCTGTATCAGTACCCAATACTGGCAAATATTGGGCAGTATCTCAATACTGATATGTATTTGGAGCTCAGAGGGGAAGACGGTTGAAATTTTATGTGTGTAATTAGTCCTGGAACCGCCACCATTTGTTACTGCCGTAATGGCCTCAGATCGCAACTAACCATGAAGTTAGTGGTTCGCTGGTTCCGGACCACTAAGGTTCCATGCCACCGCTGTCGATAGGCTAGTGGTTTTCGCGGTTTAGCGGAAAAAATAAAATCAAACACCGTGTAGTTTGCACACTGCTGCAAGCAGAGTCACCAGCACGAGTGCGCATGTCTTCGTCAGTCGTCACTTCTGCAGTGTACTGTGCGACTTACTAATCTGACTCAAAAGTACTATCAGTGACAGATGTCTTAGCCGTTTAAACAGCTAAGCCAGTTGTTAAACCTTCAGACAAGCTGTTAAGGCCTTAGCAAGTGGTTCTGGGGACTGTGCGTAATGCATTTTATTGGGGAGGCTTGTTTTCTTTTACATAAATCTGCTTGAACTGTTTAAGACTGCTTGCTATAATTTTCCATAGGATTAATTGTCTGTTTGCTTTGTTGCATCTTGCATTCAGTGTTCTCATGCTGGGTTTAAGTAGATTTACTTGCATTATGTGCACGCTGCTGCACCAGCTAGTTTTTTTACTTGCATGGTGGGATAAGCAGTTAGGCCAGTGATATATAACTTTTGGGGAGGTTACTCTACTGCCATATGCAGCATTATGTGGCCAAAGTGGCAATGTTTGCATTAGGTAATTTATGTGAATGGCCTCATATGAATATCCAAGACACTGCAAGTATTGTGGTAATGGTACTATTGGTAATCAGGTGTTTAGCGGCTGTTTTGTTTTGTGGGTGATAGTGATGTTACAACCATTCCAGTATGATCCGAATGAGAAGAACCGGCACAAGTTCCTTGTTCAGACCCTCGTTGTTCCTGACGATGTTGCTGAAATTCAGGAATCTCTTGTATGTACATGACTTTTTTCATGATTTTGTTTGCGATAGAATTTTGCTTGATTTGTATTGCAGTAGAGTACAGATTTATTGACAGTGCTGCTTAATGAAAGCTGGTGCTAATCAACCTAAGTGTTGTGCTATAACGCAGTAGGAATTAATTTCCACATTCTGAAGTTAGAAATAAATTTTAACTAAAAAAGCCAAAATTAATCAGTGTATATATTCTTAAATTTTGTTACAAGTCGTAACATATTCATAGGATTAGAGATGTAGAGTGTTAATTGAATCAACCATTTAATATATTACTTAGCAGCACAATGACACACCGTCAATGTGATGTTGGCAGTATCATTTTTTATGATTTTTGCTGTTTTTGATGTGTTAGCAGTAGTCCTTCAGTGCTGCCATTAACCCCATATCTGCCAGCCCATAGAAATTTTCTGCACCACAATATGGGTTGTTGTATTTGTATATTATAGTATTAGTTGTAGGAGTTTTAATTGTAGTAGTAATCACAGTGTCTGTTGTAGTAGCACTTGTAAAACTACTAGATGCTGTATTAATAGTTTTTGTTGTTATAATTGCAGTAGCACAGTAGTTATTGTTGTAATAGTTGTCGTTGTAGCAACTGTAGTAATCATATTAGTAGTAGTAATTGCTGTAGTAGTAGCTTTTTGCAGTAGTATTTGTTGGTGTTCTAGTTTTTGTTTTTGTAGTAACTGTAGTAGCAGTTGTAGTACCAGGTAGTTGTTGCTGTAGTATTTGTAAACAGCTATAATATAGGAAATAATGTTGCCGTGCATGTGACCAAATGTAGCCCAGTGCACGCTGAGCATCAGTCAATATAACTAGTACGCCAAGCATAAAATATTCCTAGTGCCAGGCATCAATGCATCCTATAGGCGTACTGCCAGATATTTCCGGCATGTGTGCCAGCAGTATATTGCAGGTGCCGGAAATATCTGGCATGTGGCATTCAAGGGGTTAACAAAGTTCTGTATTAACAGCTGTTTTGTACTTTTATAACATTTGGTTATAGTAAAGTGATAGCATGGAGCTGTTTATATTGCAGTGGAAAGACACTCCGGTAGAACAGCTGATGGAGTCCAAGTTGAAATGTGTTTTTGACGTCGATCCAGAGATGCTTCAGGTCTTTTTCATCATGCTATTCTTGCTTTAATGTACATTTCTGACGTTTTTCATAATTTGTTGCATTCCAAAAAGTTGGATACAAATTGTACAAGGCAGTACAATGTAATCGTTCGATAAGAATTTGTGAGATTTATGCAAAACTTATTTGATGAGTATACCTACATTCAAAAAATATGTGTAGAAATGCTTGACTTTTTTCCCATTCATTGGTGTGAGTGTTTTCATATGGAGTACTGACTGTTCTGTCTTTGGTGTAGTGTTACTTTTGGTTTTCCAGCTATACTTACGTAGCTAAACTGCTATGATGCACTGACATTAGTCTGTGTCAGTTTGTCTATTTAGACTTGGGAAATGAATTGATGCTCACTAGTAGTAACTCCAACTAACTCAAGTGTTGATTTGCTAGTACCAGCTTTTTTCAGTGTGAGAGAAGGAGTTTATTTTTGTAATACGCAGTACATGCAGTTACAATACAAATACGAGGGTCATTCAATTAATAAGTTACAAAATCACGCTACTCCATCAATTCTTAAAATAGTAAAAATTTGAAATATGCATTTTGTAGGGAATTTAATTCAGAACATTCGCTGAAATTTTTTAATAATGATGTTATTACTGTGATGTCATCAGTTAATAGGACACAGTCTACTTGTGTATTCTTTTCTCTGCCAGAAATCTTATCATAACTCACTAATGACAAACAGCATAGGAGCGAGGAAAAAACGAATAAACTGAACAAGTTAATGTCTCATCTTTAAATGTTGAACATTATTGTTTTTTCAATGTATCGTCCAATTTCATTCAAACATTTTGTCCCATCTGTCATCAAGCTTCTGAATTTCCGATGCAAAGAATGATGTTGGCTGCTGTCCAAGCCACTGAAGAACGACTGATTGCACTTGATGAAAATTTCTGCCCAATTAGCATTTTTTTACCACCAAGCATGTACTGCTAGCTTCATAAACATGTATCTCCATACTGGATGCATCTTAAAGTGAATCTCAAACTGAAGTTTTTTGCCCACAAGGCCCCACACAAAGCAAAGCCAATAACGGCATGCTGTTCGTTATGGGGCGATTTCAGTGTAACGTTGCTGGATTTAATATTTATAAATGATGTCACAGTGACATCATTGTAATAAAACTCACAGCAGATACTCAGAATTAAATTCCCTTCAAAATGTATATTTCGGATTTATCTATTTTAAGAATTAATGAAATAGCGTCATTTTGTAACTTATTTATCGAATGACCAGGCTCGTAATTAGCAATAAGCCTGGTGTCTCATGGCTGTTATGATTGGCTGGCATAACGAAGATTGTTGCAGTAGATATTTCTGTATAAACAAAAGTTTATCAAGTTGCTTGTACATCACGGCTCGCACTGCTGCCATATGCTGTATTTGTACAGAACCAGCAGAAATCACAGAATACTACGAACAAGGTATGATTTATTGCAGTGTTTCTCAGTAATGTTTGTTTGTCTTAATAGACAGAAATGTTCACAATTTAACAAATTTAGAGCATGAATATCCCTAGAATGAACAAGGTGTCATAAATTGGAAAATGACATAGCAAACTATGGTCTCCCTTGCATATGATTGATGAGCTAATTTGGTGAACTACAGATGGTGAAAAATGTGATCATAGTTTGGACACACTTGCCTTAGGAGCTATGTGGGGTAACCAGTACACTCTTAAATGGTTAAATGATATAGCTATTTTGTTCATTTTTGTAGAAAACGTGTCTCAGAGCTACTAGTACATAGCATTACTTGTCATGTGGGATCACTGACACACGGCGACAAAGGTGAATGTGCCGCACCATAACCCCAATCAGACAGGCCGGTACTGGATATACCTACCTCGGTGGGATGGAAGGCTGAGTTGACCTTGGTGTTGGATATATACCAATATGTTTTACCTGTTCTCAGACACTCACCCATCCAAATACTAACCACTTGATAGCAACTGGAAGTGGAACCAGCAAC
>Ga0209671_1003922_pt1 | contig 14524 bp, 5 predicted proteins | sample WorMetHERISLAND2_2_FD_187401 | JGI IMG/M metagenome (GOLD analysis project Ga0209671, IMG submission 187401) | Marine gutless worms symbiont microbial communities from Max Planck institute for Marine Microbiology, Germany - Olavius geniculatus... | ecosystem: Host-associated > Annelida >... | reverse complement strand
GGTCTGACCTGCAGGTGAGTTGACTAAAAAAAGGTATATGGCTATAAAAATTTTTGCGTATATTTCACCCATTTGCCGGGAATCCCCCCTTGGACTGATTTACATGAAATTTTGCATGAGGGGTCATCTCGCCGACATAATCAACCGCGCCGAATTTTATTTCAATCAGATCAGGGGTTTTGATTCTGTGGGGTCGAATTTTTGGCTTTCCCATAAGAAAGAGAAGTCGCCGTTAACAGGGCTTGAACTACCGTTCAGCCTGTGATACAGCGACTTATTGGCCAAAAATCGCAAATTTTGCCCACGCCCCCTTTCATTTAGCGCCCTTGTTCGGGGTGAACGCTTTCGAATTTATGGAAAAGCTTTACGGTTTTTGAAACTAGAGTCTTCCGGGCAGCCGACGGTGAAAACTTGGTGATCCTAGCTTGCACTGTTTTTGACTGATCCACCCGTGTGACGGACGGACGGACGGACGGACGGACAGACAGACGGAATTGCGATCGCTATAAGACGCGCTGAAAGCAGTAGCTGCTTTCGCGCGTAAAAATTAAACATTCTGATCTTTTCTACCAGCTTAAACAGCTCATTGATCATATTTATACAGACATAAACTGTAAACTATCGAAATGCATTGGACAGACTCCGTGTTCGTATGAACACTATCTTGTTTTACCACAGTTTATTGCAGTGTGGTTTAATTAATTAATGAAAATGGTGAAAATGTCAAGGGTGCCATCTTTTCTCGAATTTTGCCCCCTATTCCTTCATATGATATTCAGGGTATACACAAATATCGAGGCTGCTGGCCTCATTCTACTATCTTCCCCATGCCAGGAACAGTTCACGCCGGTGCATTTCCATTCGGTATGCAGTGATAACGTCGTCGACAACGCGCGAACGTGACTTAATTTCATCGATCAACATGACCGATAATATTCACGAACAACAGAACGAATACACGTAAATAAGGCCCAACTTAATTCGCGATTACACAGACGTGACACGATCCATGTAATTGGCAGGTTTCCCTGTAACTGGAAATGTCCGTCAAATCGCGTGCAATCGTTGTCAATTTTGCATTTTTTTGTATTTTTGTCTTTCAATGGGAACCTTGGCCCTATTTTTCATTGTTTTTGAGATACGGCAATTTACTGGTTGAAAAACACATTTTTCCTTCCCCCTGTTCAACCTCAAATTTGAGAATGTTTCCGTTGCACTCGATCGCCTGCGAAAAGCTGTGAGATTGGGCTAATTAATCGTGTAATACAAGAAATTTAAGCTAATGCTCACGAGACGCGCGAAAGCTTATAGCAGTTCCGGTTCAGTAGTTTAGCTGAAAATTGGGGTGTTTACGCTAAGTTAATATACAAATCAAATACCAAATTTTTTATCTGGATCGCATAACGATAGTTTCGTGGCGCCACCTTGTGAATGATACAGACTCGTGTCGCAGCCCGAAATCGCCAAAAAATCTATAAAACCCTCTATTTTGGCGCTCAAGGTCATTTAAGGTAATTGAATTCGGCGCCAATCGAAAGCCAGTGTACGACTTCCTATTAGTGATTAATAGTAACCTAGGCCTTATCTCGCATTGTTAGTGAGCTACAGCGACTTATTGGCCAAAAATCGCAAATTTTGCCCATTTAGCGTTCTCGTTCAGGGAGATTCCCTTCGAATTTATGGAAAAGCTTTACGTTTCCTAAAACTAGAGTCTTCCAGGCAGCCGACGGTGAAGATTCGGTGATCCTATCTTGCACCGTTTTTGACTGATCCACCCGTGTGACGGACAAACAGACAGACGACGGACGGACGGACAGAATTGCGATGGCCAAGACGTGCTGAAAGCACTGCTGAAAGCAGTAGCTGCTTTCGCGCGTAAAAACTTCGGAGAGTCTAACATTATGTGATCACAACGCATCAACATTACACCAGACGTACTATCAGATAGACTTCTATATGTCATGGCTGACAAAATGATTTGCAACGTTCAGCCTATAGGCCGTGTACATTTTACACGCTTCGATGGCTTTACCTAGTAATGAAACTCGGAATTTCGGTCTTGGTTTGAGAGAATGTCAAGTCTTTAAACCTACGAGGATAGTACGGTTACGAGGAGACGGTAAACATGGATTTTGAGCGCAGAGATTTAAACGAGCAAATAATAAAGTTGTCACAGCGTCAGCCGGAACGCGTCAACGTGGAATTAACGCAAAATTTGCGTAGGTCGACGAATAACAGCGTCTTCACTGAAGATCCAAGGGAGACATGCAGGTTATCTGTTCTAGCGGCTGTCAGTGGCTCCACGAAGGAGAAAACGAACGGTCTCTTTCCACAGCACTTTTACTACTGTGTAAACGTATATGGCTGCGGACATGTTACTTTTACTATAATGTATTCTGCATGTTGTTTTTTTGTTCTGTGGACTGAAAAATAACAATAAAACTCGAAAAAATACATCGGTAACGACACATCGTGCGGCCGTCTGTCTAGAGCTGCGCAACCCCAAACCTGATGCTAAATTTGACCTTTGACTTTTTGAGGAGAAACGATTGGCACAACGGTTATTTTGCCACGGGAACGTTCGCATCTTGTTTTTTTCGTGTTTTTTTTGGTTTACGAGTTAAGAGCCCTTACGGGACAGATAGACGGACGCACAGACAGGCAGACAGACGGACAGGCAAGCTTTTTATGGCGCCCTATTATGTCGGCTGCATAATTTAAAAAAACTGCGAGAAGATGATTAATTAATTCGTTTGTCGATGATGATCAATCGCTAGTTTATGGACTAAGACGACGCACGAGATTAACAAGCATCCACAGATGACAGGCGTACAGATAACTACTGTGGGATAACAGCTGCAGCAGCAGCAACAGCAGCATCAACGTTACCATGGAAACGTAGCTTCTCAACGTCCGCATGCATTCTGAGCACGTACAAGCAAATTACCTCCGAGAAGATTTAGACCTACACTGGAATACACGAGAGAGAGAAACAACTACAGCAACTCCTCCGCAGACGCAGGCTACACGCAGTTAGCGTGAAATATCGACAGTTAAACGACGTACAGTGACTTCTTGCTTACTTACTTATTTACTTACAGCGACTTCATGGCATCGCGACTGACTCCGTGCGTTCAGCAAAACTAAGCTTCACTCCGTCACTTATATATGTCACAAACTTATCGGACAACAAGCTGAATAGCAAGCTGTTCGTAGGGGCCTACGTATACTGTCTCGACGTTCTGTGGATTATTTGAAGACTTTCCGTTGTTCGCGGACTCGTTTTGTAGAACTCGTGTTGCGCATTTCTTAGAGAGTTTGTTTAACAGCATGTTGTACGACAAATCAACAACAAATCGACGCAAGTGGAGTTTGTATTTTGGTTGCTGCTGATTGTAACGACAGCGAAATGAGCGAATTCCACTGATGTTAACATAAAACTTACAAAAAGCATGGCTTGTAAGGCTAAGAACGACGCGGTGAAAAAGGCCAATGAGCGTGAAATCAAAAAAAAATTCAATTTTTTTTGCCAAAGTTTCGTGTTAGCCAAGTCCAGAAATGGCAAAAACAAGTTTTAAACATTTTAACAAAATTGCTCACTGCTTGAAGGTGATGGAAAGTAGTTACGTGTAAAATAAAACAGACAAAAAAATTGCATGACATGTAAATAATCACGGCCTGTACGCAGAGCATTGCAAACGATATGCCAAAAGTCGAGGGTCTTGTAGACTATTTGCGAGCATGTTCACACGTGTCATTAAACGCGTCCAATTTGTATTGATTTCCACGCCATTATGCTCTCGGATTTCACGAGCGCCATCTTGCGCCATTTCCTGTGACTTCTGTCGCTGGATATTTTTTTTCTATCACGTTACTTACTGGTTGTCCCTCGGGCAACGTCTATACGTTCCGTGCTTTATTCAGTCTCACAATCTCTGAATCGTCTAACATGTACAAGACCGCCTATCATTCTTTATCTGTTTAACTCCAGCCTCATACCATGTAATCTAAATAGAAAAGGACCATTTTATTGCGTCGCACGCAGCGTATACTATAGTAAAAGCGCTTTACACATTTATAGGGTGTCGAACTGTAATTAATAGGCTACGTGCTTCAAATGATAGACTGAATAGATAGGCCTAAGTCTTGAGATAGTGTTTGAAAGTGAGTGTAATGAATCAATCAATCAATAATTTTATTTTCTCCAGTCCGACTACCCGTAGAGCAGTAACAAAAATTACGGCAATAAAAAGTGAAATAATTTTCAAAACTGTTGCAGTGCATTTATTTGCTGGAAAGTAATTGAAGCACACCCGAACGAACACATTTGACTCTAATTCACTGCGTCGGATATGTTAGCTAGTGAAAGAAAAACCAACAGGATGAACGAAGAGTGATAGTCGCAGACAGTCAGCGAACCGTTGGAGCGTGTATAATCAATCCGTGAATCTTCTCTTAGCTGCTGACACTACTAATAGACGCGTGAATGCGTGAGTGACGGACAATCGCGCTGGAAAATTGCAGCTGCGCCCCGGAAGGCGTCTGACCATGCGAATGACGACAACGACAACGACGTGTATTATGTCCTTTGCACGCATTGTAGTTTTAAGACAAAAGCGCAAAACGTGCAAAGATTCAAGCAAGATTTTGCCTTGCACCAGTCTGAGTTCCAACCCCCTGTTCTTCTTTCTATGACTACCGCTCTCGTTTGGGCGAATACAAACGCGTTCGTAGCGCTGCGATCCTAAATGCGTGTTCACCTTCAAAGCGACCGAAATGAAATCCGTTGGTCAGTTTATTTCATTGTTTTCGCTTTGAACACGCCTTTAATGTGAAAAGTCTACTGATGTTGCAGACCGTATTACGTGGCCGACGGTGACAGGTCACGTGATGTGAGGTCGGTCGGCGCTGGCTACTAATGATCGTCGTATAGTACATGACGTAGTAACTTGCGCCAGTCAGCAGCAAAGCTTCCGTATATCTTACACGCATGCAACGAAGCTTATCAGCAGTTCGTCGCGTCATTATTAGTTCTCTGCAGCGTGTTAGCGACGACCTTTCGCGGCACACATTAGCCTTTGCATGCCATGCAGTGGCGTGTACACAGTGGTGTCCGGACATACCTCCCGGAGATACCCCCTAGGACAGAACCCCCTTCTTTTCTCTTCTGTGAATGAAGTACAATTTTTTGCGCTTAATTGTATGTTTTGTCCTAGGGGGTTCTGTCCTAGTCTGTCCCAGGGGTGTTCCGATCTACCATGACTTTAGAGGGGGATTCTGTCCTAGGAGGGTTATGTCCGGGGGGTTTGGTCCTACTTTCGTGCATAGTCTCTGTCTTATCCTGCCGGAATATGCCGAGTAGCGGTCTGAGACACAAACGTGTAATCATTGCTAACCACTCATGCGGATTTGCTCGACTTTTCTTTTTTTAACGTGCTTGCATAAATGTCATTAGCTATAAATCATAACGTCTAACAATCCTGTCTGTTTCACAGACTCGGCCACTGGATGACACTGTGCACTCTGAATATGCACTTACTTACTTACTTACTTTTTGTATGTCATTCACTTCTACCCGATTGGTGAATAAACGTAGGGCATATCGTTATCCACATTCACGAATAATTATGAAAATTGACGTTATTTTGAGACTGCTCAGCTATCATAATCATGCTACTCGGAATAGTCTGTAGTTTTATTTCATACCCTTTTGTATGTCAGTTTTTTTACCGTGTTACTTAGTTTTGCTATGTAGCATTAAAATTACTGTTTTTACCGTGATTTGCACATGTCCGCTGCACATTTCACAATTTCACTGCAATTTTCACTCTTATTGTCTGTCTGATATGTTGAGACATAAGTCTGATATGTTTTCTCGTGTTTTGTTGACATGTTGGTGGTTTTCATATATATTACTAGATCATTATTACACGTGTTATCTTTTCAGGCAGTTGCAGGCAAGTCTGAACTCGGACACAGCGGACGAACCATTACGGTACTAAATGGCGATCAGGAGGACGAAAATTGCTGAATCGATGTTTCTTACAACAATAAATAAACAGTGATAACTACTGACTAAGTGATTTGTTGTTGTTTTAGAGTGCTGCGAAAGTGCTAGAAGCAGGACCCTCGAGAGACAAACGCTAGTAAGCAATTATGCGTACTATTTTATAACTCATTAATACTATAACTATGTGGTTACTCGCTACAATGACAATGATTGCAGTTTGGCAACTACAAAGTAACAATGTCGAAACACTATAAAGTATATGTGACCGTGCGAATATGGCAGATTCGAAAGCTGATCTATTGTACGTACAAAGTGATTCATAAAAACTAAACCATTAAATTTCAAAATTTCGTAACTCCATTAAACATATCATATTTATTCATTTGTACAATGCTTTTTATTGTAGGTTAATAATTTGCGTTAAATTTACGACTAAGGGGTCACCAGTTACCAATATTTCAAAGGTTGAATTATTTTGCGTATTTTCCTCCGAACCACTGTCGTGCAAGTTTTTAAAGTGTACAACACTTAATATGATTGCAAGCAGTCGGATATGTGGGGGTTCCTGTAGTCGCAATTTCAGATCGCAGGAGTTAATAAGATTGTGTGCGTCCAATAGGATCAATTAGGATTTAGAATTGCTTCGGAGAAAATTGACTTAGCGTTTAGTTAGCTTCTTCTTTTAATTTTTTTTCTTCTTCTTCTAAGTATAGGCTAAATCTTGGACTGGATACAGATACAGCTTTAGTGTTTAGGCCTATATCACGACGGGCAAAATGCTCAATGCTTTGCTCACACGAGCCTTAAAAGTATTTTATATTGTAGAAGAACTTTAAACAATTTCGTGAAGTTGAAGTCACAAAGCAATCGTTATCGTTAGGGGGCGTATACTATACGATGTACTTTATCTGCACTGTATTTGAAAAAGTGTTAGTTTAAGCTTAATCTAGAATGTAGAAAAAAAACTAAAACTAGGCCACTTTAGAGGGAACTAAAATGAGACAAAATAGAACAAATGTAGAAAAAGTAAAATTTAAGACACACGGCAGTTTTCTGCGTTGAAACTTGAGCTGCTGCTGAAACTGTGAATATGAGAGATGACTTCATCTCATCACATGCGCTGTGCCTGGATGCTATCACCTATCTGCCGCTAGCTAATAACCTGCAGTTAATTGAGGTCAACGATAGGCCTACATGACAACCATAAAGCGTATGCCTATATTTAGAATGCTAAGCTTATCACTGTCGGTCACGGGGTGTTTACACGATCCAGCAAACGTCGAGCAAACTTCCAGCAAATGTATTCAAAATACAGCACGTGCTAATGCTGGACGTTTGCTGGATCATGTAAACACCCTATCAGTGTCCTCGTGGGCTGCGCGGTAGCAGCATCACTCACTGTTGTAACGATGACCAGCAAAGCTGATGGAAAACGTCCATTTTGACTGTATCGTGTAGATCTAAAACGCCGAAAATATTGAATCCAAAATGGGATTGAATAACTGGGTCATCGAGCGAAATATACCTGGAATATAAACCACTTGATTTAACTCACTTATTCCACGGTCGTCGACGGTCGGTCGTGTGGCCTACGATGCATTAGACACTGTCTTCCCATTTTTTTTCAGAGGAAAGAAGGCAATTTTTTGACTATTTTGTCTAAATAAAGTGTAAAAATGGCTTACCGTTTATCGACACGGTGATTCATAATTATAATTACGGGAACCCTTGATTTTTGTTGAATAACTCCGTGAAACATTGGCCAATTTTGATAGTTTTTGGCAGGCAACATTACAAAGAAACTTGACGTGAATGACTGTAGTTTAGCTCACCTCACTTTAATACTGTCGCTACACTACCTTGTGAAATACAGAAGTCGTAATTATGAATTACCGTGTACTTACTGTAATACACGTGGCGTACATCGTCGTTCGTTAGGTCACGCTTGAGTGCACTCGTGAAGTTATCAATCCGTTATACCACTGCAGACATAGTGCTAACGTGGAGATAGACAGTAAGTAACGGCATCGTAAGTTGAAAAATAGGCGGGGCAAAAAGTTGCAATTTTCCGACAGACACCGCAAATTTTCGAGTTTGGATATTACAGGTGCTCAAAATTTTAATTTTGCCACAAAATTTCTTGAAAATGGAGGGTTTCAGCCGTAAATTTAGCATTTTTGGATAAACATTTTTCATCAGAAAAAGAACATTTTCCGACAACTATCCGACAGCTTAAAATTTAGCCGCCCGCCGGCCATGACACTAGCAAGAGCAGTACGAACGAGACCTTGGAATACGAGTTGTCTGCTAATACTAGCGTCATTAATTTAGCGCATGCGTCATGGCAACATCGAGCAGCAGCACTGAAGACTGTTGACATTGCTACGTCTGCTTAACTCCGACCGAACGTAATTGAGTTTTATTCAGTTGCATTAACCTAAATGTCGCAGTGACCAAACGCAAGTCTTTCTTCAGAATCAGAAACAGTTTCACAGCACACATTTAGGGCTGCATCTCTGGTATAGGGCCTACTACACTGTGTCCCAAAAACGTCCTACTTTGTCATTTCTTATATTTTCGCCAAATATTAACCGATTTTCATTTTTTTTCACTGTCGCACACAGTGGACAATTAGCAATAACGCAGTTGTTAAATATCCCACCACACTTTAACTGCGTCGTTACGCTACCATGTGACACAAATTTCAAAAATCACTAAAATAAGTATAATACATATGCAAAGAAAGTTAACTTTTAAAACAATTTTTATTACTTTTCACACGAAAATTAAATTATGTTTAGTTTTACACACATTTACGATGTCTGTAAACAAAAGCAGACGATATTATAGTAATTAATAATTTTTAATGCAGTGGTGATATAGGCCCTAGCGGTCATCTAATGTGTCATTTAGCGGCGACAACAGACAAGTCTCTTATTAAGAACTTTTACCGCTTAAAAACATACCGTTTTTGGAGGATACTGGCAGAACTTTTGAAGATAAACTGCAACAGGGAAAAAATGTTACTAACAGATGTTTGAGAAACATGCAGCACCGACCAAAGGCATAACCCCAGCAGACTGAAGCATGCACGTAAGCCTACTGAAAAGAACGTAAGTGGATGAACTGGTAAGCATACTAAACCACGAATACCAGAAATAAACGTATCATTTAACACGCCAGATATGCAAACAAACGGATCTAACAAAGGTTAGCATCGTACATATTCACTGCATAAAAATGCAGTGGGAGGTATCTTTTGTTTACTAACATTACTTGCTGTCTATGATTGATAGTTTTTCCTGCATTTATGTTTTACAAGGTAGTGTAGCGACAGAGTTAACGTGTGGTGGGATATTGGATAATTGCTTATGGCTAATTGTCTACAGAATGCATCGATGAAAGAATTTTGAAAATCGGTTAAAATTTAGCGGAGATATAGACAATTAAAAAGTGGGACATTTTTTGGGACACGGTGTAGAAGCCTAAGGTCACATCGCACTTATTCACACAGTTTGTTAAACTTCGTACGTCGAGCTTATTGCACAAAAAATGAAGAAAAATCAGATTACGAAAATCGCTAGTGAAAATTGCAATTTACGAAAAAATCAGGAGAAAAACTTACAAGAAGTTGCGAATAACTTAAGGATAAGTTGGCATAACAAAATAATGTGGCTGATTGAAGCAGATCTTAGTGGATTAGCTTCTTCCACAAATCATCAACGGCAAAAGACAAATCATTTAAAAGTGTGTATTTGTAACACACAGCGTTTATTTCATGCTGAAAGCGACCAAAATGTATAGTGTATCGGCCCCAATCATAGGTTTAGGCTACTGTGAAATGTTGCGTACAGTCCAGATTGACGGCCATGAACAGTCCACTAATGGACGCATAGTACGAGCAGTAGTAGGCACTAATCACTAATCCACATTATCCGACGGCGTTGTAACAACACCTGCATTGGATTCTGTTTCAAACGACGTCAAAAGAATTTTACCAATAATGCGTTTACGACGTTAAGTTGATGGTGACGGCTGCATTTTTGTGAATTAATATTATAGCTTATTATGCGGCCATCATAACACGCCCGATATGTCCGTCTATCCGTCTCTCACCGTCTCTTAAATCGGGTTCCTAATAGAAAAACAAGGGCTTAGAAGAGCCAAAATTGGTGTAAAGGTTTCCCGTGACTGAAGTAACCGGTATGCCAACGTTCGTCTCAGCAGGTCAAAGGTCACGGTTAAGTTTAGGATTGCGTAGTTCTAAGCGGACGGCCGCATAATATATCGCCCTTAAGCCGAAATATTTTTCTACTTAGTCATTGCTTCAACCCATGCGTTTATTTCAGACACTACACTGTGCATGTCTGTGTGCGCATGCGCAGTACGGACTATCAGGAGAACGCGTCGGCTTTCTGCACAGGAATGTGCATGTTCCAGGAACGCAAACCGTACAGCCAGTGCTTCGATCTGTGCAACTGGTAATTAATTAGCCAAGTTTGTCTTCGGCTGCGTGACGCAATTTGCGCTTGAGATTTGATTAATTCGACGAGATAGCCTATGCGGTCACATTGGACACAAGCATTCCATTAGTCCTATACAATCCATTTAGCACCCTTCCTGCTTAGATAAAAAGTAAAACGATATACCCGTAATGCGGGCATGCTCTGCGACAAATTAAAGTACCAATATTAGCCTATGTTTCATACGAAAAGCGGAAGAAAGGCGACTTTTTGATCGTCGTTCGGCGAGCCGTTTTTGAAAACACAATGTATGACTTTATACAGGTCTATCTGGTGCGAACTTAGCTCGCATGTGTATGCAAACATTTCATTGATGTTACCAAAATCCAGCGTGGTGAATTCGCTATCAGTGTGGCACTTCGATTTTTGTTCTGCGTGCAATCATTACGAATCACCGTCATGTTTACATCGACCATTTAACGTTGACCGGGTAGTAAAAAATGGTAAAGAGAAAAACGCTAAAACGAATTTTCATATAAAGACTAGAAACTTTAACAAACACTTCTGTAACTGCGGTGTACAGGACCGGCCAGGGACCGTCGCCGTGGGCCAAGCTGGACGCGGAGAAAGCGCGAGCACCATCGGACGGTTCTAGCGGCAACGCAGTCGACACAGCCGCGTCTATGATGAGAACTGGCATGATGCGCACAGGCGCCACAGGAGGACAGAGGAACCGTGGCGGCAGACAGCGAGGTCGAGGAGGCAGGAAGAAAGGCACAGAGCGCGGCAGTTTCTAGTCGATCGACGCACGACGAGACTCAAGCCCCGTGACACACACCGCCGTAGGTCTTAAATCAATCACCCTCCTCTTCCACTTTTACTCCATTTTCCAATCCACCATTCTGCTTTTATCACGTTCGTCTGTCTTCTCCCGGTTTCGCTCTCCAGTCGAAAGTTCTAATTCATCTCGCACCTGTCGCTGCTAAGGCCGTGACGCACACTGCCGTAAATCACCCACCAACGATTCTTGTTACGCCTACTAGCAACGTATCCAAAGGCGACACATACTGCTGGGGGAATGGAGCTAGTCCATATAATTTATGTAGGTATTTTGGTCCGTTTGTAAGTAAACATTGTATTATTGACGAGAACAAAAAAAGTTTCGTGCGAGTAGGCCACATGACAATGAACCGAGACAGATGGGAAAAGGAAGGGTCATGGAAACACGTTGAAGGTGAGTGGAGCTATGTTTGTCGTAAGAGTCGTAATTCCCCATCATAAAGTCAAGAACAACGATCGGATCAACGATCAACCAATCCACATTGATGGATGTGACGTAGTGCTGTACAACGTAGTGTGACAGTAGCTTCTTAGCCTGTTGATTCGTCGAAGAAATGGACTGCCTTTATTAATGATGACAATAATAATCTGGCTTATAATATCGCTATAGTACGTTCAGTAATGTGACAAATGTGACTATGTTTACGAATGTATACGCCCCAAATTTGTTACAGACAACCCATCCTAGAACTGTGTTCTGGTATAGGTTTATACATTAGTGTCCGTGTTGCATAGAACGAGTGCATCTGCGTCACAAAGCGGCGCTGATTTCCGCATTCTGTGCCACCGACTTGAGGTCGCAGTCGTCGTCGTCGTCGTCCCGTAATATCGTGAATATGACGTGTTTTGTGCCCGTCTAATCGTATGTTCGTAATTAGTTAACTGTCTGCTAATGGCTTAGGTCGATATCATTCATCATCGGATCAGGAATAACGTTCGCCATGGCATGAATTCACAGTAGGCCTACTACAGAAATGCTTCGGACGAACTTTCACATATACTACTATTGGCAAATAAACGCACAATATATTTTACTTTCGTGATTTTGAACTGTTTAAGCTTGTGGCCAGGCGGCTAGGCCTCTTGGATATAGAGGTGATATTAATGCACGCACCGCATGAATGTTGCAGCATTTCTTGCAATTTTAAAATTTGAGACTGCTAACTTAAACAGAAAACCTCAGGCCTAAAGACAAAAAATATGGGAAAGCGGAACTGCAAAAAACGTAAGAAAAGGACAAAATGTGCACATGTAATGTTATAGGCCTAAACTCCCAAATTATAGGCTTTGTATACCCTAATCTAACAATAACTACATAACATCTTTCGAGGCCGTTACTAAGTGCCAATGGGCTGCAAATCAGCAAGTCAGAATGGCGAATTTCAGCAAGTTTTAATACCATAAACATCAATTATTCCAAACACTGATGTCTAAAAAACACACTACGAGCAGTAATAAAAATATTCAGCGGTACGTGTCCTATGTAGAAAAGGTTTCATCTGTTCACTACAGAAAAAGCACAAAATTAATTCAAAACCATAGCGACAAAAACAAAATTGCTCTAAAACTCAGCATGTTAACTATACACTGCAACAATCGAAGACAGGTTGATATCTCATATAAAAAGCATATTTATGCCAGAAATTGTTAGCAACATTTACATTTTATAATAGCGTGGCGCAATATTCAACATACGAGTACGAAAAGCATGCAGTCCGCACACGCGAAATGAAACGGAAAGAAAACAATTTTGTTTCAGTTTTGTTTCTGTTTATGTTTCACGTGTGCGTACAGCTTTAGGAATTCAAAACGTCGTGAGCCAGAACTGCAATTTCATATTAACAGTTGCACGACCACTCAAATCTCAGCGAGCAACGGAATGTAAACGTCGAATAAACAGACAAAACGTTGCAACAGTATAGAAAACAACCAAGCTCATCTCAGGTGAGTTGCAGCAACAAGTTGCAGCGACAATTAATCTCCATTCACGCGGCCAGTTGCAACGAAAAAACCACTTTCCAAATCGTGAAAAATAGTTTTTCCACAGGACAGTACAGCTCAGTAAATATTACGTTTTCGGTATACTCGGTAGTTTCGCAGTAGCCTCCCGTGCCGCGCCTCTTGGAATACACTTCCTTTGGAAATTCGCTACTGTCCTTTTTGTGTTGTTTTCATCGTTAATTCAAAACCGCTTTCTATAACCTACATGCAGCTTTTAGCCAGATCTGTTCTGTGAAGGGGGGGGCTAAAGATGTCCCCTCGCCATTCCATTTCGAAGTGACATTTCCAGCAGTTGGTTTTGAGACGCTCCCGTCTGCCCCTGGAGGGGAATATTTCTGGCCGCGCGAGTTTACCAGTAACAGAGTTCGCACATTGCAACAAAATACAGCAAAATGCTGCAAAAATAACCGGAAACGATTGTTATTGACTCTGTTTACAGATTATCAGACACAGAGCGAAACGAGGTGGCGCCACAAACTTGCAGAGTAGCTAGACTTACATTTTGCTGCAGGGGTTCTCATATAAAAGTGAAATGCAACAATATAGTCTTACTGTAGTTTTAGTCTCAGTTTCGTCGTATTTTTTTATTGCACATGTGCGAAGCCTCTAACGGAAGCACCAGCAGTACAAACAAGGGCAACAGGTAATCTAAAATAAAATGTGATTAACAAACGGCGTAACGGGTTAAATAACACGATAACAAACTACGCTATTATTACTCTGCGTGTGGCATATAGTACGCTATGCATTTATGTAACCAACATAACGTGTACATTCAATACATTGATAGATACGATAAGACCTAACCAGTAACCTAAAATGTGGGATGCTCCGCTAATGGATTTGGCTGCGAAATTTATTTCGTTCCATTTTTACAGATTAAAAAAAATCTTTCACGGTAAAAAGGTATACATACAGTGCCAAAGAATTCAAACCACTTGAAGTACGTTTTGACAATATATCTTAAACTCAGTGATGTGCCCTCGAAAACTTGTCCTCATCCTCGGGTCCTAAGTTCTCGGCCATAATACCGAGGACTTTAATAAATTCTGTTCATTAACAATTTATTATGGACAAACTGAAAAAAATGTTGAACATTAGCTATTGACATACCGAAACCCGTGATGCTAGTAATTGGAGCCCACTCACTTATGTCACGTTGGTCTGATGTTCTTAGTGGCATCACACATGGTTCAGTGCTTGGCCCTGT
>Ga0209671_1003921_pt1 | contig 14528 bp, 8 predicted proteins | sample WorMetHERISLAND2_2_FD_187401 | JGI IMG/M metagenome (GOLD analysis project Ga0209671, IMG submission 187401) | Marine gutless worms symbiont microbial communities from Max Planck institute for Marine Microbiology, Germany - Olavius geniculatus... | ecosystem: Host-associated > Annelida >... | reverse complement strand
GACTTGTTTCGCCTAACGCAGGAGGAATCGCGATAGACGAAATGACTATCCGATTTTGAATATCTTCGTCCGTTTCGGAGATATTCGCCGCCGAACTTCGAAGTCGTCCGAAATCGGGCTAAATTTTGCATGTTTTTGGCCCCTGAAATTTTTTTGGGGTGTGCCCCCCAAAATTTTGGACCGGCATTATAAAATAGGGCCTAGTACTGACCATCGTGCAAAATTTCACGCCGGTCAGCCCACGCATCTCGGAGATTTGGCGGTCGGAAAAAAAACATCTGCAGTAAAACATAAGTCCTTCCGAAAACTATCGTTTTCGGGCGGACTAACAAAGTAGAAACACACAAAACACAAAATATTATTTCCAACCAAAAATTATAAGAACTGACCATTTAAAGTGTGCATATGTAACTGTAATGATAGTTCTAATAATTTTTCTTGTTATTCTAAAGTCAGAATACTGTCTATTGGAGTGATGACGCGAGAAAATGTTATCCACTGCAAATGAGAAGTTCAAAGTTAGGTTTGTTCTTATAACATCGTTGTTGTCTATGTTTATACCTTTAACATCGTTGCGTATGGCGTGTCTGGTGATTACAGTTTATATGATATTTTTTTCGAGGTCGCAATTTTGGGTCTGGTCTTTAAACCAAAAACGTAAAAACACAAGAACTCAAAAACTGATTCCAAAACCTGCGTTTTCAGCCGTGAGTCAGAATGTATTGTTGCTGCGTGCTGGCACGGTCAGTGGCTTCATGGAAAAGGGGGCAGCTTCTAAATCTTCTTCTTGTCGGAAAATGTGTGTCCAAAAATACAAAATTTAGAGTTGAAGGCCTCCAGTTTGGCAAATTTTGAGACAAGATTAAAATTTTCAGCACCCATATGCATAAATCTCCTCGGTCGAAAAATTGCAACTTCCTTGCCCGCGTATTTTTAACCCATGAAGCCGCTGCAGCAACCGTGCGAGAAAGAGACGAGATGGTCTCGGTGGGATGCATGTGTAGGTCCGTACGTGTACGCGGACATCCTCGACTTGAAGAAACTGCAAGAGCTGGCCGTGAACGAGCGCATCGACTGGATCGTGCACTTCAGCGCGCTGCTGAGCGTCGTCGGCGAGGCGAACATTCCGCTCGCACTGCGCGTCAACATAGACGGCTTCCACAACGTGCTCGAGCTCGCCAAACAGTACAGTCTCAAACTCTTCGTCCCCAGCACCATCGGTACGATCACTCATACCGGCGCCGCCGCACAGCGTAGAGTTTCGGGAAATATCTGGGCCGCTGGACAAAGGCTCGATCGATCCATTCAGCGGGTCGGTAGTGGTGGCTTATTGGTGTAACGGTAAGGTATTGGACTCACGATCGTGCTTTCAACTCCCGGTCGGATCGCTATCAAATGGTTGCTACCAACATGCCTAGGTCTATAGGTAAACCATCCAGATATATAACCAACACGAAGGTCAACTTAGCCTTTCATCTCTTCGGGGTAGGTAAGTCGAGTACCGGCCAGTTTGGCTGGAAGGCGGGGCGCGTTCACTTCTAATGATTTGCATCATGTTAAGGCGATACATAAAAAGTGAATTACGGAAGTTTCGCTCGTTTGACGTTTCGCCCCCAGGACGTTTCGCCTCTATAGTTTTGAAGTTTCGCCCACAAAAAATTGCTGACGACGGCAAAAAAGTGATAACAGCGAAAACGACGAAGAATCTGTGCCGTCTGTCCATCTTTTCCGTCGTCTGCATTTTTAGTGGGCGAAACGTCCAGGCTATGGACGAAATGTCCTGGGGGCGAAACGTCAAAAGAGCGAAATATCCTAATATTTATAGTCATAGCATTGCAAAGTAACACACAAAAGGTGCAGTGCTAGGGCCTACATTGAATAGATTCGGTTTTCTGCATTGTTAAGTTATCTTTTTTATATAGACTTGTCGCAAAGTAGAGGAATTTGTGGTTTCGGCAAACTAGGCCCCATACCGTTAACCTGTGCTTCATGGAAGGGTATATCGCGGGACAACTTATTCATTACTGTCTCCAAATGTTATGTTCAAACAGGTGCGTTTGGAGTGACGTCACCGCGAAATCCGACTCCGGACCTGACCATTCAGCGCCCTCGAACTATCTACGGCGTCTCCAAAGTTCACACGGAACTTATGGGCGAGGTTGGCGCGCCAGATTTTATCAACGCGTACCGGTACTTGCTAATACCATTTTCTCTTCGAAATTTTTGGTCGCGCCTTGGGTATGATGTGTGTGTCTGTTTGTCTCTCTATAACGCATGTTATGTGGCTAAACGGTACGTCGTAGAGAGTTGGCGATCGTGCATGGTACCATTGGGTAGGGCGATGACGAGTTTTTATAAATTGTCAATAGTAACCATGTCTGTCTGCAGTGGTTTAATTAGCCGCAATTTTGAATGCAAAGTTTTTGCTTGTATCTTGTATCTTGGCGTTGATTGTAGCGTTTGATATAGCAGCGTCACAATAGCGTGAATAAAACTGTAGTATATCTGGGAAATCTCTTTCTTCGCGCGACCGAAAGTCGGACGATGGCCTTTGGATATAGGCGGCACAATCGGCCCACCTTAGCGACAGCTGAAGTTCTTGTTTTCTGTCATATAATTTCGCTTGTACAGACAATTCACAGCTTCGTAAAAGTTACATGAAAATGCTACTGATTTGTTGCAGTATTATCACGAAAAGTTTGGGCTGGACTTTCGATGTCTGCGTTTTCCTGGCATTATCTCGGCTGACACGAATCCCGGCGGAGGAACTACAGGTAATACTGCAGACGACCTGTAATGCAATTTTCTCTTCTGTGATGAGAAAATATATCAGGAATACGCATTTTTAAACAGCATCTCACGCAGCAAGCCCTGCTAAAGTTGTCATAACTATCGTCGTCACGCCTGTCCGTCCGTCCGTCAGTCAGTCACACGCTGGTATTGTGTCGGGAATCACATAAGCTAGAATTGTGAGAAGTTTGCTGACAAGCTCTCTATAGTTTTGGCGATACGTCCAGAAAATCGAAAGAGTTGAGCCAAGCAAAAGCAACAATAACAGTAAACGTATAAAAACTACTACTTATCAATTTCAGTTATTACTATAGGTTGCAAGTGTGGGGGTTTTAAACAGTTCAGTTTGTCTCATTTGTCTCGATGTGCGTATCTGCTGTCGGACAGACTATGCGTGCAAGATATTCCACGACGCGCTGCGGACTGGGCACCACGAATGCTTCCTGCGATCGGACACCCGCCTGCCGATGATGTACGTCGATGACTGTCTGCGCTCGATCGCCGAGTATTTGGTCGTGCCTGACGAGCAGCTGAGACTGCGCACCTACAACGTGCACGCGATGAGCTTCACACCGGACGAGATAGCGCAGGCGATACGCCGCTACGTGCCCGAACTGAAAGTCACCTACAAGCCAGACGCGCGCCAGTACATCGGTCAGTCAGTCGTCATATTTATGTGTGAAAGACACAAATTTATCAGCCTCCGGGGTAGGTAAATCGAGTACCGACCTCTCTGGCTGGGGTTCTGGCGGGGAACGCTTATCTGTGTCGAGTGGCAGATAACACTGCGTCATTTTATATGGCAAGTGATGCTCCGTAGCTCTAAGACGGGTTTCTCATGAAAAGCTAGTCAGGTGAGCCATTTAATCATCATAGTCATTTGATGCTCATTAATTATACAAGAGCGCCCTGCTGTCGTAGCTAACACCGCGCGATGTGTTTATTTGCAGGCCTGCTCCTGGGTGACGTCACGGGTGATAAATAAATAAATAAATAACCGAATTATTGATCATGAGCGTTGTAATAGGGATTAGGTCGCCATCGTTGAAGTTTCGAAGAGTGAAGACTATGAGGTAATTTACCGTACTGTTACAACTGTAGCCTACTTTGCAAGTAACCAAACCTATATGGCCAAGACATGCACGACATTACTCAACCCCGGGATTTGTGCGTTATCGAAAAAGAGTAAGAAGAAGATGCACCGGCGTTACAACTTATGGCGGTAATATCGTTTGGACGACTAGGAAATTACTGGCGCTTTACTACTATTGTATATTTCCCTAGATTGTCGCGTGTTTTAGCGGATTCGTGGCCAATGGTGTTCGACGACAGAGGCGCGCGACAAGACTGGGGCTGGAAACACAAGTACGATCTTGATGCCCTGGTCAAGGTCATGTTCCAGTATCTCGCACCCAAGTTCGGAATCATTTTGCCTGGACTGTGGCCAGAGCTGTAGACCAGCTAGCGATGATGATGCAAACGCGAGTGTCGTTGTTGTGGGATCATCCCGGTGACAAAGCCTGCAACAGTGTATATACATGTATATAGGTAATCTACTCTTCACGTTAACTGATTTGTCAATCGGTGATGTTAAATATAATAATTCTGCGGTGTAATCAGTTGCGTCATGGCTGGGGGAAAGCAATTGCCCCCTTCAATTTTGCGCTGTCGGAAAATTTTCTTGTCGAAAAATTTTTGTACAAAAATGCAAAATCGGGGGATGAAAAACCCGATTTTGGAGAAATTTGGGGAATTAACATTTTAAGCACACAGGCGTAATTCCTCTGTTGGAAATATGCTGGTGTCTGTCAAAACTCTGTCGTAAATTCGCTGTGTCTGTCAGGGATCTGCAACTTCTTGTCTTGCTTACTTCTTTAACGCACGACGCCGCTGGGTGTAACGACTATTATTTCCCACGTTATTGCATGTACTCAGTTGTACTGTAGTCAGTTAAAGATATTTTGTACAAAACTCTGAGATGACATGTTAAGATGACAATCGTTGCAGAATAGTTGGCCCAGTTTGCAAAAATACGGCATAATACCGGGTGACGCAAAAAAGTGAAACATGGAGAGAGCGCGAACGGCCGATAACATTGGTGTACTTGGCAAACTGATATGATCAACCGGACACCCCACAAATCACCCTCTAGAGAAATTTAATGTGCAACTCGCATTTCACGTCGATTGGTACAGCACATAACGAAACTTATAAAAAATGTCTTGAAATAAAAATGAAATGTTCTCCTTTATTTTGCGCTGCCCTGTTCATTTATTGCATTTGCCTGCTGAATTTATCACAAAAAAACTTCAATCAACAGCACCTAACGTCGGTGCCGTACGAAATCTACTTGCCTGCAGGAATTACAAATTACAAGTTTACAAGTTAATTTTACCGGTATGGTAAATTACAGTACTGCGGTTAGGCCTACAGTTGATGGCTAGATGCAGGCCTACAGTATATGCACTGACGATAATTAGCAATATTTTTTGTATACTAAACTGTATTAAGCATCTCTATAGTAGTACGCTGTTTCAGTGTCTCGTACTGAGTAATAAATTTCGCATTATTGTGCGGCATTACGTGTCTTGGCGGTTTTAGACCTGGGCCGGAGGGGCACAGCCCCCCAGTTTTGCTCTAGTCCCCCCGTTTCGTGTCCACCATAATTTTTGGCAAAGATAACACATATATATGATTTTTTTGCGTTTACAAATTGTACAAAAGTGGGCAAATTTGCGGCTTCCATTGGACGTCCAAAAACCAAGTGCTTCAGCTTCAGGGGGCTTCGCCCCTGGCCTCCTGACCAGGGGCTCTGCCCTGAACCAAGCTGGAGGCTCTGTTCCCAGACCCCCGTTATAGGTTCGCGCTACCGCGCTCGCGATGGGGCCGTGCCCCCACCCAGATGTTGCGGGCTAGAACCGCCACTGCCGTACGTCTGTCCCGTCACGTGTGAGCTCCCTAACTCGAAAAGGAAAAAAGAACATGAAAACCAAAATTAGTGAGGATGCTTATAGGGTATGAGTTACTGATATGCTAATTTTCAGCTCATGGTTAGGCGGATGACCGCACAATGTGTCTGCACTTGGCCGACAATTTTCTAGTTGTAAATGGTGTACAATGTGTTGTCATCAAATAGTTATTTCTTACTGTATTAATGTTGTAATAGTGTTGTGCATTCCGTTTTTATTTTCTGCATTTTACGTTTTAGCCTACGATCGTATCGCCTTGAATTACACCACAACACTGTGCTCAACTCCTCAAGTAAAAAGACGCATCTGTTATTTCATCATTGTTTTGCAGCAACGGATATATTTTTGGAGATTTAAACTATCTTGTTCTAGACTGTTCTGTTTGCATATAATGATGAGACAGCTATGACATGGTGATTGCTGTCAAGTTGTAAAAACTAAAAACAGCAAAAATTTCATTCAGCTTTCTTTAGTTCGTACGCATTTTTAAGCACCATTGAACGCTGTACTGTATAGTAACATAATCATTTACTAGTGTTTTTCTTATGATCTTTTTTTTACGCGTGAAAGCAGCTGCGCGTCTTAGCCATCGCAATTCTATCTGTCCGTCTGTCTGTCACACGGGTCAAAAACGGTGCAAGCTAGGATCACCAAATCTTCACTGTCGGCTGCCTGAAAAACTCTAGTTTCAGGAACCGCAAAGCTTTTCCATAAATTCGAAGTGAGTCACCCCGAACGAGGGCGCTAAATGAGAGGGGGTGGGCAAAATTTGCAATTTTTGGCCAATAAGTCGCTGTATCTCAGTAATGGTGCGAGATAGGGCCTAGGTTACTATTAATGACTAATAGGAAGTCGTATACTGGCTCTCGATTGGCGCCGAATTCAATGACCTTGAATGACCTTGAACACCACAAATAGGGGGTTTTATGGATTTTTGGGCGATTTCAGGCTGCGACAAGTCTATATCATTCACAAGGTGGCGCCACGCTATAATCGTTGTGATCCAGATAGAGAATTTGGTATTTGTATATTAACTTAGCGTGAACATCCCAATTTTCAGCTAAACTACTGAACCGGAACTGCTATAGGCTTTCGCGCGTCTCGTGAGCATTAGCTCAAATTTCTTGTTGAGTTTGTTTGCATAGTTAAATGTTTTGTAGTGGAAAATGCAATCTCTGTGTGTCTGTGATGATGTTGTAAAATGCTCAGTTATTGTGCATCTACTAATATGTCTTAGAATGTGAATTTTCTTGTTGCTGATAATGACATCTTAACAATGAACCAGTGACTATTTTACCGTACTGATTTGAATTACTGAATGTGTTATATCGAGATTAGCCATCTGTATGTGTAGTGAAGATTGAGCAAAAAATGATGTTGATCTGTCACGTTGTACGGTTTTACCGGAGACAGTGTTGCATCTGCCATGCACCGCAACAAAAAATAGCCGAAGACGTTCTACGTTACTGCCAAACTTGACAAAAATGATGTTCTGTATTAGCATTCACCTCACTGCACTCCAGTTCTGAGCGCTGTGTCACATTCAGTCACGTAGCTTAACCTATCATGCAATCAGTTATCAGTCTCAAAACCAAAAATATGCATATTATATAATGCTGATCACACATACAACTGACAGTATACATACAACACGACATACTATACACTACAGTACAGGTAGAAAGACATTGTCATCACAGGCAGCACAGTTTTCCACAAACCATGGAATTTTATGCTAATCCATGGAATTTCCCTTTGGCATTTTGATTTCCACGAAACTGGGTGTAGGCCAATGATTGGATTGCTTTTATGTTCTAGTTTGAATTGCAATTTGCAAAGCTATCTGACAAAACTGCCAATCTTCTTAAGTCGACAGACTACATCAGCAATCAGCAGCTCATCAGCGGTGGGAATATTTTCTTTCGTTGCAGTGGAAGTATAGCCTAATCACTGATTACTGCACATTTGATACACATAGTGGCAGCCCTTAATTCATACTTAAAACAATCCAAACATTCAGCATTTTTTTAAAAATAGGACACCGTGGATGGGGAAAATTTGCTACGGTGAGGCAGAGAATTTGGCAAACTGGTCCACAGAGCTTGGAAAAATATCCCGCGGAAAACTGATCATAGTCATCTCGGCTCCGGAAACATGACTTGAAAACCTTATAAACAGCAATTAGCACAGCAACAACAACAACAACTATTGCTACTACTACAACTACAACAACAAGAGTTAGAGCTCTAGACGAGGAGGGCGTGGGAAAGTGACGGCAGACACTGTTCAGTAAACACTGTTAATCATGCATACTAGAGGTTCTACCCCTCTGAGGATCAATGCCCAGTAAGTGGACATCTGAGGCACTTTTTTGCAATTCAAGCAGTTTCGTGAATGAATTGTCGAAAGTATATAGTCCTTTAACTACAAACATGCACTACTTAGTGCAAAAACTGCTACGGCCCGCCAAGGCAAAAAGAGACACCCTAGATATTCCACCAATGGACACATTCAGCAAACAATGATCATCAAAACACATAAAAAACTGTCAGTCAATGATGTGAAGCTACAGAAGCACAAACATATACACAAGCAGACATGCAGGCTTAGGACGGACAGACAGACACAGCGACAGTTCATAAGATCATTAGAACACACAACAACAGACTGTCTGTGTCAATGTTATGAAGCTTTGTTGTAGAAACAACACGATTAGACGTCAGTGAACACACTCGAAAGACAAAAAGCACACACAACATGCATAAAACAACAGCAACAGCCAAACAGACAGACAGACAGACAGAGCAGCAAATGCACAGACAGCTGGACGAAAAAGCAAGACAACAGAGTCATGTAGACTGCTAGTGGTTGAGATGTTTAGAGCCGGTTCGTGGTTTGATTGTTTCTGAGATCTGCCACAAAGACTCTTCACTAATGAAATCGTCGAAGTTATTGAGCAACGCCATGATCTTTGTGTTCTCTTTCAGCTCGTAGTTACTGCCACACACACACACGGACAGAAAAACTGAGATAGACGGTCTGTTGTACTAAACAGATATCAGCTGCAGCATGTATTAGGTCCTCGGAATCTACCAACAAATCTGATCACTCATCACTATAAAAACATCACAGCTGTCAGCAGCCCATTGCCAAACTTCACTGTAGAAGGGGGTCCAACTTCACTCCGTTAGGTGCAAAATGGCCCTTCATTAACGCAGCATCTCTACATCTGGGGAATGCCGTAAGCTCCCCAGTGTGATTCCTTAGCCACAAGAGCATTTTGAGCTAAAAAAATTGCATCTGGTTGCAACGTTTTTGGTTACGTTTATGGAATGGTTTTTGGTTCCGACTGAAGAGGAGGAGGTTCACTGCATATTATCACACAAATAAATCGTGTTACATTTGCTGCATTAAAAGCTAAATAAAAAAACTCTTGGTCTTGCCGTTGATGTATATGTGTTTTGTCTAAGAATTGGAACGTACCACTTGCCGAAGCGTCGCATGTGGTCGAGAATATTAAACATCTGCCAACATTTTGTGAAGTTGATGCAACCATCGGCCAGTCGATCGGCGTTGCCGATGTGTACAAATGTGAGATCTTGTAGCACCAGACCACTACACAGATAGACCGAGACAGACAAAGACATATAAGAGACAAACAGACATACAGACATGCAGAAACACAATGAGGTGACACATGATGTCATGAAAGACAAGCAGCAACTGCTTTAGTGACAGAATTTATGCCAACAAAGAATTCCCACACTTTTACTGACAAAAAAAATCCCAAGACCTTCCAGAACTTTCCAGGACTGCTAAAACGTTTTTCCAAAACTTCGTCAGAATCTGCCAACGTTTAAATATAAAGACAAACAGCAATTACTTGCGGCATATAGAGAACATAATCTACTGTATGGAAAACCAAATATTTTGAAATTTATGTTATCATTGTATTTCACTAAGTAAATTGATATGCTAGTGCTACAAGTTTATTTTGAACCGCAGCAAATTCATAAACTACAAATGATTTTTATTTTCCAAGACTGTCCAGAACCTGGAGAATGGATCAACTAACAAACAGTGACATTATTCTACACCGTGTCTCAAAAAAAGCATCCCTGACATTTTCGACCGTAACTTGAAAACCAATCATCGGATTGTGATAATTTTTGGTACAAACATTCATGACACAACTTGCCATCAAATGACCATTCAGTTTCCCACCTCGCCCAACGTTTGTTTCTGCACTACCTGGGAAAAACACAACCAGTAAAATATCACTTTTTCCCAATGCGATATGATTGCTTAATTAACATAACACGTAAAAACACAATTTGTTCACAACATTTTGTTTACATTTCTGACACTTTGACTGACATTTCATCCAGTTGTCCATTTTTCAGCTGCCTGTAGTAAAACTGCTTGAAGTGTTGGCACACTATGTGAACACAGGCAAGGAGATGCTTTCTCCATTCATTGACAGCAATATTAATAAAGTTCTGCTCCAGACCAATCCAGGCTGTACCAGTCTCAAGGAACTTCACAAACATTCCTAAACTTTATCTCATAGACACACTGCTGCATGACAGTCAAATTTTGTAAAAGACTGGCCTTCGGGGCCCCCAGATTAGGAGAGAGAAAATTTATCGCAGTTTTTTCATTCATTTTAGCACGTATTATGCTTGATCTGCTTTCCCCAGGTAGTGCAAAAGCAGACGTTGGGTGACGTGAAAACTAGAACAATTATTCAATAGCCAGTTGTATCAGAAATATTTCTGCCAAAAATCATTAAAATCTGTTAACCTTTCTTCAAGTTATGATCAGCAATGTCGGGGATGTTTTTTTTCAGGTTTTCTGTTTATTTCAACGCATATTTCGCTTGATCTGCTTTCCCTAGGTAGTGCAAAAGCATACATTCGGTGAGGTGGTAAACTGAATGGTCATTTGATGGCAAGTTGTTTCCGGAATATTTGTACCAAAAACTACCAAAATCTGACAATTTGTTTTCAAGTTACAGTCAAAAATGTTGGGGATGTTTTTTTTGAGACAAAGTGTAAACACGGTGGCCCAATTAACACACTCACATGTAAGGTATACACGGTGGCTCAGTCTTCTCCAGTGCCTGTCTGTATGCACGGAATGAAGACGAACTGTCAATCAAATGGCAGTATTCAGTCAGAATCTGAAACAACGTTTACAACATATGCCATAGGTATAGAGGGTGCCTCAGCTAACACTTGCATGTGTGGTATTCATATAAAGGGTGGTTCAATATACCATATGAAGCAGAAACATTAAGTACCAAGGGTGAAATAAGCAAGTATGAAAAAATCGAGTATAACCAAACTGGGCAGAAAAATGCAAGCACAAATAATGCTGAAAAAGTCAAGTTCCGAATACAAGAATTGATAAATCACGTTAGGCTGTCGTAATTTGCAAAAGTAGGCAGAAATAAAATGCACGTGTTGAAAAAACCAGCAAGCCTTGATGCTGTAATTGTAATGTGTAGTGTGGCTGCTAAGATGACTTAGTATTGTTCTATCGAAGAACACCTGACAGATCAGACTCTCCAATGTCCAAAATGATACATAATAACCAATACACGAACTTACACTTTCCATTTTCCACAATTTGCACGCCATCACGATGTTATTCGGTCCATTAGAGCACATACAGAGTGATGTAACTGAACTGAACTGATATGGTTTGGATTTTGATGAACTGACCAATGGACTAGCAATAATGCATTACAGTAGGCACCGTCTAACGGCGTTGGTTGCCTACGTGACTATGCTCACGTATGTGTCAAACAATGATCAGGTGGGCTCAGCCTTTGGTCATTTCACCAAAAGCTAAACCGTGTTGGTTCAGTTCAGTTCAGTTGGTCAGTTACGTTGCTCTGGGCAAGCCTTAAACATCTTGTTGGAGCACGTTATACACAGAGACAAACAAACAGACAGACATAAAAACAAACAAACTAGAAGACGCTCGTGAAACAGAGATGTGCGGATCCTAAAATTTTTGAGGCCGCGTCAGTCCATAGGTTTTGACCAAGGATCCTCTGTCAGTCTGCGTCCGCAACAAGAGAGAAATATTGGATTCGCGTCCGTCCGCGTCCGCACTGATTAGGCCTGCCTCTAGTCATTAACACGTAAGGTAGGCCACTACGCGCTTAGGCCTATAGCAGATTACAATTTACCGGTACCAGTGCTACCATGCTAGGCACGTTTCAACACACACCACTTCTATCTGTTTTTAAATTTTATCAGGAAAAAATACACTCGTCACAAAACAGGATCTGCGTCAGGCCATGTCCGCAAATTTCGTCACGGAACAAGATCCGTGTCCGTCTGTGTCCATAAAAAATCCTGCGGATCTGGATCCGCGGACTGACACGTCTGCAATCCGCACATATCTGTCGTGAAAGTGCATATATCCGCCAAGTGAAGTGATGTAAACACAAGGAAAGAGGAGGCAGAAGGAAGAGCCGATTCACTGCAGGGAAAGAGGTTAATGTAATAGCCAGCGCTGTTGGTGCAATGTCGTCATTGTTATTATTAGTCATTGTGTACACAGAACGACAAACAGAATGACCAATCTCCTAATCTCCTTCAATGTTCACTACGTTCACTTGGCGGAGATAACAAACAAACCTACAGACAAACACAGAGACAGACCTCAACGTTGGGTTTAGGCCACTCAAGACGTCTTATGGGAGCGGAGTCAACAGCTGAGAGAATCGCCAGATATGAGTTGAAGTTGTTCAGCCGTCGCAGGTACTGCAATTAACACATACAACATCAGCTCATTATGCTTAATAATAGCTCGTTATCTACCCAGCAGCTCACTGTGTATGCTAATCATGCATTATGTCTGCTGACAAGTAAGCAGGTGTCACAAACAACGCACAGCAGCAGCTCATTATGAATAAAAAACAGAAGGACAGAAAAAGTACCTAAAAATGCACCGTTACACTTATTGCAAAACTGTGCAGTGTGCAAGCATAACAACTGCTATTGCTGACTGGCTGCAAAAAATTATGATAATAAATAAATTACAACCAATATGAAAACAGACAGAGAAAGTAAAAAGAGAGAAATACAGATGGGGGGACAGAGAGAGAAGAGAAAATGAGATATGGATGGAGAGACCTTCAAGATTTTGATGAACTTCAAGAAATATCGTTCACGCTCACGTGTGTCTTCCTGTTCCAAAATACGACTACGACACCTGCACCAGACGGACAGACTTACAGACAGATAGCGAGACAGACAGACGAACGTCTTCCTGCTATACACTGTGTCCCAAAAAACATCGCAAACATTTTCAAATGTATCTTAAAGAAGGACTAACAGATTTTAATAATTTTTGGTAAGAGTATTTGTGATACATCTGGCCATCAAATAACTGTTCAATTTTCCACCTCACCCAAAGTCTGTTCCTGCACTACCTGGGGAAAACAAAACCAACAAATGTTACTTTTATCTAATTCGGTTTATCACCGTATCCCACAATCCTTTGTGCATGTCAGGAGTTCCGGTCCTTTTGTTGTTGTTTTTTTTGTTTACCTGTGTTGATGTATCTGTAAATATATCCGTAATAATCGGTATATATGTTCATTTTCTTTGTTTTGTTTTATGTCAGTTGGTGAGTAGTTGCTGAAATTAAGTCACAAAGTAGATAATCTCCAGGGTCAATGCTGGTTAGTACTAGAACTGGATCGGCGATCTGACTACATGCCAGCAGAATACCGGGTAATAGGACGAGATTGGGTCCTGCGATTGGTCAGCTATCCAGTTATCCATTGTTCACTTATCACCTGCCTGCAGTAAAAACTGCACAAAATGTTGGCCTATTATGTGAACACAAGCATGGAGATGCTTTCTACATACATTGAGAGCATTATCAATAATGTTCTGTTCCAGACCAATCCAAACTATACCAGTCGCTTCTTGAATTCATAATCATTCCTGAACGTCATCTGGTAGACACACTGCTGCATGACAGTCAAACCTTGTAATGGACCGGCCGTTGGAACCCACAAATTAGGACAGGTGGAATTAATTGACATATTTGCATTCATTTCAACATGTATTATGGTTGGTCTGCTTTCTCCAGTAAGTGCAAAAACAGACGTTGGGTGAGGTGGAAACATAAGCAGTTGTTTAATAGCCAGTTGTGTCAGAAATATTGCTGCCAAAAATTATTAAAATCTACTAATCTTTCTTCAAGTTACGATCGACAATGTCGAGGTTGTTTTTTAAGGTTTCTGTTGATTTCAATGCATATTTTGCTCGATCTGCTTTCCCTAGATAGTGCAGAAGCATACATTGAGTGAAGTGGGAAACTGAATAGTCATTTGATGGCAAGTTGTGCCAGGAATATTTTTACCAAAAATTATCAAAATCTGACAGTTGGTTTTCAAGTTACCATCGAAAATGTTGAGGATGTTTTTTTGGGACACAGTGTAGAATATGACTACAACATTTGCAACAAACAGACAGACAGACAAAAATACTGACAGACAGATGGAAGAATGTCAATAAACAGACAAGCACATCTAAACTGTGGATGATTAATAGCAAATATTAAATGTTGTTCAAGCAGTATAAATATTTAGTGTTTTGCAGTCTACGTGTCAATATATTGACAGTTTAATACAGCTGCAAAAAACTGTCACTCTTTTGGCCCATCCGGTATATATGAATGACATGAGACAGAAATCAACAGGAGCTAAATTTACAAAACTATCTAAGAATTATCATAACC
>Ga0209671_1003920_pt1 | contig 14528 bp, 15 predicted proteins | sample WorMetHERISLAND2_2_FD_187401 | JGI IMG/M metagenome (GOLD analysis project Ga0209671, IMG submission 187401) | Marine gutless worms symbiont microbial communities from Max Planck institute for Marine Microbiology, Germany - Olavius geniculatus... | ecosystem: Host-associated > Annelida >... | reverse complement strand
TCCCTTAGAAGTAGGCCCCTAAAATCTAGCTAGGGGGTTTGGGGAGCGCTGTAAGCTCCCCCAGCGGGATTTGGGGCAAAGCTCCAGACGAAATTGAAGTTAGTGAATTCCAGCTTTAAAAAATATGAAACCTGGTGGCAACAATTTTAATTATTTTTCGAGAATAAACTGACCAAATTGGCAAATTTGGGAGTTTATAAACGTATGATGTTTCGTGTGGAGGATTTTGAGGGGGTCTTGGCCCCATGGGACTCCCTTGGCTACGTCACTGTCCTGTCCTTTGCTCCCGTTGCCTTTAGCTTCAGATTCCTAGCGCCGCTCATGATTCAGTTGGGAGGCCCAAAATGGTTACAGTTAACAACGGACCATAATGTAAAAAGCCCAGATTCGAATCCCGATGAGGCATAAGGTTTACTAGCAGAATATGCAAATATTTATTTTAAAGTAATCAATCACATGATTGTGTTTATTTCACTGAATTTTATGTATGCATGTTGCTTCACGTACGTGATGGTACAACAAATGCTACGCAAACAATCTGTACATCAACTTGCAAATAGGCTCTATAATATATTTCGCAACATAATAGCTGATAATGCACTTAATCTTGTTATTTAGTTAGTTGATGTGCATTATTTTGTAGCTTTGTGCTTTCACGTAGGCCACTACATACAATATTTATAACGTACAATTAAACAACTCTCAAATCAGCAGAACCACAGAAGTATATTCATGTCTTTCATGAGTATTGAAACATCACATTTAGGCCTACTTTGTACACCATGTCTCAAAAAACAGTCAAAATGGTTTTTGTCATAACTTTGTCAAATTTCCACCAACTTTGATAATTTTTGGCACAAAGATAGCTAAGACAATAAAATTTTACAAGATGCACTAATTTTTTACCTCACCCAATTTATGTCAACGCACTACCGTGTGAAACATAAATGCTCCAGATTGTTACATTACACGGTGGCTATTTGTATCAGATTGCTCACTTCTGCATCATCAATTTGACAGAGAGTGCCAAGTGGTTTAATAATTTTGTGGTATTAAATATTTCATGGTAAAAATAGCAAATAACAACATAGCTGGCTGATGAGCTTAAAACACGTCTAATCGATGAGTGAATGCATTTGATCAGTTGATCATTGATTCCGCCATCATCCATTGGCCTTGCATCTAAGCCATTGTGTCTTTGCATGCAGGACACACTTTGAGCATAAATTCTGATAATTTACCAAGTGAGTGGTTATATAAGTTTATAATTCTGCTAAATAGTTCACATTTAAGTGTTTTTGTGCTGAATTAACTTATTACAATGTTTACTTGAAACAGCAACTCAGCATTATGCAACAATTTGGAGCATCAATGTTTTACAAGGTAGTGCATTGACAGAAATTAAGTGAGGTGGAAAATGAGTACGCTTTACATAATGTTATCGTTTTGGCGATATTTGTGCCAAAAATTATCAAAGTTAGTTGAAATTTGACAAAGTTATGACAAAAACAATTTTGACTGTTTTTTTTCTGAGACACGGTGTATAATTGCATTCTGAGATAAAGTCGACAATAAGGTCAGAATAATTAATCTAATAGGCCGTCGCCTCAGTCTGTTACCAGACTCCATTGTATAGGCTAACATGAACGGCCAATCGTGCAAACGCTCGTTCTGAAATAATAATAGGCCCTAATAATCTAAATCTACTCCAGAATAACCTTACATTTTGCTAATTATTATATTAAAATTATACGCTACAGAGCATGCGCAGTCTTGATCTCTGAGGGGTCAATATGCGCGCCTAAAACTTTTTAGTGGACCAAAGTTCACTACATTTTTGCTCTAAGTGGGAAGGCTTCTAGTTGATCATTAGCTTTTCCGGCTTATGATATCCCCCCACTCCAGATATACGACGTATTTGCGGTCAAATTCCAAAGTTGTCCGAAATCGCGCCGAATTTTGGACGTTTTTGCCATCTCAAATTTTAAACATGCGAGCCCCATAACATTTGTACCTAAATTATCATGCCCGCCTTACAGCATATCATTGGGAAAAGTTTTGTGAGGTTACTTTCCCCTAGCGGGTTTAGCCCCAAAGTAAAGCTATAAGCGCGCATACGCTAAACTTTTACCCAATTTTTGAAGATCCATTCTTAGAAATTGTTTGGGACTTTCGTCTCCGATGCGATGCGCGCTAACCAGGGGCGTCATTTAGGGGGGGGGCTACGAATCCCCCAAGGATTCACGATTTCAGTTTTTCTCTGTAAATTTACCTTTGCTTAAAGGTGAAACAGCTAAAATGTCAACTGTGTGGCAACTGCAAGAACAATACGACATTTGCAATAGACTTTGGTTGATTAATGGATTTTAAATGGCAACACGTAAACTAAGCATAACATAATTATGCATACGTAGGACTAGGCTAGTAAAGAAACATTTATTATCCTAGCAGTTGGACTCATCAGTTGAGTATAATTTTGTCAGTGCAAGTGTGTTATAGAACATGCAAGGTGGTTAGAGTGGAGAAGTGTTAGATTTATTGGTCTGTTAATGACTGTTATATACATTTACTGTGTAAACTGCATGAAATTTGGTCAACTGATTCTCAAGAAAGTCATTCAAATTGTTGCCACGAGATGTCACATTTTAAGGCTGAAAATGCACCAAATTCGATTTTGGCTGGAGAGAGCTTACAGCGCTCCCTCAGACTCCCTAGCTGGATTTAAGGGGGCCTACTTCTAATGGGAGGAGAGGGCAGGAAAGGGGAAAGGAGGGGAGGGGAAAAGGGAGGAGAGAAGGGAAAAGGGAAAAAAGGAGGAAAGAAGGGGAAGGTGGGGGAAAGAGTGGACCACCCCAGTGATTTAGTGAAATGACGCCACTGGCGATAACAAGTTTTGGGTATTCTCTAGGCCTATATACCATTTGTAAAAAATTGAGGGGCAGCACCTCTGGGCTGAAAACATATGGTCTTCCGAAAAAGTTGATTTAGACGGGTCCAATTTCACATGTCTGAGTTTGTTGTTAGACGGCCAAAGTTCACTAGACTTTTTCGGCAATTGCGGGACTGCGGGAAGAATTGGTATCGATCACAATGTCATGTCTTCGATTTTGGATATATCCAGCTGTTCCAGAGATATTCGCGCCGCGGTCAAAGTCTGAAGTAAATCGCTCCGAGTTTTGGATGATTTTGGCCGGCAATTTTTTTTTTGGGGGGGGGGGTAGAAGGCGACTAAATTTTAGGACCTAAATTACTACGCGTTTTAGTCTCAAGTCCGTGAGACGGACAGAGAGACAGACGGACGGGCAAGACACGTAATGTGGCGTAGGCCTATTAGGACAGTAGCTTAACAAGTTGGCAGTAGTCAGCAGCACTGCTAGCTGCTAGTAAGTAATGTAAACATTTAGATTATTTAGTGCTACTGGACTGGTAATGACGGTCAGGGTTGAAATTTTGAATGGTTGACGAGGGCGAGACGATGTTGACGTTTGATAGAATAGCCGCGAAGACGACGACGATGATGCGTTTTGTTCATTGTCATTCGCTTGGCGGCGCCACACAACAGCTAGCACTCCATCCACCCACACTGCAATTCAATCAAACAACACGAGATGAAACAAGTTTATTCCAGGACACTGGTCGGTCACGCGTATGCTACTGACTAACTTAGTCATCCAACGCCCAAATATGACTTATGAAAATAGGCAACACTGGAATAAGTTTTTGACGCGCTACAGCTGCGTTGTAGGCGTCTATGGCACGATTGTCGTCTGTCTGTCTGTCGTTTGTCGCGGATGTGATGTGGCTAAACGGTGCGAGATAGGGCCAAGGTTGCTATTGATAACTAATAGAAAATCGCATACGTCCTTTCACATGAGATGAAAATCATCTACCTTGTGAAGGTCAGTAGACCTACTGCAACTGGAACTGTAGGCCTATAGGCTGTAGCGCGTCTTCCCTAGCGACAGCTGGGTTTCTTGTCATCAAGCTTTGCTCAAAGCTAAGTACTGTCCGCAGGTAGCCACAGTATCATGCAGACAAAAAACGCACAAAACCATTAAGCTTGACCTTTGACCTATGACCTTGTAATTCAATAGGTTTCTAGATTGTGCAAAATTTCATCACGTTTCGTATAGCCGTTCATGAACTATCGTGTTTACAGACGAAAAAAGCTCAGCTAAAAACAATACTGTCGTCGCTACCGTGGAAAGTATTACACACGGTATAACAGGCACGACATAGTTCACAGATGTAAAAAAAACGTTCCAGAAAAAATGTTTTTAACGTTGAAAAACGTAAAAAAACGTAACAAAAAATTTTAAAAAACGTTGAATAAAAAACGTTGGCCATAATTTGTTTAACCTCTTGCCTTATGCTGTAGGTACAGTACACCTAGAACAATAGTTTAGATAAAGATAACTTTATTTAATTTTAATTTAACCGTGTGGTCATAAGACCGTAGACCGTATAGCACTAGACTTACCAAATATAATAGATAAAAAACTTTTTATTTAGCATGTTTACACTAACTAAGTAAACTACCATCACTATGACCTATTAAATCGTTTTTGCGGTTTTAAGGATGCTTCTCAAAGTTTTTGATAGGATTTTTTTAATAAAAAAACGTTGGAAAAAATAAAAACGTTAAAAACGTTTAAAACATGGCAAAATTTTAAAAAGAAACGTAAAAAAAAACGTTTTTGCATCTATGACACAGTCTGTCCGGCACCCTGATAGTCTACTAGCTAACTGACAGTTTGTTTGTGTACGTAATCGTATAAGAGACATTCTACGCATGACGTCGTTATCTTACGTCTTCTCGTCTTTCAGTTTCTGACCTTGCTGTCACTTTTAGATACAGCGCCGCGCAAGACATTTGCATTTTGCCGTCTGTCAGTCAGTCTGTCGCTCTATCAGTCCGTAGATAATGGTTAATGGGCTATCAAAGGGCGTCAACCTATTACGAAACTGCGCGTATGATTGAACGGATCAGACTGGTACGACCGATTCTCAGAGGAGAACAACCGAATAAATTTAACTTGCAAGAGTGCCTCCTTCTCAGCTGCCACTAAAAATAATGTTAAAATGTAAATGTGTAAAATGTCAAATGTAGATTTATATAGCACATGATCGTCAAATCCTACAATGCGCTGAATGTCCCAAGTGGTTGAAAATGGCCTCAGTCTGAACAGAACGAATATCTATGAAAGTTAGGGGTTTAGTTGTTTATGGACCACACCACACACCTGGCAGGCTGACTTACAATGATAAAGGTGTGATGACGGTGAGGACAGGTGCATGTACAGGTGCGCTCAGGTGAGAGGTGATAAGTCGACGTATCCGCTATCACGATCAATGTCACGTGACGTTATCACCTGCACTCGTATCGGCAGCGCCGGCGAGTCCTGCGGAAAAAGCACACATTCCCATTCCGATTATAAGTCTTCCTTTCAAAACACACTTCCACGTTTACATTTTACAGACAAACGATGCATGGTCGTCGGTGGATAGCCATGGATGAAAAAATCGTGCATTTTAAGCTTGCGAGTCGTCTAAGTTGGCCCAAAATTAGGGGACCGAAATATTCACGGGGCTACGGCGCTACGGAGCGCCACCTGCCACGTGCGATCATATACTGTTACATCACCGCAACGACGCCACTATACACAATTGATCTATGTAGACTTGTGTGGGCCTGGGGCTGAGAATTTTTCAATGGGCCTATCACCAACAAAATAGTATATGGTGCACGGCATAGGGGGGCAGTGACCCCTTCCCATCAGTCTTTCTTCATTTTTTTGGTGCTGAAATGCGCATTTTGGTGCATCCTCAGGTCCTTCAAAGTGTTAAGCTGCTTCTGCGCTGTAACACGTCAATTATTGTTAAGTTTCACTGCCATTTACCTTAGGTTATTCTAGTATTACGGTCTACCCTATGTGGCTTTGTATCTGCCGTTGTCGAATAAAGGTGCTAATCAGTGCTCTGTTCGAAAAGAAAATGTAATATTTCTGACGAAAATACATATGGTAAACCAAAAAAGTTAAGTAGACAAAATCAGTATCTGAGATGTGAGCTTGGGCCGTAGCCCCGTCTGCCCCATGGTTAATACACCCTTGGAACTTAGAGCCAGCCCAGATGCCACCCCCACATCGGCCCTTGTGGATGGGCCTGTGCAAAGGTGATTTGTGCGCTAACCTGAAGTGAAGGCGGCGCGTGCATGTGAGCCTGCTGTAGTGCTGCGCGGATCAGAGTAACGTCGTTCACATTCACCAGCTGTTGACGATGCGAATTACTGAGTAATTGGTCCACCACTAGTACCACGTGATCGGTCAAGCTGCTGACGTCACTGCTGACGTCACTGTTCTGCGCTGGGTTGGGGATCAGTTTTAACATCAGCTCGCCGTGGTCCTCATCTTGCCCTGTCGTCGCCGTAGTAGTAGTAGTAGTAGTATTAGTGGTCTTACAACGGCGACGACGACGACCACACTGTCGTAGTGCGACAACAACAGTCAGCAGACATCCAACAACTACGACACATGTCGCTATGGCAACGGCGACGACGAAAACGTGCCAGTCGCTAATCCATGGCAACCGACCGCCGTGCGTCTGACGCGAGGCGGCGTAGACAACTTCGTCCACGTCGCAGTCGTCAATGACGACGTCCAGAGATACGAGTGTCCACAGCTGTTTGGCCGGGGGCGGAGCGTGGTCGCTGACCCGGATGCGAAGCGTCCAAGAGCAGACGGTGGTCAGTGAAGACTGATTGGTCAGTTCGCTGGACCACGTGACCCGGCCGCTGTCAGCCGCTATGTTAAACAGTCCGTGGTCGGTCTGGCCGGACGTAGGCTCGATGTTGTAGGTTAGTCGGCCGTTCTCTCCCGCGTCAGCGTCCTCAGCCGTTACCATAGCAACCACAGCGCCTACACGACAAACATGTACGAAGCTACGGAGCGTCACCTGCCACGTGACGTGCGATCACACAGTTTTACATGTCCACAACCACACCACATAGGCTTATATAGGCCTACACAGCCATGTGGAAGGTAAAACAGTACGGTACTTAATATGACTGTGCACTGTGTATAGCGCTTCACGGGAACCAATCTCAGAGCCACGGTAATATAATGTCTAAACTTGTGGAAACAGAGTGGCACTCGCAAACCAGCGTACTATCGCCTGCGTTCCCAACAGTTTGTCGTTTTAATAAATGCTGTATATATGTATGCTCGTACTGCGGAGTAGTCATGGCCTGAGCGTCCGTCTGTCTGTAGGCCCTATCTCCGTCTGTCTGTACGTCACACTGCTGTATTGTGCCAAAACGGTGCAAGCTAGGATCACGAAATCTTTACTTTGGGCTGGCCCAAGGACTCTAGTTTATCGTGACAAAATCTCGTGCTCCTGGGTGAAAAGATTCCCCTCGAACGAGGGCGTCAAATAGGGGTACCCTTTAAAAAGACGTTATTTTGCCGCTAGGCCTATTGGCTCTTATAGTGTGAAAACGGTTGTAGATAGGTACGGACTTGCTGCTTGTCATAACAAGCAATGGTGACAAACTTTTACTGGTGTCAAGGTCGATGACCTTGAATGACCTTGAACCCTCAACATAAGGGTTTTTAGTGATTTTTTGCGATTTGCGGCTGCGTCACATATTTTAAGAGCGAAATGCACCAAAATGGCTGGAGATGGGACTGGACAACCTGCGTATGACATTTTTAGCATAGAACGTACATTTTTAAAAATCAAAGTTTCGATCTCTTAAATTCAAAGACTTTTCCATACGGAGGCTTCAAATTCAAGTAGTGTTTCAAGACGCATTAATGTCTTATTGCTGTACACTGACTGCCACAGTGGCAGGACCGCTGCTATCGCGCGTCACGTGAACTTTGCTCAAATTGCTTGTAATAAATGCTGTATATATGTATGCTCGTACTGCGGAGTGTCAGTTTGCGGATCGTGATCGACAGAATATTTCGAATCAGCGGACTGACTAACTTATTTCAATTTTCTGCATGGTGCGGACCCTAGCCAGTGATTAGCTTGCCTCTTGTATCACTTTCAGTGGTTATCTCAGACGAACATGTGACAGCTGCTGATACACGGACAACCAAATTAACAGACTGATTAAAAATTCCTACTCTGAAAACGATAGTCGTAGTGTTAAAATGAGTTTACTAGCTCACGCAAGTTAAAAAAAGTTCAGGCAGAGGTTGCAATTTTCCGAGAGAGGTGATTATGGACGCTAAAAATTTCAAATTTGCCCCCCAAAGAATCTCCCGATATGTGGGATTTTGAGCCCCAAATTCTGTATTTTTTAAAGAAAATTTTTTGGCCAAAATCTTTGTGTGACTGGCTAATTTTTTTTTGGGGGGGGGAGAGAGTTAAGAATTGCCCCTGCAGCCCTCTACGTCTACGACGCCACAGCTAAAAGAGTGCCAAGGCACTTCACTATGTAGCCTACATGTACAACAGAAACTCACATACGACCAAAACAGGGCGGGGCTGCGTACAGTGCAGTTGTCAATCAACTTGGGTTTGACAGCGCTATCGCTCGAGGCACCCTCTAAGACATGTGGCTTTAATTGAATAAAAGTGTGTGTAAAAACCATGATTAAAAGATAAAGACTTTTCATCGTGGTAAAAACTAACAAGAAATTTGAGCTAATGCTCACGGGACGCGCGAAAGCCTATAGCAGTTCCTGTTCGCAAACTGTCAGTCTATCTCCAGCCATTTCGTCGCAACTTTTACGGGGGTACCGCTCTTTAATGCTCTCGTGCGCAGGTTTCCTTGAACCTAGAAAATCGAGGCTTGGACCGTTGAAATCTACGTTCAATGCTGAAAATTTCATACGCAGCTTGTTCATGTCTATCTCAGTTGGTTTCGGCGCAATTCGCTCTTGCAATGTGTCTCGCAGCCCGAAATCGCCAAAAAATCCATAAGACCCCCTATTTTGACGTTCAAGGTCATTCAAGGTCATTGAATTGGGCGCCAATCGAGAGCCAGTGTACAACTTCCTATTAGTGATTAATAGTAACCTAGGCTCTATCTCGCACCGTTATTGAGATACATCGACTTATTGGCCAAAAATCGCAAATTTTGCCCACCCCCCTCTCATTTAGCGCCCTCGTTCGAAGTGACCCCCTTCGAATTTATGAAAAAGCTTCGCGGTTCCTGAAACTAGTGTCTTCCAGGCAGCCAACGGTGAAGAATTAGTGATCCTAGCTTGGACCGTTTTTGCCTGATCCACCCGTGTGACAGACGGACAGACGGACGGACGGACGGACGGACGGACGGACGGACGGACGGACAGAATTGCGATGGCTAAGACGCAGTACAGGTGCTTTCACGCGTAAAAAGTAAGAACCGTAGCATACCTTCGCGCACAGCTTCGCGCTGAAAATGAAACTTGCTGCCTGGCAACGGATATGTCACTTCCGGGGCGTGATCATTTGCGTCAAGTACCCGGATGAACACCACCGCCACGTCCGCCGCGGCCCTGGGGGATTCCCCGGGGGCGCCGGGACTCCCCGGAATGAGGTCACTGATGGCGCGTACGCGCAGGGTGTAATGAGAGAGTAGTTCTCTGTCGAGAGCTCGTCGAGTGTAGACAATTCCGCTCTCTGGATCAACCACGAACTCGCCTGCTGCAACAAGAGAAACAAGCTCTGACGTGGCCGGAAATGCGAATTGGGGGCCTCAACCCTTTCCCTTTCCCTTAGACCTACCCTTCTTTTTCCATTCCTCCTTTCCCTTTACCCTTCTCTCCCTTTTAATTCCCTTTTTACCCCTCTTCCCATTCGTCTCGTTAGAAGTAGAACCCCTAAAATCCAGGTAGGGAGAGCGCTATCGAAATTGAATACCGGTATGGCGCATTATATCTTTAAAATAAAAGATGTGGTGGCAAAAATTTTAACTATTTTCCCGAGAATCAACTGACCAAATATAGCTGAGTTTAAATTTGACTGGAAGATTGAGGGGAAGAGGAAAGGCTGGGCCCCTGGGCAGGGCCGTCTTTTGCCAGCGCGGGCCGCTAAGTTGCCGGACGCGCCTCAGTTGAACTTTAAATGTCGCAACTCGCCACAAAGAAGCTCCCACAAGCCGGAAAATGTGGCGCTGCTGGCCGACATCCTCTGGCCTAGGGGGAGAGCTGGGCCCCCCTTTACGTGGGGTTCCTGTCTGGGCAAAAATACTAAACACGCCTAAATTCAGCTCTGGAAATTTACCGCCTGAATCGTTGGTCGAATGTTCGCCAGGCGTCGTGTCGAACTGGTAGTGGAATCTGTTGTAAGCTGGTTCTAGGTCGTGATCGGTGGCCGTGACGCGTCCGACCAGCGTGCCTCCAGGCTGGTTCTCAGACACAGCAAAACGATACCAGCGACGCTCGAAGCGCGCCAATTCGTCGTCGACGTCCGTCACCGTTACGTGAACACGCACCTGGCACAGTATCGAGTAAAAGTGGTGTATAGCTCTTTATGAGAAGCCACCCATCACAGAGCTACGGAGCGTCACCTGCCATATGGGATCACGCAGTTTTATTATCACACGATACATGTGAACGCGCCCCGCTTTAACCCCAGACAGCCAGGCTGGTACTCGATTCATCTACTCCAAAGGGACGGAAGGCTGAATTGGCCTTGGTATTGGTTATATACTCGGATAGTTTCTCTGTCCACAGACAGTCACCCATCCAAGTAGTAGCAACCCAAATGGCAGTCGAATTCAAGACCTCGTGATCGTATAAGTCCGACATCTTATCGTTTCACCACCAAGCCACAGTAAGTAACAGATCAATAAGGGCCATTAAAACGTACAAAAATTCCCGTGCTTCCGTTTGTCGTAGGCCCACGTCCCTTAAAAACCTCCGTCCCTAAACTTGTTATTGGACCACTCGAAAATATCTGTGCACTTTTTGTTTGCTTTCAGAGCTTTACTAAAACAAAACCGTTTGCATGTAGTCTGTCAATGTCATGCTGCAGTATTTTCTGCTCGGTCGAATGACCCTGAAACACTGATCATCTATCATCACTATTACTACTACAAATGCTGCTGCTAATACTAGAGCACTACAACTACAATCACCAAACCAACAACTACTACTGTTGTTGCTAGTAGTAGTAGTAGTAGTAGTAGCGGTAATACCTGACTGGTGGTGACGGCAGATGTTGAGGCGTAGACAGTGAAATTGAACTGATCCACAAACTCTCGGTCGAAGGACACTCGCGCGCTGATCACCCCAGACAGTGGGTCCACAGCAAACCATGCCGCGCCAGACGACTCGTCGGTCTCATGGCCAAGAGAGTAGGCCACACGACCGTTTGGACCAGCGTCAGCGTCCGAGGCTGAGACGCGGCCCACGGCTTGGCCACGAGCGTTGTTCTCGGCCACGCTGAAGTTATACGACGAGGCAGCGAACACGGGGGCGTTATCATCGACATCCGTAATCTGCAGCAAGCAAAGGCAGATAACAAAAAACTCAGCTACCGCTTAGAGAACAGGGCGTCAAGCCTGGTGCATTCTTCCCATCATAATGCGACCCGCGGGCATTTGACTTTATGTGCTTAGTTATACGTTACGCGTGGCATTTTTAGCACAATTACATAGCAACGGGCGTATGCGAGTCTACAAGAATAGCAGTCTCAGTTAGTTTCACGTACTATTTTTAAAGAACCCCCACATGTATCCACACAAACGTATACTGAATAAACTATAGAGTTCATGCTGAATAATGCAAGGACAAGGATATCAACAACTTTGGCCTAATTTTCAAAGGTTCGAAAAACTGGTCGACTAATTACATTAAAAATTGGTCGTTTTCGATCACTCCACTGTTAACTGACGCCTCCTCAAGCGAGAACCGTAGCGAATATCCACATAAGTCAGCATAGCTTGCTGTCTTAGCTATCGCAAACGTCTTTCAAAGACGTTTGCGATAGCTAAGACTACGTGATGGCTAAATATGCTGACGCCCACTAAAGCTGACATTTAGTAGCCTCAGAAGTAGATGCATAGTTGTTGTAGTGGTCGTAGTAGTAGTAGTAGTAGTTACGTGGACAATGAGTGGTAGTCGGACGACGTTAGCCGGATCGCCGAAGTCTCGACATATCAACAAAATCTCGTAGAGCGAGCAAGTTTCACGATCAAACACCGCGCTTGACACAAGCTGGTACTCCATTGCACCACTGCCATAAGATGTCTAACAAAACACAGTAAAAATAAATATTTAGCGACCAGTGATTTCGTGGCAGAGCGAATGGGGATTGCCCCCCCCCCCTGAATTTTAGGCTGCCTGAAAATTTTCTTCTCGTCAAAAAATTTTCTTTCAAAATTCAATATTTGCGGCTAATATCCCCTATTTTGCGAACATTTAGGGACAAAATTAAAATTTCGAGCAGCCTTAATCTCCTCTGTCGGAAATTTGAAGATGTATTGAAAAATTGCAATTTCCTCTGTGTGCTTTCTTACCCACAACTTTTGAATATTTTTATTCCACAAAATAGTGCATCGACGCAGTTAAGTGTGGTAGGATGCATGATAATCAGACACTTCAAATTATCCACAGAATGTGCAAATAACAAAAAAATTAAAATTGGCCAATATTTAGTTAAGATGTGAACAAAAGTTTGGTGCCATGTTTTTCTTCGATTCATGGTGTATGTTGTCGATTCCTAAGCTATTATAGAAGCCCCAGAACCCACCTGGGCGCCTTGGAATACAGTAACCAGGCGGAAATTCTGCGCATCATCATAACCGTCCATATAACCACCACCGTCATCGTCGTCATCGTCATCTTTTTCCACAGGCTGCGTAAGTCTGCACTCGACTCGGCCCGCGCTGCCGAAGTCAGCATCCGACGCCAGAACGTGCGCAATGAAACTCTCCACGGGGCTGTTTTCAGCTATCTCCAACTTCTCCTGATAAACAATCAATTGTTAGTACTATTAGTACCTGTGATAGTCGTAGTTGTTGTTGTTGTAGTAGGTCTGTGGTAGTAGCTGTAGCTTGAGAACCAACCAATCAATCAGTCGTTTATTATCGGCGAAAGACAGCACATAAAAACGTAGGAAACATAACAAGAACCCCAGCTGTCGCTAGGGAAGACGCGCTACAGATATATAGTTCCTGTTGCAGTACTGACTGACTTTCAAGGTCATCCAAGGTTGATGATTTTCATGTCATTTGAAAGGCAATATCCGACGTCCTACTAATGATCAATGGCAACCTATAGGCCCGATCTCGCACCGTTTGGCCACAATGCATCCGTGACATACGGACGACGGACGACAATCGTGGCATAGACGCCCACAGCATAGCTGTATAGCGCGTCAACAAAAACAAGATGTACACGTCTACACGATACTAGTATCATCTCCTGAAAAGTTTAATGCATGAAACCATAGAAAAAGACGAAACAGTCGACCGATATGATATTCAAGAAACGGAATAGCAAGGACATGGAAGATACGAAGTCTAAAGGCGTGGACAAAGCGACAGAACAGTGGCGTTTTACGAAGCGAAGACTTCAGTTCAGTCCAGATCACTTCTTCCGCTCTGTACGCGCTTCCAAGCAAACTCAGCATACGTGGCCAGAAAAGAGTGATTGTACGAGGACATGTGGTAATAAATGCTGTAGTATAGTAGGCCTAGTTGAGTAGTAACAGTAGTAGTAGTAGCAGTTGGAGCAGTTGTTGTTGTAGTTGTTGTTGTGGTATAAGACTAAAGCAGCATACCTGTCCAGGGTCGAGTGACTGTACAGTGACGTCAGGGGCGTGTTCATTGACCGTGTCGTTCGCATAGATTGTCACCTGTCACCAAACACACAATTGCAGTAGTAGTAGTGATAGCAGCACCAGCAGCAGCAGCAGCCAAAGTACACACAGTTGCTGTACTGATGCAATCCCGGCAAATCCAAACTACAAGCGTACGGTTTCCATGTGGTTTTTAGCCGACCGTAGCACCGTACTTACGTAACGGTCGAGCTGTTGACATGGTTGTCGTATATGTCCGTCCGTCTGTCGTCCGTCTGTCACAGATGTGCTGTGGCTAAACGGTGCAAGATAAGGCTTAGGTTGCTATTGATCACTAATAAAAAGTGGCATACGGCCTGTCAGATTAGATGGAAATCATTGACATTGAATGACCTTAAACGTCATTGACAGCCAGTACGGTCGGCTATCCTAGCGACAGTTGGGCTTCTTGTTAATAATTTGTAGAAAACCACAGTTACCACACCCAGCCTGCAATATTCGGCTGCAATAATGCATCATAAAGCAAACGCCATCTGAGCGCACTGTCTGGAGTAATATTGCGTACTCGCTTACCCATTCCAGCAGTGCGGTATAGCACATACTTTAGCCGAAAGCAAAGTCACCCAACGGCACTGTTAATAAACGACCACTGTATATAAGCCTTACCCCGGGAACATAGAAATTCTGGCTTGAAAACCGGCGGGGCGCTAGTCCTTCACCAGTCCTCACCCAGGCATAAAGGTAGCGGTCAACGGCTTCTTCTTCGAAGAAGGCGGATGAACTGCGCC
>Ga0209671_1003918_pt1 | contig 14530 bp, 7 predicted proteins | sample WorMetHERISLAND2_2_FD_187401 | JGI IMG/M metagenome (GOLD analysis project Ga0209671, IMG submission 187401) | Marine gutless worms symbiont microbial communities from Max Planck institute for Marine Microbiology, Germany - Olavius geniculatus... | ecosystem: Host-associated > Annelida >... | reverse complement strand
CTTTTTCATAAACGATTTCACTGCTCAGTTGAAAAAGTGGTTTAAACTTTTATATGTTTAGATCGCTGTATCAATTGTTTTAATGAAGTCTGCACGGTTTTTCGAGCTTAATTTCTACTTATAAAACATTTTAGCCGACCGTACTTAAGTAACAGTCGAGTTGTTGTCATGGTTGTCGTCTGTCCGTCCGTCTGTCACAAATGCATTCTGGCTAAACGGTGCAAAATAGACCTAAACCCTAGGTTGATATTAATTACTAATAAAAAATCGCATACTGGTTTTCAAATGAAAATAAAAATTATAAATCTATAACCTTGGATGACATTAAATTTTATAATGCACTATGGTGACGAAAAACCGGCTATATCTCGGAAACGGTGAGAGATACGGCATAGGTTCGTATTATTAATCACTAATAGGAAGTGGCATACGCCCTGTCAGATTAAATGAAAATAATTGACCTTGGATAACCTTAAAGGTCACTGACAACCAGTACGGTCGGCTATCCTAGCGACAGCTGGGCTTTTTGTTTTGTTTTAAAAAATGGTTTCTAATTGGCGCAACGCACAGAAGACGGAAATAAATGGCGGAAAGTTGCGTGCCAAAAATGGCCAACTTCGCAGGACACAACAAAATTGAAGGCAAGAGAAGAAAATGCAATATCCGCCACAACTTAGACGTAGTATCCGCAAAGTAGTATCTGCTTGCTTCAGTTTTTCAGCGAAAATCTCTTCTGCCCGCGTGAGCACATTTTTCAACGTTATTCAGACAGTTAACCAACGAATCAACGAGGTGGCAAACAGATAGATGAGCAAAGGTCATGCATGAACAGACGACTGAAGTAGGGCATTAATTAAGCTTAAGTCTAAGAAAAGACGCATTCGCCGTGTGCAACTCGGGTAACGCTACCTGCCTGCCGTCGTTAACGATGGCCAACCTGACGAATCTAAGCAGCTTTGCGCTGATTTCCGCATCTGTCACTTTGTAAATGCAGCTAAATACACCCGGCTTACCATGCTACAAACTACAGTACATTGGCTACCTGGGGAAACAGTTACTTCTTTTCTTGAAACTTCCCCACGCGAACATATCTCCCTTGAACATTTTTCTTTGTCACATATAGCGACGGGTAGAAGTAAGACCGCGGCGTTAGGTGTTTTTATGTTTTAAATTTATCCACCGGCTGCAACATAAACTTAAGTGGTGTAGGCTTTATATATTTATTCGTTTATTATTTGCGGCCTTATAGTGATGTCACACCGATCAGTTTCTGATATGTAGACCGGTATCAAAAACAAAAGCCAGAAACTGGCCAATGTGTCATCACTAATAGGCCTACTTTTCGGTACCGGATTTCTACTTAGCCAGTCGCCGGCGCCGGATTGAAAATCTTCAATTTTGTGCCAGCAACCGACGACAGAAAACCTATCAGTGTGTAATCGCCATTAGCAACCATCTTCTTTGTCTTTTTGCGTTAAATAAATTCAATTAAGTTAAGACGAATCGCTTCGTGAGACGACTGGATAAAGACATTTCGCTGCCGACGACGTTCGACCGCAAGCCACTAATCTACGCTCTGCAATATATTAAACTACATAGTTAAGCCGAGCTCATGCGAATGCAGTCTCGTAGGAATGCGGTGTGCTATACTAATTTTCTCCTACTATTTTCGAGCAATTTTCGTTCATTTTCATTCAACTGCTCCGTAATAGTACATGCACACTTACTCACTCACGTGCGAGTGAACACTGTTTCTTATAGCGGCACGCCAGCACGCAATGGGTAATTTCGTGCTGTTACGTCGTATGCAATCACATTTTGTACACGATTACAAAAGTAAATGTGTAAAAGCAAAGCCATATCTAAGTACAGTGAAACACACGACAAACGCTACGAATCTAAAAAAAGAAAGGGCTTGAGGAAAATGATCAATCAATCAATTTTGCTAACATCACGTAGAACAGCATGACAGTAGAGGTAGTAATAGTGTAACCGGAATGTCAAAAAACATCAAGAAAGTCTGCACTAAGAAGTGGCCAACTACAGCAAAACACAAACCAGTGGCGTACAATATAAATACGAATTAAAACAAACTTATAGTAAAATCAACTCAAGGTTAACTGGTCGTGGTTTTAGATCGATGCTGCATGAAGTAAGCCAGAAGAAAAAGAAAGCGACTAATCGATTGCTGTAACACGCGCGGCTGACGTATCACTTCCGTCGATCGACCACATTATGACACCCATCTAATAGATAATTATTATCTACCCTCCTCTATCTGCTACTGCTAGCGACGTCTGTCAAGCTATAAGTGGGCTAGTGGCAAAAAACAAAGGTCCTAATGGCCTTTTCCCTACATTTTAGTCTGCCGAAAGTTTTCTTTTAGAAAATTTTTTAAATACAAAATTTAGGCAAAAAATTTACATTTTGAGCACCCGCCGCAGTCTTCTTAGTCAAAAACCTGCAGTTGTCCGTCGGAATTGCAACTTTATGTCTGGGCCAGCTTTGTTGACCTACGTCGCCGCTGCAAGGTATTAACATTTTTGCGATTGTCGACAGTCTGTCTGTCTGTCTGTCCGTCTGTCGCGCCGATCTGAAATGCAACGTCCGCTGAGTAAATGTCATCTACATTTCAAAACGTCGCTCTTCATATACACTGTGTCTCAGAAAAAAAACTTCACATTGTTCTGAATTCATATCTTTGCTAAATATAGAACAATTTTTTTAATCATTTTACCGGGACACTCTGCCAACAATAGGCAACAAACTGTTATAAAAGAGTCAACAGAGGTCCCACCACACGACAAACGCGTTGCTACACTACCTTGTAGAATACGAAGTTTTAAAAAAACCGCACTGAGCAACGACAGACAAGACGCACATGAACTAAAGAAAAATTGATCACGGAAGTTGCCCTGATACTAAGAGATTAAGAACAGTTACAATTTCGTCATTTGGTGCATTCAGTGTTGTACAGACCATTTTATAGCGATCTTGGTTTGAGGTGTTTAAAAAATGACGCTTGCTAAATAATGGGTAAAAGCTTACTAATACTCGGGGCTTAGCTATTCAAAATCATTGCTTTATGTTAGTTTTATTTAGTTCGATGACAAAATGTTGTTCACAAAATCACTCGATGCGACTGATAATGCTTGATGTGCAAGTCAGTAAAATTGACAAGCTATATTATTATTGTTAAGGCAATTTTAAAGTTTGTCATGCACAACTTTTATATTGCATTACTACGTATTTTAGGTAGATGTTAAAACAATTTATTTTATTTATTTATTCGTTTATTTGACTCAGGCAGCTTGGCCCATATAACACACACAAATATGTTTGTCTGGCTACCAAGCATGTGGCGCCCAACTCAATTAAATATACGCGCAATCGAATTCTCTCGAAATTTAGACCGACAGTTTACTGGAGAAAAAAACGATAAAATATTTTTATGTTTCGCGTCAAGTGTGAGAGATTTTTGGTATGGTTTAATATTTAGTAACGTAGGCCTACGTAGTATACACGGTAGCTGACAGTAATTAATCACACACAAAAAAAGTTAAGCCTAGAATTAATTCGACTGAATACAACTTTTCTCAAACGAGCACCAACGTAACACGTCCCTTAGAAGTACATTGTAAATAGATCCTGTGTCTCAAATTACAAAGTTTCTGATGAGAGAGGGCGCTGTAATATAAGCGAAGCGAAGTGAAATGCGCAGCGAAGTGACGAAAGACCAAAGAAGATGATAGATGCGATTGGCGGATCAGTCGCTATGTTATTAGTCTTAAATGTCATCGAGGGCAGACTAAGAATGATGAAGTGGATTGCGAATAGCCTAATCAGCTATACCCCAGGTCTCCGTCTAATGCAACGTATGCGACGCAAGACCTTTGCAACTGACTCAAACAATGCAATAACAAGAAGCCCAGCTGTCGCTAAGATAGCCGACCGTACTGGTTGCTAGTGACCTTTAAGGTCATCCAAAATCAGTGATTTCCATATAATCTGACAGGGCGTATGCCACTTCTTATTAGTGACTAATAGAAACCTAGGCCGTATCTTTCTCTGTTTCTGAGATATGGCCACTTATAGCTTGAAACATTTCATTCTATAGTGCGTTATAACCCTTCAAGGTCATCCTAGGTCATCGATTTATATGTCATTTGAAAGCCAGTCTGCGACTTTTTATTAGTGATCAATAGCAACCTATAGGCCTTATCTCGCACCGTTTAGCCATAATTAGTGCCGGCGTTAGAGAGTTGGAGGCCGCCAAATACAAGTGTGAGGCCCCTATAATAGGAGGTCTGGGGGCGGAGGGCAGAGCCCCTGGTCAGGGGCTGAAAGCTGAAGCTGAAACACTTTTGCCTTTTAGACGTTCACTAAAAGTCGCAAATACGTACACTCAGCAGCAAAGGGGGGAATGTCCGAGTATGTAAAACGCTGGGGGGAACGTCCGGGCAGGAAAAGTGTCCGGGGAGAAACTTCCGGGTGGAAATGTCTTACGCCCAAAAACGCAAACTAACGAACGCAGCTAACACAACGAGAAAAGCGATGTCTATTCTATTCTTGCGTTTTTTTGCATTATGGTCGTTCGTTGCGTCCGTTGCTTGAGTTCGTTGCATGGAAGCCGGGCACATTAGCCAAACAATGGCTTCAAGGTTCGCCGGTCTTTCACACCTCGAATGCGTGGGTTTTTGTTGTGCTTTTGCAAAGCGGAAAATATGAAACTCAATCACAGTTAAAACATATCGGCCCAGTGTTGACATATAGTGCGGTCGTCCGCCTGACCGTTGACTTTGCGACGGCTGTCTGTCACATGCGTGCACCGTGCTTGAATCGTTCGACGATTTTACATGCCATCTGGCAGGTACACTTAAGGGGTATAATGACACTGTGTTATAGGCCTATGGGGTTTTTGACCCCCAGGAAAAAAGATATTTGGAGGTCAGACTTCCAGCCATAACATGCTGTTGAAAATTGCATGTAAACCGTCAGCTCTATGCTGACACCTGGCGAATACACGCAAAAAGAACGACTCCGCTTTTTACTGAATTACTTTGGTTTATGCTAACTTACTAAAGTTTACGAATTTATCAAATAGGCTACTATACAAACAGTGACTGCCGTCGAGGTCATTATTAAAAATTTTTGACCTGAAGTTCGTAACATGTTGCCCAAGATCGAAGATCGAGGGCAACATGTTACGAACTAAGGAAAAAAAATTTCAATAATGATCAAGACGCCGGTCTCTATTTGCTCCTTTATACTTCAACGTCTCTGCGCAAAATTTGTGGTATTTTACGCTTTTTTCAAATAATGTAAACACGGTTGTCTGCTGATAACGTACGACGTACCGTTTAGCCACAATACATGAATTTAACGTCGGCGTGGTTATAGACGTCTCGAATGTTAATACAGCGTGACTAGCGTCGGCGTGATAACGACGCCAGCAAAATAGTACCCTCTGGAAGGGCACTATTGTCAATAGTGCCTTCACAAAGGACACTATGACACTTCGTTGTTGCTAAAAGGTGACTATAGCGTATTTGTAAACTTCAGGTGACGTGATTTGGACCCATTGCGTGTAGGTTTTTTTACGTTGAGGTATAACGATAAAAAATTTTGATACTGCTAAACCCCGGATCGAGGCTGGCGCCTCTTTCTGAGCTGGCAGACGCCCACTTTGCCTTTTGTTAGGCCTACGCCAGTGGTGATTCTATTCGATTTTACGCAAGCAGTCGAGTCTGCACCATCTAAAACACCAAGTTCTGTGTAATATATTAATTGGACGCAGCGTATTGGTCACGCCCCCAGTTTACCAGAGCTGTGCCAGGAATGTAAAAGGGCGGATATTCAGAGGAGTAGGGGACGGGCGTCGTCACAACACTTTTACCACGGAGGGGAAGCGTGACCACCTGTTAGCTGTTAGATGCTGTTTCAAAAGCAAGCTTTTGGTGTAAATAGGGTACAACTTTGCACCAGTAAAAGAACATTTAACGCTGCTTGGCGTATTTATGCAAAAAACGAACAAGTGCGAAATGTTACGTTAAAATTTCTCGCTGTTGTTGAAAATTAGCAATTAGCTTCAGGTATGTTTTTGCAGCCGACTGTATTTAATGTCATGGAACCGTATATAATATGTCGCCACTGTGCCCACGGGAGTATCATTATGGGACCGTGGATGCTGACGGTGTGCTGATAACGACACGGCGACCAAGCGACATAGCATAACCATTCGTCACACTCACGTCAGGTGGAGGTTCCTTTGTATATTTACGACACGAGAGCAATGCATTGCGTAATACACGCGTGTTCTTCCGTGACGAACGGCCGCTGCTGCGATGGGTAACTGTCCTCCAGCGTAACGGCTCTGCTTCGGTGGTGTGGTGGGTTAGGCTAATCCCCCGTTTAGACGAGAAAGCATACATAAAGCACACATGAAGCACACGTATTCAATATACACTGTTATTAAGTCAGCTCTAAAAGTGCACGACGTGTGCTTTAAGTTTGCTTCATGTATGCTTCATGTAGACTATGTGTAACGTGATAACGAAAATTGTGGGTAAAGCAGGATTGATAAAACAGCAGCTTTCCGGTGCAAGCTAGGATTACCAGATCTTTACTGTCGGCTGCCTGGAAGACTCTAGTTTCAAGAACCGTAAAGCTTTTCCATAAATTCGGAGGGGTCACCCCGAACGAGGGCGCTAAATGAGAGGGGGTAGGTCACATTTGCGATTTTTAGCCAATAAGTCGCTGTAAGGGGGTGAAATACGGCCTAGATTACTATTAATCACTAATAGGAAGTCGTACACTGGCTCTCGATTGCCACCGAATTTAATGACCTTGGATGACCTTAAACGCCAAAATAGGGGGTTTTATGGATTTTTTGGCAATTTCGGACTGCGAGACACATTTCAAGAGCGAATTGCGCCGAAACCAATTGAGATAGATATAGACAAGCTGCGCAGGAAATTTTCAGCGTTGAACTAAGATTCAACGGTCTAAGTCTCGATTTTCTAAGTTTAAGTAAACCTGCGCACGAGGGCATCAAAAAGCGGTAGCCTCGTAAAAGTCGTTATTTTACCGTTGTTGGCCAGTCTTCCGTGAAAACCGTTTCAGATAGGCAGGGGCATGCACTAGTGACGAGCTTTTCAGTCGTATCAACATCGATGACTTTAGAAAACACTGAACTTCCAAAATAAGGGTTTTTAAAATTAATTTTTGCCATCTTTGGCTGCAGCGCACACTCCCAGAATGAACTGCGACGAAATAGCTGGAGATAGGCTGACAGTTTGCGAACAGTAACTGCTATAGGATTTCGCGCGTCTCGTAAGCATTAGATGAAATTTCTTGTTTCTTTGCATGTGGCATAATATAATGAACGTTTAGAAAGTCGTTTTATTTCAAACGTGTTTTGTCTTTAATAATAAACACTAAACGTTTAATGTGACAACGCTGCTGATGTGAATATTGTTATAGGCCTCCGCAGAAAAAATAGTTTTTTTTCCGACAAAATGAAATAACTGTGAATTTTGTATTTAGATTCAGATATTGCTCTTGCGTGTGCAGCTGTTCAAGCCAGCAGCAGTGGAAGCCAGGGAAACGTTTCCGAAGGAAAGTATCAGACTGATAGCAGTGCGGGAAAGATAATTATAGTTCTCATTATCTCGAGTAATAGGTCGATGTGGTACGCTGGGGCTGATTGTATGTTTACGAGTATACACTGTGTCCCAATAAAAAACGTCCCCGACGTTTTCGATTGTAACTTGAAAACAGATGATTTGATTTTAATACTTTTTAACACAAATATTCTATACACAACTGGCCATGAAACAACTATATAATTTCCTACCTCACCGGAAGTCTTCTTTTGCACTACCTGGAAAAATCAGAATCAACAAAATATGGCATTTCTGCGCAAAGCAATAATATTATTTAATCAAAATAGCTCACAAGACATTTTTTTGTTCACATTTCTGTTACTTTGGCTAACAGTTCATTGATTTTGTCTATTTCTGCAACAATCCGCAATAAAAGTGAAATGTCGACCCATTAGTGAATACGGGCAACAACACATTTTCTCCATTCGTTGGTAGCAGCGTCAGTTAGATGTTCTGCACCAGATCAATCCAGGCTGTACCAGTCGCTTTTGCAATTTATCATCATTTTAACATCACACTGCTGCGCGACAGTTAAAAATTGTATTTGACCAACAGCTGGGGCCCACAGATCCGGAGATATTAAATTTATTGACTTTTTGGTTTATTTTGATGCATATTTTGCCCGCTTTGTTTTTCCCGGGTAGTGCAGAAGCACACACTGGGCTAGGCGGAAACTTGAACAGCCTTTTGATAGCCAGTTGTATCAAAAAAAACATTCCTGTTAAAAACTGTTAAAATCTGATGATCCTTCCTCAAGTTATACTTGATAATGTCAGATATGTTTTGCACGTTTTTTTGTTCATTTTAACACATATTCTGCTTGTTCTGCGTTTCCCAGGTAGTGGAGAAACAGTTTTTGGATGAAGTAAAAAATTGAAAGGCCATTTGATGTTTAGTTGTGTCGGGAACATTATTTTCAAAAATTATTTAAAAATTTTTTTGCTTAATTTGTCTTCAAATTACAGTCATAAATGTCCGTGATGTTTTTTATTGGGACACAGTGTAGTAACTGAAAATTGCATTGCGCCAGCAGATACTGAAATGCAGCCATGATCGCAGTTCCAGTGCTAAGCGCCAGAAAGGGACCAGTTTCAAAAACGACTTTTGTGTAGCCCAAGGAATTGTTCTGCCATCGCGAAGTCGCTTAGGGCCGGAGTTAAACCCGAATAGACTCAGTTCGGTAACTGAAATGCGTTGGCCCTCGCAATAAATTTTCCGTGCAGGAAATAGATAAGTAAGTAACGTTGTAAATTGTAGATGTTGCAACACGGCGCACAGAACGTTGGAGAACGTCGTGCTTCATCAAGTAAACTTCTAAATGCCGGGTAACATTTTCTGGCCTGTGGGGCGCTCTTTTCGTAGGGCCCCTGTTCGGCCGAAAAATGCTAAACTTACCTAAATTCGCCTTTGAATTTAGTGGTTTGCTGAAGGCTGACGTGCTATGTAAACCAAAAAGCTTTTAAGCATGCATTGATTCTTGTAATCAAAGTCAAAATTCAAAACACGTCGGCCCAATGTCGACATACCATGCGGCCGTCCGCGTATAGCTGCGCAACTAGTCCTATAACCTTAATTTAACTCGTATGTCATTCTGTCATTCTGTATCTAAACACTCCTACGGCCGCAATTTTGATTTGAGTTTGATGAAATTTTGCACAGTGATTCGGGGCCAAAAAGGAAGATCGAGTTTGTTTGGGATAAAAATCTGATAACTCTTTCCGCTATTTACCAAAAAATTTGTAAAAAATCTGCATTACGGCCTATGGGGACTTCAAAGCGGTATAACTCGGTTCCCGTAAAAGATAATTTTGCGCAGTGTTTACCTACCCCCTATTTTCGGGGTAGGGCAATCTGACGGTGTTATTTAAATTTACCATCTATCGACCCCTGTTGCCATAGCAACCATTTAAAAGTTGCAAAATTTTGCATAACAGCCAATGGAGATTTTAAAGCGGTATAACTCGGTCCCCGTAAAAAATAATTGCGCGCTTGTTGCACCGACCCCACTATTTTCGGGCCAGCGCTATCTGACGGTGTCATTTAAATTTTTCCCCTGCCGACCCTTGTTGCCATGGCAACGAATTTTGGGACAGAATTGACTATAACTCTGCCCCCGTGAAAGATAATTAATAACTGTTATCACCTACCCCTTATGTTCGGGCCCTCGCTATCCGATGGTGTCATTTGAATTTATCTCCTGACAACCCCTGTTGCCACGGCAACGAATTTCTAGACAAAAAATTGACTATAATTCGGCCCCCGTGAAAAATAATTGCGCGCTGTTTTCACATACACCCTTATTTTCGGGCCCGGCCTATCCGATTGCTTCATTTAAATTTTTCGCCTGTTAACCCTTGTTGCCGTGGCGACGAATTTTGGGACAAAAATGACTACAACTCGGCCCCCGTGAAAGATCATTGCTCCCTGTTTGCACCTACCCTCTTATTTTCGGGCCCGGGCTATGCAATGGTGTCATGTAAATTTTTCCCCTGAAGACCCCTGTTGTCATGGCAACCAACCGTTTTTATTCAAAGACAAAATTGGCTGCAGGCTCACAAGAACGTCAAACGCTGAAACGCAGCTGCTAGGCAATATAGCGTGGCAATGGGACATATACCTCGTTCCACAAAACGTATTTCTAGTTTTACAATTACCATCTATCACAGCACAGAGTATCACAGATTGGTTAACAGCCAGCTACAAATTAGAATAAATACAATAAGATATTTACGTATAAATAACAGTCACAACTAACAGCATTATATCTCATTAATAAGTTATATAAAAACATCAAAATAAAACATTTATCTAACTATTAATTAAATATATCATTTCATTGTTCTAGATGCTATGTTTGCATTAGCGTTATGACGTCGAATAGGCCTATACTGTTAAGTGTCAGTTTCAAGCAATCTACTGTAACAAAATTTACAAGCTAATTTTAACATAACTCATGCAATAGACAAATCAAGGCACCGGAATGCACTTTCAGCCAGCACCTATAGATCGGACTGTTTCGGGCGGGATATCGGACATCTGAATGTTTCACTATCATCTAATCTTTAGTTGTCCGCCGTTGAGTACCGGTACATTATTCCATTGGCGAAATTGCTCTAGAGCAAGCGATTACGTGTTTTTTTGTAACATGGTCTTTTGTCCGTTATATCCCGTTTACAGGATTAAGCTGGCTTGACGAGCTGGCTCGACGAGCTGCTATATGTTAGCTGGACGAGCCAGCTCGATGTTTGCTTAACGTTTGCTCTATGTTTGCTTGATGATTGCTTCGTGTAGGCTATGCTTCATGCATGCTTCATATTTGCTCGATGTTCGCTTAATGTTTGCTCGACGTCTGCTTGATGTCTGCTCGACGTTTGCTCGATCGTGTAAACTGGGTATAACTCTGTTTGTCTCACATTTGTGCAGCCTGCTTAAACCGTTGAACGGATTTCGAGATACAGTTTTGGGCTTCAATGATACACTGTGTTAGACGGGGGTCCATGAACTCTAGAGGAAATTTCGTGTCGAAATTCTGGGCAAAACTGGCATTTTCCTACTTATGATTTACCAATCACCCAAAGAAATGCACGGATCAGCAATTTTGCATTTTATCGAATTACTTCGATCACTTATGAATCTATTCAGCAAATCTTGTAAACGAGCTGCTCGTTTTATCTCGTTTTAATCATCACGCATTCGGCTGGATTTCGCCATGAAATAACCACAGTATCGCAATATTTGCTACACTGCAGAAATGATGTGTGAACTGGGCCCCATCAGAAGCTTTCCTGTAGTTTTTAAAGTCGCTATAAATCAATCAATCAATTTTTATAACGCCGAATAATAGGAAAAATAGGCCTACAATAACAAATGCATATTTGATGAAATAAAACGATAGGCTAAAGAGCCTAAAGCTAGGCCTGTACAAAATTACATAAAAGGACAAAGTAAAAACCGCTAAGGCGTGTTAAAAATTTCGGACTATACGGCCAGCTGCTTGAATGGGAATTCCGGACCGCCGATTGGTATCCAGTCGGGCGGAAAGAAATCCTCGCGTTTGAACAAACCCCACAGGGCTGAGCGGGCACGCGGCCAGTTACTGTAGTAGATGGTTGTCTTGTTGGCGAGCCAGGCGCCCCACCAGCCGTATGTACCAGTAGACATAATCATTCCGTCGCATAGGGATATGAGCGCCAGGTCGAAACCGGCGTCATGACCTTCGGAGTGTGCCACATCAACGAAAACAACCGTATTGTTGTTTGTATTGTTTTTGTTGGTCGAAGTTTGGTTGAGTTGTTGAGCGATTAACGTAAAGTTGATGGCTGATCTGACCCACGACAAACTGTCGCTCGTCACGATGAACTGGACATGAAGTGTTTGTCCGTCTTGCTGCTGCTGCTGCTGCTGCTGATGATGATGATAGAGTTGACTCACGAAGCGAGACATAGCCTACAGTGTCGCAAAGCATGCAATTCCACGGACTTGTTTTGCTGGACCGACCGTTAAGCTGTAAGCTAAAAAGTCTGGCCTGGTTTATGCTACGATGTGTCTGTCTGTCACGAATATATTATGACTGAATGGTAAGTCGTACCGGAAATCTCTTTACAGAAATAACTAAAAAGCAATCATAGCTCGCAGGTACCTCCGCCAAGGCAATGTTATTCTCTAGGTGGCGTCACCATCTTCGTTTTGCCAGCGGTTTCCTTATGCTCCTTTTAACGCAATGGTAACGAAAATTTCAAAGTAATCCAGAATCCAAAATTCCTGTTGGATTGCTCCCAAAATTTAGTCACCTGTAGCCTATGCCACGCCCGACATAACCTCTAAATTTCAGAAAGATGCGTCTATAACTTTTTGAGTTATCTTGCTCACACACACACACAGACAAACAAAAACTGGCAAAAACATTACCTCTTTGGCGGAGGTAATTAGTCTGGTGTTGTGGTTTGGCGGCTGCACATTTTTAGAATCAGCAAAAAACATTTAAGATTAAACGAAAGGAAATTAAAAAATGAGAGTTTTTGAGGGAACACTGGCCATATCTCAGAAACGGTGAAAGATAGGGCCAAGGTTTCTATTAAACACTAATAGAAAGTCGCATAAGCCCTTTCACATGACACGATAATCATTTGCTGGCCTTTCAACACTCGCGCATACGGTCGGCCCTTCTTAGCAACAGCTGGGCTTCTTACACTTGTATGCATGCTTGTAGGCTATATTCCAGAGCTGCAGAAACTTGCGATAATTTCCGCAAGTAAGCTTAATCGTTATTCGTTAACAATTTTTACGACTAATAATAACATTTTTATACTTAAATTTTCGTTCAAGCTTTCCAAGTTAAGTTACGTCAACAGGCATCTGATAAGCGATAATTACCGTCTCGGAAAAACAAGATTAAAATAAAGCAAACACAATGTCCGGTTTTTTAATTATTGACAGTTAATGGCAAACTTAATTAAGCTCCGATTAACTGTACAATTAATCGGCGATTAATTCCGAACATCAAGTTTATCTGAGATTGGTAAATCAAAGAGTACATTTAATTTTTTTGGTTATTCAAAAACCGGACCTTAGCTTTTTGTAATGATAATCGCCCCTGACCAGACCTGTTCGAAGTAGGGCCGCTGTGGAACTGTGTACCCGTAGTTCCACTGCTGTTGTTTCTTAAGGTCTCCAACCCGTACATGGATGGCTATCCGACTGTAAGATCCCGCTTTCCAGGCGGATGGCCGAATTTGATCCAGATAGTGGCGGACAGCGTCAGACACATGCGGGAGCAGTCGCAGATGATGTCGCAATGCGGACTCAACCCCCACGGTGTATTTCCAGCTCTGAAACCAGCCGCGGACTCGTAGGCTTTTGCCGGTAATGTCGCTACGGTTTGAAAGACGTGTCATGTCCTTGTGGTAAGCTAGACCTGCCGACTCGCCAATTTCAACGCATGGACATAGTTCTGCTTCGATACTGTCCACTCGTGTTATCCTAACCTACCACAAATAAATTTATGTTATAGGCTGCTTTGTTTTATTTGTTTACGTTTACGCAGAGAAAGAAAAAATGGACCTACAATGCAAAGCGAAAGTTCGACGCGCAAACACGCCACTATCAGTTATAGTTGCATTAATTTTTTAATCGTTTTTTTCACGGAATATGGAAAGCAGAAAAACCATGCAAACACACACACATTATAAGTGAAAAATTGTTTTGAATGTGTTTGTTTGCTTTTTGATTTTTATTAGGCTCTATCCATGCGTTGCTGCTGAAGTGGCAAAATTAAGTCAACATAGTCATTCATAACATAATAACATAGTCATTCATTCATTCAAAGTTGTACTGTTCGTACAACCCAATATTATAATATGAATATTAAATAAGTAAATGATAATAAACACCTGGAACCAGCGGTCGAGCCAGCCGTGGGGATGCCGTCTTACCATGGCGACACGTCTGCCAGTCAGTCTGGCGACATGTAACATTGCCGCAAAGTTGAACAACTGATTGCCCAGACGTCGGTTGTCGAAGTTTCTCTTACCCAGGCTTACGTACCGGCCCGTTTTGTTCACTGTTCCGTTTTCTGGTGCCGCCGTGATGGGATCAAAACTAGAAGTATTGTTTCCAGAGAAGGAGATATTGTCACTGCCATCGTGGGTGTCGTTAAATTTTACGATTGCGGCACGGAATTTGTTTACATACAGCATCAACGGCGGCCACACGACGTAGAGGGTTGTTAGAGCAATAATCGGAAATGCTGCGAATGACGTCTTATAGCGGTTTACTCCCGACTTTGATAATCCGCGCAGCATTTCGTTATCTTCTTATCCCCTAGACGCGGACAGAAAGATAATAATATAAGTTTGTCACACACACAT